>Ga0316204_10007972_pt1 | contig 15067 bp, 16 predicted proteins | sample 6monrhotite_MG_2_FD_205661 | JGI IMG/M metagenome (GOLD analysis project Ga0316204, IMG submission 205661) | Microbial mat bacterial communities from mineral coupon in-situ incubated in ocean water Damariscotta River, Maine, United States -... | ecosystem: Environmental > Aquatic > Marine >...
ATGATGTTACAAAATTTTCTGCTGAACCGAGTGGGCCAAGAACTTGCGCAGACTTTCGTGATCCAACTGAAGCTTCCAGGTTAAATAAAAAAGGCACTCCCCGGATGACGGAAAGTGCCTTTAAAAAGGGCATCAAGACAGGCGACGTAAAAATCAGAAATCGCGCCCATCCCACATACGGGTATTCAAGCGCCGGTCTCCATTATGACGGCGATCCGGAGTACTTTCAAAGCGCACCATCTCCCTACGATCCACTGTAATACGGCGAGCTACCTTTCGCCGATCCGGCCCGATATGCTGCAAAGGAGCATCTTCCGGCCCGACCTCGTTTTCCCACTTATCTTTGGGTACTAGTTTCAGATCCATAACGTGCGGTCTCTGTTGATCAATACTGTCATCCGTTCTGCTTTTGCAGAATTCCCAACCGTACAACAAATGATATTCGGTCTGATGATAATGTTAGCGCTTGATTATTTAACAGGCAACCTCTGGTTACCGGTTATATCACCGTATTTTCATAAGCATGGAGAGGTATTAACAATCACTTTGATAGTTAATCCTCCCCTGACTTTATAGGATATGCAGGATATACCTAGGAAGTGCTAAAACAATTGTTAACACCTCCCTGGTACTCCGTCCAGGTTCTGCTGACGGACTCAATTGGCTTGTTATCAGCATTCAGGGCAAGGCGGCTCCTGTCACATCCTGCGAGGACGCCTGGATGCAAAACATGACTGGAACGCTAAACCCGTCAATAGAAGCTGGACGGAGTACTCGCTTAACCCTGCACCGAGGCTAATCCTAAACGCTGCGCCAGCGTTGCCAGACAGGTGTGATGCTCTTCTCCTTCGCAGTGCAAAACCGGCGCTACCCACATTTTCGCCCGGCTGGGGAAAAATATGGCGCGCACTGTATGACCTGCACCCCGCACATCACCCACACGCACGGGATAAACCGAACAGACAGACTTGTGCGCCAAACGCACCACTCCGCCCTTGAGTTTACGCAGTCCTTGCGACTCCAGATGGATTCCTCCCTGCGGAAACACCGCTACTACTTCTCCCGCATCCAGCGCACGCAATGCTTCCCGTAATGCCCGTTCAGGCTGGCGCCCACGATCCACCGGAATGCACTGCCCACGCCGAAACAGCCATTGCAAGCCAAAACGCTCGTATTCTTCGCGAGCAATCATGAATCGTAGCGGTCGGGGACTCGCGGCAATCAGCAAAAACGGATCCAGCCCGGAAATATGATTACATGCCAGCAAGGCACCACCTTGCTCCGGCAAAGGAATCGGCTGATATTCAAATCGATGCACATAACGACAAAACAACACAATGAAACCAACAATGTAATTATTAACCGTACCTCCCCAATCTACGGCCTGTGCTGCACCACAGGCACGCACAAAACGCCATAACAACCACACTAGCAATGCGCTGCCGACAATCAATAAAACCAGTGGAATTAATTCTGTCATGAGATAAGGCGTTTTTGGTTCAACACAGACAATGCAGAGAAACCTGCTTTACAATAAAAAAACTGGGGATTAATGAGCGGATGCAATGATCCAGAGAAGAGACGCCGTGTAAACCAACACTAACAACGATGTCATCGTTTCTTCTTTTTCTTTTTCTTACCTTTCTTTTTCTTACCACTACCGCCCTCTGCTCCAGCATCTTCCAGCATCCGGGCGATTTGTGCAAACCCCCGCGTATTGGCATTTTTCAATGCAGACATTCCGGCTTTGGATTTAGCATTCACATCAGCACCTTCGGCAACCAGTGCCTGCACCACCATGAGACTACCTCCAAAAGCCGCAGCAATAAGCGCAGTGGATTCGCCTTTGTCCTTGGCGTTCACATCAGCGCCTGCGGAAAGAAACAGGCGCACGACACGCTCGTTACCAAAATAGGAAGCACTCATTAATGGGGTTTTACCACTGGCGTTCGCCGCGTTGACATCGGCACCCTCGTTCAACAATGAACGCACCATGTCCAAACGCCCCTGCCGGGCGGCATCAATTAACTCAACATTGATATCCCGCGCTGCCGTAGCGATAGGCATACCCAGAAAAATTGCAAAAAGAACGAAGAAAATTCGCCTGGCTTGGATCATTTTGTACCCTGTTAACTCACGGTAAGTGCCCGTTTTCTGAACAAACTATCGGCCATTCTGTGGAAAATTTGAGATGCCTGAGCAATGCTGAAGGGTGAAAATTAAAGGACTGCGCTCAACGCAATAAAAATGCCACAGGCACCCTGAATTCCATTTCTGGACGAGGGTCATTATCTGGCATGGGAGGGAAAGGGTCAGCTCGTTGCGCCATGCTCAACACGGCCTTGTCCAGCAGGCGGTTGCCGGTGCGTTGCTCCAGCGTCACCTGCTGTGTTTCACCGGCACGATTAATCAGAATGAGCACCACAGCCTCGCCCTGAATGCGCAACCGTTTGGCACGACGAGGATACTTTTTATGTTTTTCCAGCCAAGCTACCAATAAGTGCTCGTAACGAGCAGCAGCCACAGCATCCACTGGTGGCTCAACAACAGGCGGCGGCTCCACCGGTGGTGTTTGCACCACTTGCTGTACGGGCTCAGGCGGCGGCTCGGGCAATGTTTCCAGCGGGGTAAGCACGGGCTCAGGCAGCGGTTCTGGCTCTGGTTGAGGTTCCGGCTCAGGTAAGGGCAGTTCCGGTTTTGGCTCAGGTTTGGGTTTTGGTTTAGGCTTTGGTGGCGGCGCCACTGGCTCAGGCGGTGGTGTCGGCGCATCCACCGTATTCTCCGCCACCATGGCCAATAAATTAACACGCAGAGGCGGCTCAGGAGGTTCAACAGGGAGATCAGGCTCCGGCAACGCCAACCACAACATCAAGCCCGCATGCAGAGCCAGGGCAATCAGCAAGGTAGTGCTCAGATGTCGCGAGGTAATCGTCATGGGTTACATTAGTACCGTGAGACTCATTTTTGCGTAGTGGCAAGAGCCACATCCGTACCGCCTGCTGCGCGTATCTCATCCATCACTTGCAGCAATTGTTGTACTCGGGTGCTGGCATCGCTTTTAAGCGTAATGGGTGCATCGGCGTTTTGTTTGATCAGTGGCTCGATAACCGCCCGCAACTGTTCCAGTTCGACATGCTCATCGTTGAGGGCTAGCTGGCCGGTCTGATCCAGCGACACCACAATGGGCGTAATATCCCTCACCTGCTGGGCACTACTCGACTCCGGCAGCTCCAGTTCAATGGCCTCGGGTACTATGAAAGTGCTGGTGAGCATGAAAAATACCAACAACAAAAACACGATATCAATCAACGGCGCGATATCAAGATGGGAATGAATGCGGGCGCGCCCTTCAAAGTCCATAGGTTTCATCCTCGACGCGCTTATCGCCTCGACTGTCCACATGAGGCGTTTTACCGAAGTGACGCAACACCCGGATGCTAGCGTCCTTCATGGCTGCACGGGTACGATCCACTTCGCCTTCCAGATAATAAAAGGCCGCCATGGCAGGAATCGCCACAGTAAGACCAAAAGCGGTCGTGAGCAAAGCCTCCCAGATACCGCCGGAAAGAATGGAAGGATCGACTCGGGGACCCGCCGCTTCCAGACTCATGAACGCGGCAATCATGCCGGTGACCGTGCCCAGCAGACCCAACAGCGGACTGAGATGGGCAATCGAGGAAAGACCGCGCAGCCAGGACTCCAGATTGCGTATCTGCGCACTGCCCACACGGCTCACCTCCGCCTCAACATCGCCAGTGGACATGACAGGATCGGCGCCATAGTGAATGGCGCTTTCCAATACTCTGGCTACGGGGTTGTCGTGCTGTTGCAGACTTTTGATAGCTTGTTCATGATCGCCACGTTGCACAGCTGACACTGTGTCATCTACAAACGCCAAACGACGCAGACCGCTGCGAAAAAACTGATACAGTTTCATCAGAATAATAGCGGTGGCAAGGACGGACATAAACAGCAACACATACATCACTGCTCCGCCCTGTTGAAACAAACTATACATGGTTAGCCTCCATCAAGGTGATATTGTCGGGCTCAATTAAACAACACAGGATGGAGTGGTGAAGCATAATCAGAATTCCATTTCCATACCCGCATAGGCAAACCGGGGCATACCTGGGCGTGGTCCTGCTGGTTGACGCGAAACATTGTAGACCTTGTCCGCTACATTTTGCACGCCACCGAAGAACTTTATTCCATCATTAATGCGGTAAAATACTGATACGTCTACCACAAAGTAGGCATCAGTTTTACCAAAACGCGCATCAGGCTCATCGGCACCGTTAAACTGACTGTCTACATTGTTAGCACTGCTGTAGGTCGCTGCCACATAGGTGCCAGTAATGGAGCTACCCCATTTTTCAGATTCGATGCCAGTGCCCAGGCTCAGCATCAATTCCGGAATATACGGCACTTTGTTACCTTTTTCACCATAACTGAAAATAGATTCTGCATCAATGGACGATACATCGTTCTCCTGGGTGGCATCGGTGTAAGTGGCCGTTAGATACCAGGGATTACGATATTTCCAATGATTGGCAATACCCGCATCGTACTGCACTGCAAACTCCAAGCCAGCACTATCAACCCGACCAAAGTTACCCGTTTCGCCACTGCCCGCACCACCGATATTTTCGATTACGATGAGATCACTGAACCGGGTGTAAAAGACCACGGTCTCAATCGCCAGTGCCTGTTCAGCATCGGTGTAACGGACACCTAATTCATAGGCAGTGCTGGTTTCTTCGGTGCTGCCACCCACAGCGCTTTTGGGGCTGGGTGGGGAGAAACCGCGATTGATACTGCCAAAGCCCACCCACGCGTCGTTGAAAGTGTACGTGGAGCCAAAGCTGGCAGCTAACATATTCATTTTATTGGTGCCGGATTTAGTGGAATCGTTGTAGTCCACAAAAGTCTGGTCCAGCTGCTCAAAACGCAGACCAGGCGTAAAACTCCAGGCACCGGTGTCAATACTGTCCTGCACGAACACCGCAATGGCGTCGGTTTTTTGCAAGCGGTTATCTGCATCACCGGGAGTACCGGAAACCATATTGGAAATGGTGCCATTGGCGACCTGGGTATAATCGTCATCCCACTGGAAACGGCGCACACGATCATTGTTCGCCCGAACACCCGCAGTGATCTCATGTTGCACAGCATCGGAACCAAAACGGAAATAACCGGTGAGATCCATCCCCTGGCTTTCATAATCACGATTGTTGGCACGCACACGCAAAGTACAGGCCAGATCACCGCGCAGGCAATCCAGGCCTTCACCACTCTGCGCACCGGCCAGAGCGGGAGCAAGTCCGATAGTATTGCCACTGACGTTGCGCAAATCCTTAAGTTTGTACCAGTTTCGCGAAAAGGTATTTTTATATAACGTGGCAATCACATCCACATCGTTCGTGGGAGCCACGGCATAACGCAAGTAACTGCGTGTTTGATCACTTTTAATGTTGTCAAAACGACTGGCTGAATAACGACGATAAGGATCAGCCTTAAAGTCAGCCTCACTCAAGCCCAGATAAGTTTCATTGGCATCCAGTTCAGAGCTGCCGTATTTGAATTCCAGGCGCTGGTACATATCAGTATTCGGCTCCCATGAGAGCTTGACCATGGGTTCAGATTTGGTGAATCCGGTATCACCACCACGAAAATCCGGTGTTTCGTCGATAGTTTTGTAACCATCATTTTTGCGAACATAACCCTCCACCAGAAAACCAAATTGACCAGCCTCTGTGTCAATCGTGTTACCGCCATAGGCATGGGTACGCAAATCACCAAAGCTACCGTAGGAGGATTTCAGGTAAGCGGTCTCTTTCAACGGAATCGGCGTGGACAGGTAATTAATGACTCCGCCAGTGGTCTGCGGACCGTATTTGATCTGGCTGGAACCCTTGAGCACTTCCAATCCACTCATACGACCCATGGTAGGCGTGTAATAAGCCGCAGGGGCAGAATAAGGGGCGGGTGCGGTAAGTACACCGTCTTCCATCACCGTCACTTTGGAACTACGGGTTGTATCCACGCCGCGCAGACTGATATTAGGGAACAAACCAAAACCATCTTCTTCTCGCACATAAACACCCGGTACCTTGCGCAGCACGCGGTTCACATCATCGTAGTTTTGTTCGCGAATATCCTGCTGGGTAATAACATAGGCAGAACCCGGCATTTCTTCGATATTAGCGGGATTACCGATGACCATAATCTTGTCCAGCACCGTGGCACGGGGCTCTTCCTTCTTTATTGCTTCTTCATCCGCCGCACCCGCTGGTAGAGCCAGACCCAGCGCCATTGCAACAAAAATACCATTCAGCAGAAACTGTTGTTTTAACTGTTGTCTTTTCATTTATTCACCTCCCAAAATACTTTCAACTATTGTCATACCCCATTGCACTATTCAGGTAGTGGGGCGCGTCACTGGCTGGCTGTGGCTGGATCGGAATCACGCAGTCTGCTGGCTGGTTGGGAAAGAGTATGCCCGGATGACCCTCAAAAGTAAATAAGAATCATTAACATTTGCATTGACAGGCAAAGGAGAATCGCTATCATTAGAGCTGAAGCAAAATAAGGCGACCGTTATAGAAAGGACAACCTGCATGGACACTAAAAACATCCAATATTCACCAACAGTCCTACCCGTTGAAACAACCACGACTGACATCAACAGCATCAGCAGCCAGGATCTGTTTCAGGGGCGTCAGGAAATTTGCATTGAACACGGAGACCAGATTTATCGCCTGCGTACCACCCGACTGGGAAAACTGATTTTGACAAAATAAAAATCAACGCTGAAATCCTGTGCATGCAGAACAGCTTTATCAGAAGATAATTCGGCTCTGAATAAATTCTGAATATTATCTTGAATGTTCAGCGTTCAGCGATTACAGTACAAAGCATGACCACTCGTACCCAACCCTGCAGCAGCACACCCACCCCAACCTGCGACGTCCGCACACGTATTCTCACTGCAGCCGGTGAACGTTTCGCCCAGTTCGGCTACAACAAAACCACCATGGCTGAAATTGCCAAAGACTGTGACATGTCCGCAGCCAACCTCTACCGCTTTTTTAAAAATAAGCTGGATATCGGCTCCAACCTGGCTTGCTCTTGCCTCGACACAAAATTGTTGCTGATAAAAAACATTGTGCAACAAACCCAGCGGCCTGCGGCGGAACGTCTGCACGATATGGTATTGCAAATACTCGCTCACACCCATAATGAATGGGCCAACAACCCACGCATAAATGAAATGGTCACCGCCATTTGCGATGCACGCCTGGAAATAGTTGACCAATACGAACTCGACAGACGCAACCTGATCATTGAGTTACTGGAAGATGGTATCCGGCGCAACGAATTTTCTACCTCCGATACACACGACACTGCCGAGGCCATTACCACGGCCATCACCCTATTTAGCGTGCCCCTGTTTATGTCTCTATATGATTTTGAAACCTTTGAAAAACGCGCCGAAAACGTGGTGCAACTCATGCTGACCGGCTTGGAAAAGCGTTAACCCCATACACGGCATCCTACAAACTCTAAAAAAAGGAAAACCATCATGAGTGAGTCTACTCTCGTTATTCGTTACGCTCAGTGGATCACCCGCCACCCCTGGCTGGTGATGCTGGCTGCCATTCTCATGGTAATAGGTGCAGCCACCGGTATGAAATTTCTGGCCTTCAAAACTGACTACCGGGTCTTTTTCAGTGGAGATAACCCACAGCTGCTTGCCTTTGAAGCACTGGAGTCTATGTACACCAAAAATGACAATGTCATGTTTATCCTGGCACCCAAAGATGGCAATGCCTTCAATAAAGAGATCCTGGAGGCGGTAAAAATACTGACCGAAAAGGCTTGGCAAACACCCTATTCCATTCGTGTCGATTCGCTGGCCAATTTCCAAAACACCGAAGCAGAAGGTGATGATTTACTGGTCAGGGATTTGATCGATGAGGAGATCGAGCTAACGGATGACAGTCGTAAAAAAATAAAACACATTGCACTCAGTGAGCCTCTGTTACTAAGCCGCCTTGTTTCTGACCGTGCCCACGTCACCGGTGTCAACGTCACCGTGCAACTGCCCGGCGAAAAAATCAGCGAAGTACCGGAGGTCGTCGCCTTTGCCCGCAATCTCGCTGCAGAAATAAAAGCGCAGTATCCAGAAATTGACATTTATCTCAGCGGCATGGTGTTTATGAACAACGCCTTTGCCGAGGCATCACAGGCCGATATGAAAAACCTGGTGCTTATCAGCTTTGCGCTCATGCTGGTCACCCTCGGACTGATGATTCGCGGCTTCTCCGGCACCTTCGCCACCTTGCTGGTAATCATCGGCTCCATTACGACGGCCATGGGCTTGGGTGGTTATCTCGGCTTCCCCATTACCCCACCGTCGGCTTCCACGCCCACCATTGTGCTCACGATGGCCATCGCCAACTGCGTGCATATTCTCGTCACTATGTTGCACGAAATGCGTATGGGCCGTGACAAAAAGGCCGCCATCATAGAAAGCCTGCGCATCAATATGCAGCCGGTGTTTCTTGCCAGCATCACCACCTCTCTCGGCTTTTTGAGCATGAACTTTTCCGACGTACCCCCTTTTCAACACCTCGGCAACATGGTGGCTATCGGTGTGGTTGCCTCTTTCTTTTTATCCGTCACGTTTTTACCCGCATTGATGTCAGTATTACCCGTACACGTACGCCCGGTTGAAAATGATGACAGCCATCTGATGCATCGTGTCGGTGATTTTGTGGTTAAGCAACGACAAAAACTGATTTGGGGCATGGCTATCATTGCCATCGCTTTGGTGTCCTCGATACCTCGCAATGAAATGAATGATGTCTTCGTACATTATTTTGACGAGACCGTGCAATTCCGTACAGATGCCGACTTCATGGCAGAAAACCTGACGGGCCTTTATATCATTGACTACTCGCTAGACTCCGGTGAGTCTGGCGGTATCAGCAACCCCGAATACCTACAGGAAGTCAGCGCCTTTGCCGACTGGTATCGCGAGCAGCCGGAAACCATTCACGTCAACAGCATTACCGACATTATGAAGCGGCTCAATAAAAATATGCACGGTGATGAACAAGACTGGTACAAGCTGCCCGATGAGCGTGACCTGTCTGCACAATATTTACTGTTATATGAAATGTCACTGCCTTACGGGCTAGACCTGAATAATCAGATCAACGTGGAAAAATCTGCCACACGCTTTACCGTCAGCCTGCAAACCTTGTCAACCAATGACTTGCTGGCACTGGACAACCGCGCCACCGAATGGCTGGAAAAAAATACCACGCATCTCAGCGGCAAGGAAGGCAGCGGGGTATCAATGATGTTCGCTCACATTGGAAAGCGTAACATCATCAGCATGCTGATCGGTACCACCCTCGCCTTGATTGGTATTTCCCTTATCTTGATCTTCGCCCTGCGCTCCATCAAAATTGGCCTACTAAGTCTGATACCCAATTTGATACCCGCCGCGATGGGTTTTGGCCTGTGGGGATTACTGGTCGGAGAGGTGGGACTCAGTCTCTCCATTGTCGCCGGTATGACGCTGGGTATCGTGGTCGATGATACTGTGCATTTTCTCAGTAAATACCTGCGGGCCCGTCGGGAAAAAGGTTTGGATGCCGAGGAGGCCGTCCGTTACGCCTTCCGTAATGTGGGTATGGCCCTGTTCACCACCTCGACGGTACTGGTGGTTGGCTTCATGGTCTTGTCGTTATCCAGTTTTGAGTTAAATGCTGGCATGGGATTACTCACCGCCATCGTCATCACCTTTGCGTTACTGGCCGACTTTTTATTGCTACCCCCTATTCTCATGTTGTTTGATAAAAAGAAAACCAGCAAACAGCCCGCCATCAAGGAGCCTAATCATGCATAATCTTTCACTAAATCTAAAACACATAAGCTTGCTCGTAATACTGGCCAGCCTGCCATTGCTTGCAGCAGCAGAAACCGATGAAGAAAAAGGTCTGGCTATCGCCATAGAAGCCGATAAGCGTGACACTGGCTGGCAAGATCAAACCGCCAGTCTGGAAATGACTTTGCGGAATCGCCACGGCCAGGAAAGTAAACGCAACATTCGCACCAAAACTCTGGAGGTCAGTGGTGATGGTGACAAAGCCCTGAGTATTTTTGATTCCCCTCGCGATATCAAAGGCACTGCTTTCTTAAGCTATACCCACGCATTGATACCTGATGAACAATGGCTGTACCTGCCTGCACTAAAACGCGTCAAACGTATCTCCTCTAACAATAAGTCCGGACCCTTTATGGGAAGTGAGTTTTCCTACGAAGACCTTTCGTCACAAGAAGTGGAAAAGTACAGCTATAAATATTTACGCACCGAAAAGATTAATGGGCGTGAAGCATTTGTTATCGAGCGCAAGCCCGCCTACAAACATTCCGGTTACACACTCCTCGTCACTTGGCTGGATACAGAAATGTATCAGCCACTGAAAATTGAATTTTACGATCGTAAAAAAGCGCTGTTAAAAACGCTCACTGCTTCCGGTCACCAGCAATATGAAAGCCAATTCTGGCGCCCGGCAACCATGAGTGTCGTTAATCACCTCACCAAAAAAAGCACAGACTTGCACTGGAAGGATTACCGCTTCAAAACCGGTTTAACGGATCGCGACTTTGACCGCAACAGCCTGAAACGCGCACGCTGATATGTTAGCCCGCACCACTCTCCTGCTGTTCTCAGCCGCCCTGTTTGGCAACTCGACTCTCAGTCATGCCGGAGAATGGTCGGGTTATATCAGCGGTGAATTTCGCGCCTTTGCCGACAGCCCGGTCGATGCGCGCCAGCACGACAATAATATTTCATTCTCGGCACAACCCGAGTACTACATCGACTGGGACGACGGGCAGCAAAGCTTTACCATCGTCCCTTTCATACGCTGGGATGAAAATGACGACGAACGTAGCCATGCCGACATCCGCGAACTCACTTGGTTAAAAGCAGCAGACAACTGGGAATTACGCGTTGGCATACGCAAGGTGTTCTGGGGCGTTACTGAATCACAACACTTGGTGGATATCATCAACCAAACCGATCTGGTTGATGCCTCCGATGGTGAAGAAAAGCTCGGCCAGCCCATGCTCAATCTCGCCCTGATTCGTGACTGGGGAACACTGGATCTGTTTGTGCTGCCCGGCTTTCGTGAACGCACCTTTCCCGGTGAAAAAGGCCGCCTGCGTTTCTCACCGCACATCGATACTGATCAAGCCACTTACGAATCCAGCGATAAAGACCAACATATCGATTATGCCGCACGCTGGGCTCACTACCTGGGTGACTGGGACGTCGGCCTCAGCTACTTTAATGGCACCAGCCGCGATCCAAGTTTTACGCTTGGACAGGATAACAAAGGCCAACCCATACTCATCCCGAATTATGTGCTCATTGAGCAATGGGGATTTGATCTGCAAGCCACTCTGGGTAACTGGTTATGGAAAGCGGAAATCATCAACCGTTCTGGTCAACCTGATCGTATCGGCCAGGATAAACCTTACACCGCCCTCACCGCCGGATTCGAGTACACCTTCGTCGGTATCGCGGACAGCAATGCCGATCTCGGCATGATTTCTGAAATTTTATACGATGAACGCGGCGACGATGCATCTACCCCTTTCGCTGACGACATCCTGTTAGCCAGCCGCCTCACCCTCAACGATGAACAGTCCACGGAATTTTTACTCGGCATGATTTTCGACAGCGACGACACTACACGCCTGCTTACCCTGGAATCCAGCCGCCGCCTTGGTGCCAACTGGAAAATCACCCTGGAAGGCCAAGCCTTCATCAATATCACCGATACCGAATTACTGGCCAGCGTGCGTAAAGATAACTATGTACAGCTAGAAGTCGCACGTTATTTTTGACACTTCGGTAAAATTTTCTTAACGGTATGGAAATATATACCTGTGGCGTTTGATAACGCGGGTTCCCCTCCTGTCTCGATGACTCATACCGAAACCAAATATTGCCTCCCAGGTCATCAGCTCCTTGACAGCATGGAAGCACTGTCTATTATTTGTACACCATTCGGGTTGTTTTAAAGGAAATAAGGAGGTTTTTTTAATGACTACAGCAATTGTGATGTTTGTTGTACTGTTCGGCTTTGCCTTTTTGTGCATGGCCGAGTCCTGATTTTTCTAATATAGACATTTAATCAGTACCGGCCGGGGTTCACTATTGCGAATCCCGGTTTTTTTGTGCGCGCCCGCTTCTGTTAGAATACTCTCCCTTAATTTGCCACCAGCCACGTAGCCAATGCCTTTGATCATTTTGGATCGCGACGGTGTGATCAACAAAGATTCCGATGATTTCATCAAGTCGCCACAAGAGTTTGTTCCTTTACCCGGTAGCCTGGAAGCCATCGCACGTCTCAATGCGGCGGGTTATTGCGTCGTGGTAGCCACCAACCAGTCCGGTATTGCGCGTGGTTTGTTTAATCTGCAAACGCTTGATGCCATGCATCACAAACTGGAAAAATTATTGGCGACGGTGGGCGGGCATCTCGATGGCATTTTTTATTGTCCCCACGCACCGGATGCCGGTTGTGATTGCCGCAAACCCAGACCGGGCTTGTTGCAGCAGATTGCCCACAAATTCAAGACCGAGTTGATCGATGTGCCGGTGATTGGTGATTCATTGCGTGATTTGCAAAGTGCGCAAGCGGTCAGTGCAACCCCCATTCTGGTGCGTACAGGCAAAGGTGAACGTAGCCTTGCACAACTGGCGACGACCCCTGGCCTGGAAAATGTGCCAGTATTTAAGGATTTAGCAATGGCAGCAGATGCTGTGTTAACAGGAAAATTAAATGACTAACGGGTATTGTGGCTGATGCAGTTTATGCGTTCATTGATATTTAGTGCGAGCATGATCGTTGCGACTGTGCTGATTTCGCTGCTGTTATTGTTATGCGCACCCTTACCATTCCGTCTGCGCTCTCGTGCGGCCCGTATTTACGCGGCTTATGTCATCGGCACATTAAAGACTTTGTGTGGCGTGAACTATCAAGTGAAAGGCCTCGATAATATTCCTGAGGGTGCCGCGATTATTTTTTCCAAACATCAATCCACCTGGGAAACCTATGCGCTGCAATTGTTGTTTCCATCACAGGTCTGGGTGTTAAAACGCGAGCTGATGTGGGTGCCATTTTTTGGTTGGGGGATGGCGATGTTGAAACCCATTTCCATTGACCGCTCATCCGGTCGCAAAGCCATTAAACAAATTATCACACAAGGAAGTGCGCGACTGGATGCAGGTATCTGGATAACCGTTTTCCCCGAGGGAACACGTATCGCACCGGGCACCTACAAACGCTGGGGAATGGGTGGCGCCATACTGGCTGAAGAAAGCGCTTATCCCATCATACCAGTGGCACACAATGCCGGAGAATTCTGGGGACGGCGTGAATTTGTTAAACGGCCAGGCACCATTCAGGTCGTCATTGGTCCAGTGATCGAAACACATGGCCGCAAAGCGGCGGAAATCAATGCAGAAGCAGAAAATTGGATGCGCACAACAATGGCGGAAATCAGCGATGTTGAAAAAAACAACCTGAATAGTTCTGCCAAAACCGAATAGATGTTGTAACTACTTATCTTGAGTTTCAAAATGTACCGTAGCTACTAGATGTTTTGTAAAACTTCCGACAAAGGGGCTGGTCATGATTACCATCAAGCAACTCAGTTATGCCCTCGCTGTTGATAAAACCCGGCATTTCAAGCGGGCAGCTGAACTCTGCTCTGTTTCCCAATCAGCATTGAGTACCGCCATATCCGAACTTGAAAGCCAGCTCAAAACTCAGATTTTCGAAAGAAACAACAAGAAAGTACTGGTGACGCCGGTAGGCGCAACCATTCTGGACAGGGCCCGCACGATTAATCTGGCGGTGGATGAGCTTTATCAATTATGCCGCAGCCAGAATACGCCCCTTGGCTATCCCATGTCACTGGGCGTTATCCCCACCATTGCCCCCTATCTGCTACCAAAAGTATTGCCGGAGGTCAGAAAGCAGTACCCGGATTTCCAGCTGACGATTATCGAAGAGCAATCCAACGTGCTACTGGAAAAAGTCAGAAGCGGCGAGATTGATACTGCCATACTGGCTTTGCCCTATGCTATCGACGGTTTGCATTCATTTACCTTTTGGGAGGAAGACTTCTTTGTCGTCACTCACCGCACGGACAAACTAGCTTCGCATTCTGAAATTACCAGCAAACAGCTGCAAGCGGTTCCACTGTTATTGTTGAAAGAAGGACATTGTCTGAAAGACCATGCCCTTGCCGCCTGTAAATTCAAGCCTATCGAGATGAAACACTCTCTCTCGGGCACCAGCCTGAATACCCTGGTACAAATGGTGGCTGGCCATATGGGCACGACTCTGGTGCCCGAAATGGCGCTGAATCAGTTGATTGACGACAATGCTGAAATAAAAGCGATTCATCTGAATGAACCAGGGCCACACCGGAAAATCGCTTTTATTTCCCGCCTGAATTATGCGGGTACCGCCAATATTGAGATATTGATGGAACTGTTTCGACAGCAATTGCAGCAGGGCTCGTAAAATCAACAGGTTGATTACCTGAAGCTGGAGGTGTTGCCAGCGACAATACAGTACCCCATTGCCCGATAACCACGCTGACGCTTATCCCACATTTTCAATAACGCCGGATGACCGGCATCAACAAAGTCGATGATTTTTACGTCCGTTTTAGAGCTATGTTGACGATGTAACCGCCCGGCATATTGCTAAAGTGTGCCTTTCCAAGAAATTGGCATATTCTTGATGCCCTTAGCTTCGTGATCCCTGTATGGGAAACTGGAGCACTGAACCATTCGCAGTTTCTTCTATTGTCATACATCCAGCTGACTCGTATAGATGCTTCGAGGTTTCCTCAAAGGCAAGAATCGCATCAGTCAGGCGATAACTTTGTTCGGAGAAATCCCGACGTAAACGCAAAGTCAGACGACTTCGTTCAATGTCCAGCTCATTTTTAGTTCCTTCGA
>Ga0316204_10007973_pt1 | contig 15064 bp, 15 predicted proteins | sample 6monrhotite_MG_2_FD_205661 | JGI IMG/M metagenome (GOLD analysis project Ga0316204, IMG submission 205661) | Microbial mat bacterial communities from mineral coupon in-situ incubated in ocean water Damariscotta River, Maine, United States -... | ecosystem: Environmental > Aquatic > Marine >...
GTCGGCATGGTCGGTATTAATGTGCCGATCCCCGTACCCGTGGCCTATCACAGCTTTGGCGGCTGGAAACGCTCGGCCTTTGGCGATATCAATCAATACGGCATGGAAGGCTTGCGGTTTTACACAAAAACCAAAACCGTCACGCAAAGATGGCTAGAGAACGACGAACTGTCCGAAGACAGCGCGTTTGTGATACCGACATTTTAGTGATGAAAATGAAAACCTCCCTTTTATCCCGCTCACCCCGTTGCAAAACGGGGTCCACCTACCGGCTTTCACCATGGATCCCGTTTTGCAACGGGATGAGCGGAGGATTTGGGTGTTAGCGAGGGAGGAAAAATAATGGATTTCACACTCACAGAAGAACAGGTCATGATACGCGACATGGCACGGCAGTTTTCGGACGTCGAGCTTGCGCCTTATGCGGCGCAGTGGGAAGAGGAAAAATCTCTGTCTCGTGATGTGCTGACCAAAGCGGCAGAGCTGGGTTTTGCGTCTATTTATACCAAGGCTGAGCACGGCGGTTCGGAAATGGGGCGGCTGGATGCGGCTTTGATATTCGAGCAGTTGTCGCGCGGCTGTGTGTCTACGGCGGCGTTTCTCTCCATACACAATATGGTCACATGGATGGTCGATACATTTGGCGACGACGCGCTCAGGGCACGGTTTGTGCCCAAGCTGGCGACTATGGAGGCAATCGGGTCTTACTGTTTGACCGAGCCGGGCAGTGGTTCCGACGCGGCGGCTATGAAAACCAAAGCGGTTCGGGATGGGGATGATTATATCCTGAACGGCACCAAGGCATTTATTTCCGGTGCTGATTTTTCCGATGTTTATTTGATCATGGCCCAAACACCATCAAGCACGGGTGAAAAATCTATATCCGCGTTTTTGGTCGAGAACGGCACGGATGGGCTGAGTTTTGGCGCACAAGAAAAGAAAATGGGCTGGAACGCCCAACCTACGGCACAGGTCATATTAGAAGACTGCCGCATACCGGTAGCTAACCGCATCGGTGCAGAAGGTGCGGGTTTTAAGTTCGCTATGGCAGGGCTGGATGGTGGCCGCGTTAATATCGGAGCGTGTTCGCTCGGCGGTTCGGGGGCGGCGCTGGATGCGGCTATCCAGTACACAGGTGAGCGGCAACAATTCGGCAAACCCATTTCCGCTTTCCAAAACACCCAGTTTAAACTGGCCGATATGGCGACAGAGCTGGATGCCGCACGGCTGATGATTTACCGCGCGGGCGATAGCATAGACAAAAACCATGCGGATAAGTCCAGCCACTGCGCTATGGCCAAAAGATTTGCCACAGACATGGGCAGTAAAATCGCCAATGACGCCCTGCAACTGCACGGCGGCTACGGCTATCTGGCGGATTACGGCATAGAACGCATCGTGCGCGATTTGCGCGTGCACCAGATATTAGAAGGCACGAACGAGATCATGCGGGTGATTATAGCGCGGAGTTTATTGCGGTGACAAAAATAAACACACCTACTAAATCCGCTCACTCCCGCCTTCGCGGGGATGAGCGGGATTTAAAAATATGTGTAGGATAACAATATGACTGACCAAATCCATTTCGAAGTTTTCGGTAATCTGGGTAAAATTACCTTGAACCGTCCCAAAGCCCTCAATGCGCTGACCACGGAGATGTGTAAGGCGATGATTAAAGCCATGCAGGCGTGGGAAAATGATGACCGTATCGGTGCGGTCTTGGTCGAGGGTGCTGGAGACCGTGCGTTTTGTGCGGGCGGTGATATTGTCATGTTGCAAGAAAGCGCCAAAGCCGGTGACCCTCGGGCCGAAGAATTCTGGCGCACGGAATATGCCTTAAACGAGCTAATTCACCGCTACAAAAAACCGTATATCGCCATGATAGACGGTATTGCCATGGGCGGCGGCGTTGGGCTTTCCGTACATGGTCGCCTCAGGGTAGCGGGGGACAATACCCTGTTCGCTATGCCGGAAACGGGTATAGGATATTTCCCCGATGTAGGCGGTACATATTTTTTGCCGCGTCTTGGCCGCGACATCGGTAACTGGCTCGGCCTCACGGGTGCGCGTCTAAAAACCGCTCAGGTTTGTGCGCTCGGTATTGCCAATGTTTATATTCCGAGCGACCAGCACGAGGCGTTTATTACAGCACTCGGCAAAGCGAAACTGGACGGTCTGGACGGCCCGGTTATGGACGTTATCAAGCATTATGTGCGTAGGTCGGACATGCCGGATAATTTACCTGCGGCAATCACCGCCTTTGATAAACATACATTGCCGGAAATCTATGCGGCTTTGCGCGCTTATGGAAACTTAAAGCCAAATAAAAACAACGAAGAAAATATTTGCTGGGCCGCCAAACAACTCTCTTTCCTAGAGAGCAAATCGCCGCTGGCCGTTTACATTACTTACGAAGCCCTTCGCCGTGGTGCGGGTTTTGACTTTCGCGAAGCCATGCGACAGGAGTTGGATTTATCTTTGAACTTCCTGCACATACCGGACTTTATCGAAGGCGTGCGGGCTGCCGTCATAGATAAAGACAGGAAGCCAAAATGGACTGCCGCGTCAATAGAGGACGTAGATTTAAACCATGTTCGTGCCGCCTTTGACCAAACGCCCAATGAACTGCAATTCTTGGATAACTAAGGTCTGTCCGTATTTAAAGACACGCAACGGACGGCATAAATATGACGGCTTCGGCTCGAGAGCGGTATGGCGGCATCATGAGCATTTCCAACGCGCGGGTCGCGAATATAATAGTCATCCTCGGACTTGCCGACAATAACAACCCAGTGATTGATGCGCTGATCTCGGTCAATTTTAATAATCGGGTAGCCACCTTCTTGCATGCACCCAGTAATGGCTGCGTGGCTTGGGGCCGTGCTCATAGCGGCCCGTAATTTTCCGTTTGTGACCGTGCCGACACGCCTCCATATGAGCCAACCAGAGTCTGTATAGCCCTTAGCATTTGTAAGGCGCGTATTCATTTCGCCCGGAGAGATTTCGGTTTTGAGCAAATTGGATGCTGCTATGGCCACACTGGTCAGTGTGCAACCATATTGTGATAGGCTGTCATTGGTTGTGCCTAATTTGTCCGCACCCCATCTCGGGTCGTCCTGTCTAAAAGCATAATCGTCAGGAAGGGCCACAGTGAGGTTGGCGGTGGGCCGTGCTTGCCGTATTTCGGATAATGTGGTCTGGTTTTTTTTATAAGCTGAGAGGAGTGCCAACAGTATAGCCAGCACAAATAACAGAATAAATGTTTGTTTAAGCGGCCTTATTGTGAACATCAATCTAACCCCTCGAGTGAATAGATGAAAGAATTAGTGCCTCTGCAATGAGATTATTGCTTGGGCTAGCGGAATAGGGCGGGTTTCTACGAATTCAGCGTTGACTACGGATTGGTTGGGGCGGGCTTCAAGCCTATCAGGGCCAGATTGCCAACGGCGCAGAATGATTTCGCCGTCAATAGCAAATAGATAGCATTTATCGTCCTGAAGTTCACCCTGCACCGTATCAAATATTATGGCAACACCAACAGGGAAATTTGCAGCCATTGCCGGGTCGTTGGCGATAAGGCCAAAGGGAGCCTTGGCCGAAGTTGAAAGGGCTAGATAGTCCTTAGCAGGCGGCGGCTTCAGATTGCCGTCCGTAAGGTTAGCGCCTGTTGGCCACGCAGAAATAGGGATGTGCCGTATGGGTCGGGTTAGGTATCCGGCGGTAATGTTGGAGATACTCGATTGTTCGCTATCGCCAACCCGGATCCATGTAGCAGATATGTCTAAAATACTGGCCAATTTATCCAAGGCGGCTTGACGCGGTATATGAGAATCATTTTCCCAGTTGGCCACAGTTGGTTGGCTGACATTGGCAGCGAGGGCTAATTCGACCTGTGATAGTCCCCGGTCAAGTCTTGCCTGTTTAATCCGTACACCTGTTGATTTCATGCCCTGCTCCTCATTTGAAGATGAATATAAGATAAACAAATAATAAGTCCACACTTAATTGGTTAAAACAAATATACGTTTTCGCCTGAAGTGACGTAATATCGGCCTAAATTCTAACAAAACTGTAATAAATAGGTGAAATAATCGTTTTTGAACCTAGCCTGAACGAAAATACATTTTCAAATATTACCAAAAAGATATAATTAAAGGCTATAATATTCTTGATAAACTAATAGTTATTAACTATGTAAATGTTGTCGGGGAGCAATTAACCCACGCGGTTCAGGGACGGGTCGCCAATATTATTGAGGATATTATGAACAGTGATTATTGCACACGCGAAGGTGCAGAACGCATCAAACAACAAATTGAAGACTATTGGGCTGAACGTGGTCGACAGGTTTCTATAAACCTTATCAAGGGTGGTTTTTTAGCCTCCATGCGTTCCGCGCGGACCGATATACGTTCCAACATGGTCAACGGTATTCCTACATCTAATAATGAAAATTTTGCCTAACACCCATTATTGAAAATACTGTAGGGTGGATTAGCGCCTCTTGCGCGTAATCCACCCTACAAAATAGTGATCTTTTTAGGGTGCCAAAATGCTTTCGAGGGCAAAAGGCAGTTCGCGAAAATTTCGCAAGACTGCGTCCGCCCCAAATGTATGCACGGATATGGGCGAGTAACCATAGCTCATCAATACAATCGGAACCTTTGCCGCTCGCGCTGCAAATACATCCGGTGCTCCGTCGCCGACCATGACGATTTTACCAGACCCCCTATGTCTCCCCCCTCTGTGACCCACGGCTGCAAATATATGTTCTGGCGCTGGTTTGGTCGGGACATTATCGCCCGATCCAACAATTTTATCGAAAAACTGAGCTAGTCCCAGTTGCTCCAAAAGAGGTCGTGCCATAGCGCCTGGCTTATTGGTACAGACGGATAATCGTGCACCGGCCCGTTTAAGCTGGGATAATACCTCCGTTACCCCAGGATATTCAGTTGAGACTTGTGACAAGTCTTGCGCATATAAATTCAAAAATTCACGCTGAATGCTGATTGCATTGGGTTCGTCGAGCGTTACATTGGCATTTTGGTAAGCTTGTTTGATCATGGCCATAGAGCCAAACCCGATCAAAGAGCGTGCATCTTCAACCGCCACAGGTGCTAGCCCGTCAGGCGCAATGACTGTGTTGAGCACACGCACCAAATCGGGTGCCGTGTCGACCAATGTCCCGTCTAGGTCGAAAGTTATGGAGATGTTTTTTAAAATCGTCACGTGCATAAAACTATATCTTGGTTTAAAGAGCGGTTTATATATCAAGCTAACCTAATAAGGGACTATTAATGTCAAACAATTCTAAACGGGCTGCGGTTATTTTAGCAGCTGGCAAATCTAGCCGCATGAAATCTGCTAAATCCAAGGTTTTGCACAAAGTTGGCGGCCTACCGATGTTGGCATGGGTAACTCAGTTAGCACGCTTAGCGGGGGTTGAGAAAATTATTGCAGTTGTCGGTGAGGCTAACACAGATGTACGGGCGGCAGCCGAAAAATTAGGGCTGGAAATAGCCATTCAAGAACCGCAATTGGGTACGGGACATGCAGTTCTGGCAGCGAAGGCCAATTTGGACGGTTTTGACGGCGATGTAGCGGTTCTCTATGCGGATACGCCGCTCATTAGATCAGAGACACTGGCGCAGATATTTGAGGTGCTTGACGGGGCGGCGGATGTAGCCGTCATGGGGTTTGAGACGGAATATCCCGCAGCTTATGGTCGGTTGATCGAGAAAGACGGTGAGCTGATAAAAATCGTTGAAGCAAAGGATGCTAGCTCGGCCGAACTGGCGGTTAGGCTGTGCAATAGCGGCGTTATGGCGGCGACTGCTAGTGATATGTTTGCTGCGCTGGGCAAAGTTGGAAATGACAATGCGAACGGCGAATATTACCTAACCGATATAGTCGAAATTATGCGCCGTTCTGGCAAATCTGCCATAGCCGTTCGCGCCGATGTTGAAGAAATTTTGGGCGTTAATTCTCGCTCTGATTTAGCTTTGGCAGAACAAGCCTTTCAAGCCCGTATGCGCACACAAATAATGGACGGGGGTGTTACATTACGCGATCCTGAAACCACCTATTTCTCGTGGGATACAGAGATCGAAGCCGAAGCCGACATTGGTGCCAATGTAGTGTTCGGGCCGGGGGCGTATGTATCCGCCGGTGCGGTTATTCATCCGTTCTGCCATATCGAAGGTGCAACCGTCGGCAAAGATGCGCAAATAGGGCCGTTCGCCCGTTTGCGCCCCGGAGCCCATATGGGCGAGAATTCCAAGGCGGGGAATTTTGTCGAGATTAAAAAATCCGTCATCGGCAAAGGCAGCAAGATCAACCATCTCAGCTATATCGGCGACGCGCAAATTGGAGAAGGCGTCAATGTCGGTGCGGGAACGATTACCTGTAATTACGACGGGTATGCCAAACACAAAACCAATATCGGTGACGGCGCTTTTGTCGGGACAAATTCATCGCTAGTTGCCCCGCTGACCATTGGCGCGGGTGCTTATCTGGGCAGTGGTGGTGTAATCACTGAAAATGTACCGGACGATGCTTTGGCCTTGGGGCGCGCCAGACAGGCCAACAAAGAGGGCTGGGCAAAACGCTACCGAACCGCGCAGGAAAAACGTAAACGAAGTCGGGAAAAATCATGAATACCTTTAAGAAAAATGCCGCCATTGCTGCTCTGGAAATGGTTGAAGACGGCATGGTTTTGGGGCTTGGATCAGGTTCCACCGCTGAAATTTTTATCGAGCTTCTGGGCACGCAAGTTCGCCAAGGTTTAAAAGTAACGGGTGTCCCGACTTCGGCCGGAACTGCGGCTTGCGCCAAAGAACACGGCGTACCTTTGGTTGATCCGGATAAGGTTGACCGGATACATTTGACTATCGACGGCGCCGATGAAATTGACGAAAATTTCCAAATGATCAAAGGCGGCGGTGCATGTCTCCTGCGCGAGAAAATTATTGCCGATACGTCCGAACATATGGCCGTAATAGTGGATGCATCCAAAATGGTCAAAACTCTGGGCGCATTCCCACTGCCCGTCGAGGTTGATCCATTTGCAATGGGTTTGACCGTAGAGCGTATCTATACGGCACTGAAGCAAGCCGGTATAGAGTCTGTCGAGACTACACTTCGTGCAATCAAACACGGCAAAAAACCATTGGTCACAGACGGGGGTAATTATATTGTGGATTGTGCCTGTCAGAAAATCACCGACCCGATGCTGCTCTCAGGCCTGCTCAATTCCATTCCCGGTGTCATGGAACACGGATTGTTTATCAACCTCGCCGATACAATCATTATAGGTGAGAAGGATATGGCTAAGGTTATGGAGATAGTTCGTGAGTAAATATGATTATGATTTGTTTGTTATTGGTGCCGGGTCCGGCGGGGTTCGGGCGGCGCGGCTGGCGGCATCCCTTGGCAAAAAAGTTGCCGTAGCCGAAGAACATAGAGCAGGCGGCACCTGCGTTATTCGCGGTTGTGTTCCTAAAAAATATCTGGTCTACGGCGCCGAATTTGGCAAAGCAATTAAAGAAAGTTCCGGCTATGGCTGGACGGTTAAAGATGCCAAATTTGATTGGGCTTCCCTGCGCGATGAAATCCAGATCGAAGTGTCCCGGCTCTCCAGTATTTACGAAAATGTGCTCGAGAAAAATGGTGCGGATTTGTTCAAGGAACGCGCCGAATTTACCGGGCCGCACAGTTTACGCTTGAGCAAAAGTGGCCGCGAAATTACGGCCAAGCATATTCTCATTGCTACGGGCGGGCGGCCATGGTCGCCGGAAATTCCGGGTTCGCACTATACGATTACTTCGGATGATGCGTTTCATTTAGACGCTTTACCCGAGCGGATTATGGTTATTGGCGGCGGCTATATAGCCTGTGAATTCGCCGGAATTTTTGCGGGGCTAGGCGCTAAAACCACGCAAGTGTATAGGGGTGATAAACTCTTGCGCGGCTTTGATAGAGACGTTCGTGAGGCCGTACATAAAGGACAACGCTTAAATAGGATTGATGTTAAATACGGGCAAAGTCCTTTATCTATCAAAAAGATAGGCGGCGGTCTTAAGGTCACATTTGAGGACGGATTTCAAGTTGCTACAGATTTGGTGATGATGGCCACGGGACGTGTTCCCAATACATCTGGTCTTGGGTTAGAGAAAGCCGGCGTCAAAATGAACGATAAAGGCGCAGTGATTGTCAACGAATTTTCCAAGACAAACAAAGCCCATATCTACGCCGTTGGTGATGTCACTGACCGGGTAAATTTAACCCCCGTAGCCATCCGCGAAGGCATGGCATTTGTCGAGACGATCTATAAGGATAACCCGACCGCCTATGACCATTCTGATATCGCCAGTGCGGTCTTTACCCAACCACCCGTTGGCTCGGTCGGACTGTCTGAAACCGATGCCCGCGCCAAACATAAAGGCGTTAAAGTCTATACCACAGATTTCCGGCCCATGAAAAATCTTCTGTCTGGCAGTGAGCATAGATGCTTTATGAAAATGATTACGGCCGGGAAAAGAGAACGCGTTGTAGGCTTGCACATAGTCGGCGACTACGCCGGAGAAATAATCCAGGCGGCAGCAATTGCCGTCAAAGCCGGGCTCAGTAAAGCCGACTTCGATGCCACCTGCGCAGTGCATCCAACATTAGCAGAAGAATTGGTGACGCTTTAAATCCACCTAAAGGACAGTCGTCACCCCAACAGCCAACAAAATTTGACCGCTGGCGTAGAGGGCCCAGTTGATTTGCTTGTCTAGCGGAAATTTGAATTTGAAACGCTCTACCGCTAGCACCACGTCCGAGGCTATGAACAGGATTGCGCCGATGGGGACTAGCAATGACGGCAGGGAGGTGGTCAGAGCGGCTATGCCCATGATTGTAATAACTACGGAATAGGCCGCGACAGGGATTTTCATGTCGCTTGGCAGGGCAGGTTTGAGCCAAAGATAAAACCCGAGTGTGGCGGCTATCAATCCGGCGGACATACCCCATTCATATCCGGTGTACATAGAGAGCGTAGCGGCGTGGGGGAACAAATAAACCGCGAAAGCGACATGGGCGATGAAAAACGAAATCAGACCCGGCAAGAACCATTTTTCGCCTCTTAAATCTAAGAAAAAATCACCGAAAGCAGACAGGGCAAACCCTGCAGCCATAATGTATAAACGCACATTTGGAACTTGCAGACAATAAACGGCCAGTAATATTGCCATAGCAGCTTTGATAAAGGGACGGAGGGCGAAAAACGCTCGCCAACGAAGCGCAAAGAATACAGCTGCGAAAACGATAGCAAGGATGAGGATGGGTGATGGGGACATTATAGTTTCCTTTTATTTCTCCTTCCTCCATTTATGGGGGAAGTACCCCTCGTTCTTCAGAGGGGGATGGGGGCCGACGCTCTTGCGTCGTAATGATAGCAGAGTGTTCAACGGCAGCATTTTGCACACAAGATGTGTGCGCCCCTATCGCCTCCGCTTTGCTCCGGCACTTCCCCCATTTATGGGGGAAGGAGATTACCCTCGTTCCCAGTCTGAATAGTGTTCGGCTATTGCCCGGAACATGGTCATGTTTTGCGCCATATAGCCTTCCCCTTTTTCGTCGGTTTCCATAAATTCGCGGTGAGCGGCGTTTTTGGCGATGACAATGCCAGCCTTTGGATTGACATAAATATACTGCCCGTAAACGCCGACAGCGTAATATTCACCGTCAGCATTTGGCGGTATCCACCATTGATAACCATAGCCAAATTCGCTGCCGTCCTCGGTTGTGTTATGACCATCTATCATTGGCGGGGCGCTGGGTTGTGTCGATGCACGGACCCAGTCTGCAGGAATGATTTGTGTGTTATCCCGCCTACCTTGATTGCGAAATAACTCACCAAACAAAGCATAATCGCGGGTGCGCATATTGAGACCACCCAGGGCAAATGCATTGCCTTTGCTATCGGTGGAATAGGCCGCATCAGCACTAGCGCCGATTTTAGACCAAAGGTTTTCTACGAAATATTCCTGTAAAGTCATATCCGTAGCCGCCCGCAAAACCATCGAAATTACATGGGTATCAATGGAGCAATACGCCCATGCTTGTCCGGCGGGTCGGGCAATGTTTTTTTGCTTGGCAGCAAATTTATCCAAAGACCCCCCGACGGCTAAAACCGTGCCCATTTTATTGATATCGGATTTTGGGTCGAGATAGTCTTCGTTAAATTCAATGCCGCTGGCCATATGCATGACATCGCGCAAAGATACACCGTCATATACGGAGCCTTTAAGGCTGGGGGCATATTTTGTTACCGGATCGTCTATGCTATCAATATCGCCGTTCGCCAGAGCCAGACCCGTAAGAGCCGACACGAAGGACTTGGACATGGACCAGGAAATCCGCAAATCGTCTTTGCCTGTGCCTTTATAATAGTCTTCAAACACGATAGTGCCGTCCTTGACGACCACCAAAGCGGTTGTGCTCAATTCTGCGAGCATGGTTTTCGTGCTTTTCTCTTTGCCTCGGTCCAGATAAGTTTCAGGGAGCGGTGCGAGTGCAACAGGCCATATATGTTCAGACCCGCTTCTCGGCAAAGGATCGGCATATAAGAGCCCGTCCATATGAGAGAAATTGTGCACGATTTTATCAGCATCAAAAAGGGCTTTCACGCGAATGAGGCGCTGTAAATTGCCCCAGTTAAAGGCGAGGATAATCCCTAAAACGATAATTATACCTAGTCCAATTTTCAATAAAGTCATCATAATCTCCCGTCTATTTTTAACGCAACTTCAAGGGCGTTCATGCCGTCTTGTCCAGGTACGGCAATTGGGGTACCGTCCAGGATAGACGATGTAAATGCGCTGGTACCTGCACCAAGGCTGTCTTGAGAAAGCGGGTGCGCGGCGAAGTCTTTATTAAAGCCGTAACCGGTTGTGTCTTCAAATATTTTGTTGACGAAATCAATCCGCACATACCCGTCAGGATATTCAATTTTCATTATGCGGTCGAGGCCGGGTTCACAGCGGCTGGCTTCTAGGTGAACGGTTTGGCCGTCTTTGAATATGAGCTTGGCACGGGACGCATCTGGCGTGCCTGAGTAAACACACAGGGCTTCCCCTTGGACGCTTATTGGTTTTTCCCCCATGAGCCATAAGGCCATGTCGATATCGTGGGTCATTAGATCTAGCGTTACCGAAACATCTGTACCGCGTTTGGACACGGGCCCAAAACGTCTGGCCGTTATTTTGAGAGGTTTTTTAGGCGCAGAGTCTAAACCAATTGCGCGTGCGACAAATCGTTCTTGGTGACCGACTTGCAAAATCAGGTTGTTTTCGCTGGCCAGCCTGACCATGGTTTGTGCCATCTCTAAGTTCGCAGCGATTGGCTTTTCCACAAATACGTGTCTGCCTGCGCGCAAAGCGGCAATAGCGATTGGGCCGTGGTGAACGGCAATGCTAGCAACTATGACGGCATCAACGCCTGAAATCAGCGCATTACAATTATCAAAAGCACGCGTTTTGTGCCGCTTAGCGGCGGCTCTAACACGGTCATGATCCGGGTCAAATATGCCGATAAAGTCATGGTGCGGATGAGCAGCGCATTTACCCGCATGGTAATTACCAAATACTCCAGCACCTATGACGCCGATTTTTAGCGAATCTCTGTTCATATTTCTCTCTTATTTATTTTACTTTCCCCTATCCAAAGCCACTGTTCAAGTGTTAGATGAGCCATATACAACAATTTGCATATGGAGCACGCTATGACTTTAACATCAAAAAATATTTGCCTGACAGAATACCCCAAAGGTTTACCCACCAACGAAACATTTCAAATGACCACTACGGATGTAGCGCCAGCAGGGGAAGGCGAAATTACAGTCAAAAACCACTGGATGAGTGTTGACCCATATATGCGCGGACGGATGACGGGGATTACAACATATATCGAGCCTTTCCAAATCGGAAAGCCATTGGAAGGTGGTGCAGTCGGCGAAGTTACGCATTCCGGTCACAAAGATTTCAAAGTCGGTGATTGGGTCATGACCATGCTCGGCTGGCGGTCAATGTTCACGGCCAAGGTCGAAGACTTACAAAAAGTCATGCTACAGAAAATTGATCCAAACATGTTACCCCCACAAGCGTTCTTGGGCGTAGCAGGAATGCCGGGTCTGACCGCTTATGCCGGGCTTTATAAAGTCGCTGAATTTCAGCCAGGAGAGACAGTTTTGGTCTCGGGTGCAGCGGGGGCGGTCGGTTCGACCGTTTGCCAATTGGCCAAGGCAGACGGGGCTACGGTGATCGGAATTGCGGGCACAGATGCCAAGTGTAAATGGCTCGAATCACATGGGTGTGATTCGGCCATAAATTACAAAACCACCAAAGATATGACAAAAGCCATCAGAAAAGCGGCTCCGGGCGGAATCGACGTTTATTTCGAAAATGTTGGCGGTGCTATGCTGGAAGCAGCCTTGAACAATATGAAAATTTTCGGGCGTATGGCGGTTTGCGGCATGATTTCGGCCTATAATGACGAACAGCCTGTTCCTGGCCCGTCTAACCTGGTGATGATTGTTGGTAAATCATTGAAAGTACAAGGTTTTATTGTCTCCAACTATAGTAAATATGCCCTTGAGTATTTCGCTAAACTTGGCCCCTTAATGGCGTCTGGTAAACTGGTGCAACAAGAGACAGTCCTAGAGGGTTTGGACAAGGCTCCGGAGGCATTTTTGCGGTTATTCTCCGGTGATAAGCAAGGAAAAATGCTTGTAAAAATAACGTAAAAAACCACGTTTAGCGCGAGTTTTAACCTTGTATTAACCATTAAAGCAGTGAATGCTCTTACCTAAGAATTTCGCGCATTCGGGGCGGAACAAATTATAAGGGAGATACCCATGAACAAGAAAGAACTTGTTGGCGCAGTTGCCACTCAGTGTGGATGCACACAGGCACAAGCAGCCGAATTTTTCGAAGCTTTTACCGGTGCAGTTGTTGGCCATCTAAAATCAGAAGGCGACGGCGGCGAAGTTAATCTGCCGGGCTTTGGTAAATTTGTTGCCAAACACCGTGCATCTCGCGAAATGCGTAACCCTGCAACGGGCCAAATGATGATGAGCAAAGCCAAAACTGGTATCCAGTTCAAAGCTTCTGCTGCACTAAAAGATATCTAAACTTACTTTCCCTGTATTTAAGGGGCGTATTATTAGAACAATAAACCGCTCCGATTTTTCGGGGCGGTTTTTTTGTATTTTAAACCGCTATGGCAGTGTTATCTGAACGGTTGGCGCGGAGTTCTTCCGCGATTAAGAATGCCAATTCCAAAGCCTGATCAGCGTTAAGGCGCGGGTCGCAGTGGGTGTGATAACGTGAGGAAAGTTCCTCCTCTCGCAGCTCTCTGGCACCGCCAATACACTCGGTAACGTTTTGCCCGGTCATTTCGAAATGTACGCCGCCGGGCCAACATCCCTCGGCATGTAAGACGCGCATGAAGTTTTTCACTTCCGACAAAATCATATCGAACGGTCGGGTTTTATAACCAGAAGCGGTCTTAAGCGTATTACCGTGCATCGGGTCGCAAGACCAGACGACATGCTTGCCAGCACGTTTGACGGCGCGGGCGAGGGCAGGCAATTCTTTGGCAACTTGTTCGTGCCCGTAACGCGCAATTAGAGTGATACGGCCAGCTTCGTTTTTCGGGTTGAGAACATCTAACAAATTAAGCAGTTCATCTGCCCCGAGTTCCGGCCCAATTTTAACGGCAATCGGGTTTTCAACACCTTTGCAAAATTCAACATGTGCACCGTCTAAATCCCGAGTACGATTGCCAATCCACAGCATATGCGCTGAAGTATCATACCACCGACCGGACGTACTATCGATACGGGTCATGGCTTGCTCATAGCCGAGCAACAGACCTTCATGGGAAGTATAATATTCGGTTGCGGCCATTTGCGGCGTGCTTTTTGGGGTGACCCCACAAGCTTGCATAAAGTCCATAGCATCGCTGATTTTATCGCACAGATCGGAATAACGCTGGCTTTGCGGGCTGTCCTTGACATAGCCCAAAGTCCATTTGTGGATATTGTTGAGATTGGCATAACCGCCGGTTGAGAATGCACGCAACAAGTTCAAGGTTGAGGCCGCCTGACCGTAAGCCTTTAAGAGGCGTTCCGGATCTGGCGTGCGGGCTTCGGCAGTGAAGGCCATGCCGTTGATATTGTCACCACGGTAGCTGGGTAGGGTGATACCGTCGATAGTTTCGACGGGTGATGATCTCGGCTTGGCAAATTGACCAGCAATGCGGCCAACCTTGATAACAGGCTTGCCGCCGCCGTAAGTGAGCACAACGGCCATTTGCATCATAACCCGGAACATATCGCGCAAATTGTCAGGATGAAATTCGCGGAAGCTCTCGGCGCAATCACCGCCTTGCATTAAAAACGCTTTGCCCATGGCGACATCGCCGAGCCTTTGTTTCAGCCGCCTGACCTCACCGGCAAAGACCAAGGGCGGATAGCCGCTTAGGGTTGCTTCAACCTCGGCCAAATGGCTCAGGTTTGCGTAATCATCCGGGATGTGTTTTGCTGGCTTGGTGCGCCAGCTCGATGGGGACCATGTCGTCATAATACTTCTCTTTATATTCAAGGGGAGACTAAAACGCCCACTTCCCCTCAATTGCAAGCAAATTCTGCTAATTATTACAGTTTAATCGCACATTTTTCGAAAAAACATGCGCAATTGCAATCCGCCCGTTAGCGGAGTGATTTTTGGTTTGGCTTTGAGGCATGAGTAATTTGTGTAACTTTGTCATGGCGGTTTGGTTTCTAGCGGTGGGCCAGTTTTTGAATTGAGGGTGCGCTGGTCGGTAAGCAAGTTGCGCTCAGCGTCCAAATTTTGCGCCTTGTCTTGTGTGCCGGTTTCTTCACGTCTGGTCGCTGCGTCAACATCCAATTCACTTGGTGTAAATCTGATGGGTTTGAGAGTGCGTACTGTTCGCGGTTGGCTCCATTTTGGTTTATGTGCTGTGTCCGTTTTGGGGGCTGGCCTACCATATAAAAACCCGC
>Ga0316204_10007974_pt1 | contig 15064 bp, 15 predicted proteins | sample 6monrhotite_MG_2_FD_205661 | JGI IMG/M metagenome (GOLD analysis project Ga0316204, IMG submission 205661) | Microbial mat bacterial communities from mineral coupon in-situ incubated in ocean water Damariscotta River, Maine, United States -... | ecosystem: Environmental > Aquatic > Marine >...
CATGTCGGCAGGCATTGTCGGAGGCTTTGTGCGTTCCCGCGAAGGCCTGGAAGTGCCAGATATACAGTACCATATCGCCCACGCCAGTTTTGCCGACCCCAAGAAACGCGTGTTTGACCGCTTTCCGGGTCTGACCATTGCGCCCTGCCAGCTGCGCCCGGAAAGCCGCGGCACCATCCATATTGGTTCACCCGACCCGTTCACAGCCCCCAAAATCCGACCGAATTTCCTCAGCAACTCAACGGATCGAGACATTCATGTCGCCGGAATGCGAATCGCTCGGGATTTGATAAATACACCGGCCATGGCCCCCTATATTGACGGCGAAACAGTTCCCGGTATGGCGTGCGATACAGATGATGGGCTGCTCGATCACGCACTGCGCACGGGAGCGACCCTGTATCATCCGGTCAGCACGTGTCAAATGGGTCCCGATCCGAAATCCGGTGCCGTCGTCGACGATCGTCTCCGTGTCCACGGTCTTACGCACCTTCGCATCGCCGACGCCTCGGTTATGCCCCGCCTGACGTCCGGCAATACCAATGCACCAACGATCATGATCACAGAAAAGGCGGCGGACATGATTAAAGAAGATTGGAAAGGATAAGGGGGCCGGGCCTTATCCGAACGGACCGCCGGTTTTGGGGCAGGCCCCACTGACGATCAGATCATTATTGAAGTACAGGTGGATCCAGACCGCCTCATATTTGGGGAGATGGCGATAGACCTTGGCATCGGGCGCCGGACAAGCCAATTTCAGATAAGAGTACTTTACCCGCCCGGAACGGGTCTTGATAAATTCAGCCTGATGGTGGTACGCGACTTCAACATCCATTTCGACACGCATTTTATCGTTAACGCGAATACCAGTGACGTTCCAGCCACCCTGGGGCGGAGATTTCTGCATATCTTCAGCAAGCGCCAAAGCGGCGATTTCCAGTTCACGGGGTTCTGTCGACTCCTGGGCCATAAAGGCCGCGCCAATCAGCAGGGAGACCGGCACCAGAACGATCACCGAAACGTTTCTTAAAACGCGGCGGGGGATCCAGGGGAGGGTCAGCCAGTTGGTCAATCTCATTGTCGACATTCTCGTTATTCCTCATGAAGCAGGCTTCGACGTTGTTCGAAGCAAATCTAAGAGGACTATCTCAGATACGATATCGAAATGAAGTGACCGGCGTCACTCGAGAGAAAAAATCGGAAGCGTTACAGGCAGACCAACGTCGCATCGTAGGCGAACGACCGCTTATACCAAGCCGGGCCGACAAAAAGGCCCAGGTTACCCGTCGGGTTACGTGATCTTTTCACAGTGAAGGAGGCGATCTGGCCTTTCTTTAAACGCATCCGCCTGGAACTGACGGGATATTTGTTTTGACCATCAATACGGAAAATGGAAAAAGACCCGGCTTTTGGCCAGTCAGCCCCCTGATTTTTGATCTTGAAGCTGGAGACGCCGTTGGAACATGAGGTGCTGACCTCTAACCTCAAGGCACCTACCCCTGGCGCTTGCCTGCGAGCCTGAACCGGGATTTCCGTCACTGGCTCCTCGTCACCGGCTGCCGTGGCGAAGTTATCAAGGGCCGCAATTTCCATCTCTTCGGCCAGACACTGAACCACTTCGAGACGGGCCTTTGAGACGCGCTGATACTGCTTCAGTTTTCCCCCTCTCAGGGTAAGGGTCTCGCCCTTGTGTTTTAGGCGGGCACCTTTGCCATTGGTGATAATTTTCTCAATGCTGCCGAGTTGTTTTTCCAGATGATTGATGTAAGGGGTCCAGTCGCCTTTGAGCTTCTGTTTTACATATCTTTTAGCGCTGTCGTGACTTAAGGATGTCCACAAGGGGTAAACGGGAAACTCCTTGCATTGGGCAAGCGCCGTATTGGCGGACAATCCCAGCGCCATGGTCATCACAAGGAGTGACAGAAGAGTTTTTGTTCTCAAAAGCATTAAGAGTCGAATACCGCAAATTTTGGGGCTTTGAGCCCGATGGCTGACTTAACGTGCCACCTATGTATTCGATTTGGCTTAAGTGAACCTTACAGAAAACTCAATAAATGGTTAATGTTTGTCCGAGGCAAAACCTCCGGTCTCACGTTCAACCCAATAAGCATAAAGAGCCAGCGGGGCTAAAGTGAAGTCAATGCCTCGCATAGAGGCGGGTCTGGCGATACCCGATGTCAAAATATAGGGTGTCGCCTTGCGGTTGGTACCTTCAACAAAACTGATCAGCTCTTCCGGCCCTTTGCCAGGGCGACCGTATCGATTACCCCAATCCAGCTCATAGACATGATCCGGACGACCGGAGTCGGGGTCCAGACTGAGCAGGTCAATGCTGCCGCCCCGCCAGCTTGCATACGCCAGATTATCCATGTGCGGCGAGCCGAGCCATTGGCTGACCAACGCCGTTTCTGCCAGACGCTTGAAAAACTGGTCATTCATGGACACTGGCGCAAACAACGAACTATAGAGACAGGGCGTGCTCAGGAAGACCTTGAAGGCGACGGCGCGCTGGAATTTATTGGCATCCCGGTCAACACGGGTCAGGCGACGGATCAGGAAAGCCGATTCCAGATAATCCAGATATTTCCTGAGCGTATTTTTGGCAATACCAACGGACTTGGCCAGATCGTCCATGGTCACTTCGCGCGCCGTATTAAAGGCCAGGACAGAAAATAGGCGGTTCAATTCCTGGGCGTCATTAACGCCGTGCAGACTGGCCAAATCCTTGTGAAGGACACGGTCCGCGACGCCATCACGAATAAAAGTCGGGGCTGGCGTACCTTCCTTGGACATGATGATGCCCTCCAGAAACCCGCCAAAATTAATATAGCGATAAAATTCCATATTGAGCGCCGGCAAAGCATTTGCGCGAAGTGACATGGACGGCGTTCCGTCGCTGGTGTGCGTGCCAAAAATTTTTTCCTCCGAATCCCTGAAACGCAGAAATTCGAGGAAAGTCAGAGGCGGCAGGACAAAGGTGGAGATACGCCCGTTATGTGTCAATTTGCCGGTTGTGATGGCCGGGGCGCCTGAAGAGACGGCGGCAACGATGCGGGCGTTCGGGCGCATGTCGGCCAACTTCAGCAGTTCCTGTTCCCAGTTTTTAACATACTGGATTTCGTCAAAAAAAACATACAGCTCAGCTTTTGGGTCGTGACGGTAACGGCGACAGAACATCTCAAACAACGTTGCCACATTGGCTGCCGTATAACTCGGCACCGTCATGTTGCAATAAAATATGTGGGTTGGCTTGATGCCTTTTTCGACCAGTCCGGCAACCGCCTGGCGCAACATCACTGATTTTCCGGCTCTCAGGGGTCCGGCCAGAACTTGTACATCATGGGTAAATTTGCCGGAGACAAGGTCAAAAAAGGCAGGGAAAAATATACGTTTTGGTGGATTGCGAAACTCGATCTTGGTTTCGGCCTTGAATTCCCACCAAGGATTGTCAAAGGCTAACCGGTGAAACAGATCATTATCGGCAATAGTGTGCATCAGTTTCTGACTGCTCTGCCTAATTTTCGACTGACCAAGGTCACTTATGTGATCTTAATGTGTATAGATGAAAAGACGGGCCTTCGCCACCACAAATCTTCAGCGGAGCAGGCTGAACACTAGGGCCGCTATAAAACCTAGCGCAGGTGCGCTGTCCGGTTACGGATTTCCGGCAAAACGTCCTCATCAAACCACGGATTTTTTTTCAACCAGGCTGTTGTTCGCCAGCTCGGGTGGGGGGTCGGAATAATTTCGGGCCCATAATCCCGCCAAGCCCGAACCGTCTCGGTCATGGTTTTCTGCCGCTGAGCTCCCAGGTACCGGGCCTGGGCGTATGAGCCAACCAATAGGGTCAATTCGATTCCCGTCATATGGCTGAGCAGCCGCGAATGCCACTGAGGCGCACACTCCGGCCGTGGCGGGTTGTCACCACCCTTTGGCGCGCGGCCCGGATAACAGAAACCCATGGGCATGATGGCTATTCGGCACTCATCATAAAACACCTCCCGGTCAACCTGAAGCCAGTCCCTGAGCCGGTCACCGGAAGCATCGTTCCAGGGAATACCGGATTCATGGACGCGGGTTCCCGGGGCCTGCCCGATGATCAGCACGCGTGCACTGGATGACGCCCTAACCACGGGGCGCGGACCAAGCGGCAACTCCTCGGCGCAGATTTGGCAGGCCGAGATTTCATCAAGCAGAGTGCCGAGTTTTTCAGCCATCATCTGCCTCTCAACAATTCTTCGACATAGGTCGGAACTATTTTTGTTGCCAATCCGTAATGAGTCTCGGCAAACAGGGTCGCCCCTTCGGAAGGCTCCATGTTCAATTCAGCAGTATGGGCGCGGCCCAAGCGCCGGGCACCGGCAACAAACCCGGCGGCTGGATAGACGTTGCCCGACGTGCCAATAGAAACAAACAGGGCGCAGTCGGCCAGGGCCTGCTCAATCCGCTCCATAAAAAACGGCATTTCACCAAACCACACCACATGCGGGCGCAAGCGTCCGGTCAATTGGCAGTTTTGGCAAACCCGATCAAGGTCGAGGTCTTGCCGCCAGTCAACGACATCACCACAGGCGACACAGCGGGCTTTCAGCAATTCGCCATGCATGTGAAGGACGTTTGTGGACCCGCCACGTTCGTGCAGGTCATCAATATTCTGGGTGACAATCAGCACATCTTCGGGCCAGTCACGCTCCAGTTTCGCCAGGGCCTCGTGGGCTGCGTTGGGGTTGATGCCACCATCCGCCAGTCGTTGACGTCGGGCATTGTAAAACCCATGAACGCCAACCGGGTCGCGTTGGAAGGCCTCGGGCGTTGCCACATCCTCGATCCTGACCGTCGCCCAGATGCCATCCTCATCGCGAAATGTCGACAGCCCGGATTCTTTGGAAATCCCCGCCCCCGTCAAAATCACGATATTGCCGGTGATGGTTCGCGTCATCGTCCTGCCACTCCCATTGGTCTTGCCCAAGTCCCTGAACCCTATGATAATCCCTGATCAGGTTCAACCAGGGGAGAAGTCATGTGATCAGGGTCGTGTTCGTCTGTCTCGGCAATATCTGCCGCTCACCAACGGCCGAAGGCGTCTTTCGGCATCTGGTTGAACAACAGGGCTTAAGCGAACACATTGCTGCAGATTCGTCTGGCACCAGCGGCTGGCATAATGGCGAACCGCCTGACCGGCGCTCCCAACAATCAGCAATGGCCCGTGGCATCGACCTCAGTGGGTTGAGGAGCCGCCAGGCTCTACCCGAAGATTTTCACAACTTTGATTATGTCCTGGCGATGGATTCTGCCAATTATGACAACCTGCAGGCCATGTGTCCGCCAGGACGCCAAGATCGCCTGCATATGTTCATGAAATTCGCCCCCGAACTGGGCCGCCTGGATATTCCCGACCCCTATTATGAAGACGGCTTCGATGGCGTCTTTGACATGCTCGAGGCCGCGTCAAAGGGACTGCTGGCGGAAATTCAGGAGCGCCACGGCCTGTAACCTCAACGGCACCCCACTGATCATGACGATTTTGCAACGAATTCAAGGCGTTTTGGGTCAACCCGCACATCACTTGACGCCCTTGTCCGGGGGCTGCATTGCCGAGGTATTTCGAGCGGAACTGGAGGATGGCAGATCCATTGTCATCAAAGCTGGCAATCCGGACAGTGTCCGGGACCAGGAGGGGGGCCTGGAGCAGGAGGGACGGATGCTTCAGTATCTGGGTGAGCACACGAAACTCCCCGTACCCGATGTCATTCATTCAGAAGACAATCTGCTGATCATGTCGTGGCTACCGTCGGGAAATCGCCTGAGCAGTACTGCCGAAGAACACGCGGCAGACCTGATCGCCGCACTTCATGATATTTCAGCACCTCATTTCGGTTTCGATTTTCAAACGGTGATAGGAGGCCTCCCCCAACCCAATCCAATTTCCGCAACGTGGATTGATTTTTTTCGAGACCATAGGCTCCTATATATGGCGAACGAAGCCTACAAGATTAAACGCTTACCCCTAAATGCCATGACCAAGTTAGAGAAGTTTTCAGAAACACTTGAAACTCGGCTTCTTGAACCCGAGACCCCAAGCCTTATTCACGGCGACTTATGGGGCGGCAACATCTTGTGTTTTAACAACAAGATCACCGGACTGATCGATCCTGCTATCTATTTTGCACACGCTGAAATCGAGTTGGCTTTCACAACCCTGTTCTCGACATTTGGCGACCGGTTCTTCCGGCGTTATCAGGAGCATCGCCTGATCGCGTCGGGTTTTTTTGAAGAGCGGTTGAGCATTTACAATCTGTACCCTCTGCTGGTACATGTCCGTCTGTTCGGCGGCCATTATGTTTCGCAGGTAGAACAAACTCTTAAACGGTATGGATTTTAATTTTGACTCGACCCCACCTGATTATCTTCGACTGCGACGGCGTCCTTGTCGATAGTGAGCCTTTGGCCAACGCCGTCATGAAAAAATATCTGACAGAATTGGGGTTATCCATCTCGCTCGAGCGGACCATGGAGCGATTTGTTGGATTGTCCCTCGCCTCCATGCGCAAGACCATTCTGAGCGAAGATGGCCTGAACCTGCCGGATGATTTTGAAGAAGAAGTCATGCATCGGGATCGTTTGGCCTTCGCCACGGACCTGAAGGCAATAGCCGGGGTCTCCACAACCCTTGACACCTTGACGCTGCCCAGATGCGTCGCCTCATCTGGCGATCATAGCAAAATTCATAACTCGCTTACCCTTACCGGTCTTCTTCCCTATTTCGACGGCAGCGTTTATTCCGCCGCTGATGTGACGAACGGCAAACCAGCCCCGGACCTGTTTCTTCATGCCGCCCACAATATGAACGCCGGCCCTCAAAACAGTCTCGTCATCGAAGACAGTCTGGCCGGTGTTCAGGCGGGCGTTGCCGCTGGAATGAGAGTCTTCGGGTTTGTTGGCGGTGGTCATATTACGGCGGGCCACGCAGACAGACTTCTGGACGCCGGGGCCCTTCTGGTTTTCGAACGGATGGACGATCTCGCCGAGCAGATCGCAAAACTTTAGACTTTGAGGAATTTAGGCCCTCACATCCCGCAGCCCATAGGTAAACAGCGTCTCATATTTTGCTCCGTCGCGATTGAGATGTGAACGATACAGGCTGAAACTGCGGACCGGAAAATCTCCCTTGGCAAAAATGTTGGTGGACTCCAGGTATTCGCCGATATCAGGCCCGGCACCGCGTCTGAACCGGGCCAGCGTCACATGCGCCTTGAATTTACGCCTTTCCGGGCCATACCCGGCCCGTATGACCGCCGCCTCAACCCGCTCACGCAAATCGGCCAAAGCCGGGGACACCTCAATATCGGCCCATAGCATATGCACCCGCTGACGATGCTCGAAGGTGCCGAGCCCACAGACCGCCGTCTCAAAGGCCGGGAACTCTACCGCGGACAGCTCCGCGTCCAAATCACGCAGTTGCACCCCATCAGCCTCGCCAATAAAACGCAACGTCAAATGCAGATTATCCCCATCCACCCAGCGCGCGCCCTGAACCCCACCCTGCAAGGCGCAGAGCAACTGGCGAATATCGACGGGCAGGGCAATCGCTACAAATAAACGCATACCAGACTCTATGCCTGAAGATTACCGACGCAAAGCGTTGTTTAAGGCGCCGGGTTGCTGTTGTCCTTGTGAATCGCTTCGATACCGTTCAGTACATCCTCGCTGAGCACCAAGTTTTCCGTATCCAGGTTTGATTTCAACTGCTCCAGCGTCGTCGCTCCGATGATATTGGAGGTCACAAACGGTCTGGTGTTGACATAGGCAATGGCCATTTGCGCCGGGTCAAGGCCATGGTCACAGGCAAGCGCGACATAGCGATCGGCAGCCCTGACGGCGTTATCGTGAAAATAGCGCATGAAATGCGGGAACAACTGGTGGCGCGAGCCTTCCGGCAACTGGCCGTTCTGGTATTTGCCGGTCAAAACGCCGAAAGACAGGGGTGAATAGGCCAGAAGGCCGCAGTTTTCACGGATCGCAATTTCTGAAAGCCCGACTTCGTACATACGATTGATCAGGCTATAGGCGTTCTGGACGCTGGCGACACGAGGCAGGCCTTTCAACTCCGCCAAATTCAGCATCTTCATGACCCCCCAGGGCGTTTCGTTGGACACCCCATAAGCCCGAATGTTGCCGGCCTTGACCTGCTCATCCATGGCATCCAGCAGCTCTTCGAAGGCGACCCAGTCTCCCTCCGGCTCATCATAAGGAAAATCAAGCAGCCCGAATTTGTTAACCGGGCGCTCCGGCCAGTGGGTCTGGAAAAGATCGATCACGTCCGTCTGCAGCCGCTTGAGTGACGCCTCGACGGCACGTTTGATGCTGGCCCGGCTTAGATCCAGTTTTCCGCCCCGGATATGTTCAAACCGCGCACCGGGGCCGACAATTTTAGTCGCCACAAGAACCTTTTCCCGGTTACCGGGATTTTTCAGCCACGAGCCGATAATCTCTTCACTACGGCCGCCGGTTTCCCCGCTGGCCGGAAAAGGATACATCTCCGCCGTATCAATAAAGTTCACGCCGTGATCAACGGCCATGTCGAGCTGGGCATGACCGTCCTGCTCCGTATTTTGGTGACCGAACGTCATGGTACCGAGGCAAATGCGGCTGACACGCAGACCGGTGCGCCCGAGGTTGTTCATTTTCATAATGTTGGCTGCCCTGTTAGTGAGATTAGAGGAAGAGCGTGAGTACGCCCGTATATCCATATAGGCGGTTGTTGGAAATTTCGCCATTGCCGAAGAAGCCGACAAGGGGAATATCACCCAGCAGATCCTGGATCAGTCGGGTCTCAAACCCTTCGGTGCCGAACAATGACGGGCCGCGGGCCACACAGGAGAAATACAGCGCCGCTCGGGGGGGCTCGGGCAGCCGTTTGAGTAGGTTTTCCACCATCCGCCGGAGATCTTGTTCGGCGGATTTCGGATCCCGGCGCACAAACAGAACCTTGTCACCATTGTGAACCCGCTGTCCGACGGCGAGCCAACCTCGCTTAACATCGATCCCCTGAAGATTACGCACCGTGTAATCGCCCATGTCGGACCCTTCGACGGGAAAAGCCGCGTGAATGTACCCATCCACTCGCCTCAGATCGCGGGCCAACAGTTCGCCGATGTCTTGTTTGAACACTTCAAGGGCCGGTTGGCCTTCAAGCGACATGATCACATTATCCCGGCAATCACTGATCTGATGGGTTGAACCGACGGGCATACAGCCCTGTGAAAGACCCGTGGCGACCTCAATCTCCGGCGAGAACAGAACGCCCGACAACCCGCCGCTTGGCGTAGAACCCACCGTCTGAAATCCCATGTTTTGGGAAGCCGCAAGACCACCGACCAGAAATCCCGGAATCTCTAGATTCAGATTCTCAATTTCCATTGAAAGCGACTCGACCAGCTGAACGACCTCTGCGTTCATGGGGTCACCATGAACGACACCGAAAGGTGGCGTTGCCGTCCGCATCCAGTCCACGACATTTGCCGGAATTTCATCAACACTTTGCCTGAGCGTCGGCAGCATCGCATAACTGCTTGTTGGCAGGGTCATAACCATTACCCCCGCCGCTGGGCGGTCAAAAAATTCTCGCCCGCCGACGCTGATGCCGAGGCCAACTGAGCCGGTCCAGTCCTTTATCTCCGTACACTGCCCAAGGTAGGTCAGAATGCTCGAATAATCATCCTCCAGATCATCGGTGACATACATGATTCCAAGACGGGAGTATCCGGAATCAACGGCTGGCAGCGTTGCCAGTTGTCCCTCCAGGTCCTTGGCGATTGTCGCCCATCTCTCGGCCTTGGTGCCAACGCTGGCATCGGCCTCAGCATAAGCTGAACTGAACGTTGAATTTTTGTTCATCAGTCCGCCCTCCGAAGCAATTGCCTGACATAGGGCAGCAGGTTTTGAACGATAACATCGACACCTTTTTCATTGGGATGAATGGCATCGTCCTGATTTAGCTCAGGAACGGCGGCAACATCTTCCAGAAAAAATGGCATCAGGGTGACATCGTGCTTGCTCGCCAGGGCCGGATAAACGCGATTGAACTCACCTCCATATTCTGTGCCCAGATTAGGGGGTGCCATCATGCCGGCCAACAGCACGCGTGTACCTGCCCGTTTGGCTTCGCCAATCATGGCGTCCAGGTTTTCAGACGTTGCCTTAGGATCGAGGCCGCGCAGACCGTCATTTGCCCCCAATTCTATGACCACCACATCAGGTTTTTCACTCAATGCCCATTGCAGGCGCGAGCGACCGCCAGCCGAGGTGTCGCCGGAAACGCCGGCATTGATGATTCTGGCGTTTATTCCCTGTTCTTTCAGGGCGCCCTCAAGGCGAACGGGGATGGATTGGTCGCGAGAAAGCCCGAGCCCAGCCGTCAGGCTGTCACCGATCATCAGTACCGTCTGCCCTTGTCCCGCCGACAGAGATGAAACAAACGTCATAAAGGCGAGCGTCAGGGTGACGTTGACAAGCGTCCTGAGGAGTCCATATTGCCATAAGGAACACCGTTTTCGCCGCTTTTCATTAACTTTCCTGATGGTCATGATGCCTTCCACAGATACCGATTCCATTCTATCTCTCGACGACGTGCACCTGGAGCTTAACAGTGACGCGGGTCCGGTGCACATCCTTCGTGGGATCGATCTAAAAATCAACCGAGGCGAAACCATCGGGGTTATCGGCCCCTCTGGGTCGGGTAAGACCTCGTTACTGATGGTCATCGCCGGGCTGGAACCGGCAACAAGTGGCTCGATCATCGCCAATGGCCACGAGATTACCGGCGTCAGCGAGGACCAGTTAACCCGTTTCAGGCGCAATCACGTCGGCATTGTCTTCCAGAGTTTTCACCTGGTGCCAACCATGTCGGCCCTGGAAAACGTCGCCCTTCCCATGGAATTTGCCGGTCACGGCGACGCCTTCGACAAGGCCCGGCACCACCTCGACGCTGTCGGATTGAGTGAACGCATACACCATTATCCGGGACAGCTTTCCGGCGGCGAACAACAGCGGGTGGCCCTTGCTCGCGCCTTCGCAACGGAGCCAAAAATTCTCTTGGCCGACGAACCGACAGGCAGCCTTGACCAGGAAACGGGCCGGGAAATTATGGAGCTGTTGTTCAATTTGCAGGCCAGCGTCGGCACAACGATGATTTTGGTTACCCATGCGCCGGAACTGGCCGGTCGCTGCGGGCGGATTATCAAAATTGCCGACGGCCGGGTTGCCGATGGCTGATTTGGCTCTGGCCTGGAAACTGGCGAAACGTGAACTTCGCGCCGAATTTCGAGGCGGGGTTCAGGGGTTTCGGATCTTTCTGATCTGCCTGTTTCTGGGTGTCGCCACGATTACCGCGGTCGGCAGCCTGAGCCATGCCCTGAACGGTGGACTGGTCGCGGATGGTGCCAAACTGCTGGGCGGCAATATCGATCTTCGTCTGCTGCACCGCCCGGCAACCCCAGAACATCGCACGTATCTGAAAGCACATTCCGCAACCTATTCGGAAATCATAAAGATGCGGGCCATGGCCCGGCCTGTCGATCAGCGCGACAAACGGGCGATGGTCGAGCTGAAAGCCGTTGATCAGGCTTACCCGCTGATTGGAAACCTGCGGACCGAACCTCCACGGGCGCTGGCTGATCTTCTAAAGGAGGAAAATGAAGCCTGGGGCACAGTTGTTGATGCCAATCTGCTAACGCGTTTGGGGCTGACCATCGGCGACAAGGTCCGGTTAGGCGCCGCGACCTACCAGATTCGCGCCACCGTCCTGAGTGAACCCGATCGGGTCGCCAACATCTTTTCTTTTGGGCCCCGGTTTCTGGTGTCCGCTGCCTCGCTGGCCGACACCAAACTCGTTCAACCCGGCAGCCAGATCAGATATCACCATCGCCTGACCCTGAAACCGGGCATGGACATTGAGAGTTGGAAACAGAATCTCGGCGACACCTTCCCGACGGCGGGCTGGCGGGTTCGGACACCTGAAGAGGCGGCTCCCGGCGTTAGGCGGTTTATCGAACGCATGACCCTGTTCCTGTCGTTCGTTGGCCTGACGGTTCTGCTGGTCGGCGGTCTGGGCATTACCGGGGCCGTGAAAAGTTACCTGAATGCCAGAATCGCAACCATCGCGACGTTCAAATGCCTGGGCGCCCCCGGCGACCTGATATTTAAAACCTATGTGTTTCAGGTGCTGGTCCTCGGTCTGGTCGGGGTCAGCGCCGGACTTTTGTTCGGTGGGCTGGCACCTATCGGGCTGCTTCAGCTGATTGGCGAGCGGTTGCCCGTTCAGCCTGTCCTGGGTTTATTTACGGAACCGCTGGCGCTGGCGACCGGGTTTGGCCTGCTGAGTACAATAACATTTGCGCTGTGGCCCATTGCCGCAGCCTGCGAAGTCAAACCCGCTGGCCTGTTCAGAGCGCGGATTTCTCCGGTCGATGCTCAGCCGAAACGAAAATATCGGATCGCCATGATGGTTGGCGTCATTTTGCTCGCCCTGCTGTGTATATGGTCCGCCAATGATCGGTTTTTCGCCTATTGGTTTGTCGGTGGCAGCGCCATAACGCTCTTGCTTTTGCGTGGCGGCGCGGCGTTGGTCATGCGCCTGGCGGCACGCATACCAGCGCCGGATAATGCGTTGTGGCGGCTGGCCCAGGCCAATCTGCACCGTCCGGGGACGACAACGCCCGGCATTATCGTCTCCATGGGTCTTGGATTATCCGTCCTGGTGGCCATCGCCCTGATCGAAGGCAACATGAGCCGCCAGATTTCCGAGCGCCTGCCCGAACGGGCACCGGCCTTTTTCTTTATTGATATCCAGCCCCATCAGGTGGCGGATTTTGATGCAGCCGTGACCGGGGTAACCGGCACCAGTGGTTATCAACGCGTCCCGACGCTCAGAGGCCGCATCGTCAAAATCAACGGCACGCCGGTTGAACAGGTCCAAATCGGGCACGACAGTCACTGGGCCATCCGTGGCGACCGGGCATTGACCTTCGCCGCAGAAAAAAATAACGAGTCGAAGGTCACCAAAGGCGAGTGGTGGCCAGCCGACTATTCGGGCCCACCCATCATTTCCTTCGATGCGGGGTTAGCCAAAGGATTTGGTGTGGATATCGGTGATACGCTGACACTGAATATCCTGGGTCGTGAGATCACGGCGGAAATCAACAATCTTCGGGAAATCGACTGGCGCAGCCTGCGTTTTGATTTCGCCATCATCTTCGCACCGGGGACTCTGGAAGGCGCACCCCTGACCCATATTGCGGCGATCGAGGCCGATCGCTCCATTGAGCAGGCGGTTGAGAAAGCGGCAACGGACTCATTCCCCAACATTTCCGCCATTCGGGTACGCGACGCGCTGGAAGCTGCCGGAAGTCTACTTGCGGGCATCGGGGCCGCGATCAAAGGAACAGCGGCACTTACCATTGTCGCCGGGGCCGTGGTTCTGGCTGGCGTGATCGCCTCCGAACACCAGCGCCGGGTTTATGATTCCGTTGTCTTCAAAGTGCTGGGAGCAACACGGCGGCGGATTTTAGGGGTGTATTTGGCGGAATACGGCTTGCTTGGACTTTTGACCGGCTTAATAGCCGCGGCCATCGGGACTCTGACGGGCTGGGCCGTGATCAGATTTCTGATGCGGGCGGAATGGATATTTCTGGGCCATGTCATCACCTATACGCTGCTCACCTGTATCGTCGTCATCATGGCAGCAGGACTGCTCGGCACCTGGCGGGCGCTTGGACAAAAGGCCTCTCAGCACCTACGTAACGACTGAGCTTCCGATTTTCTGACAGAGAGCTCCGGTTACTATTGATTTTGCACCACTTCCTGCCATATTTAAGCACAAGTAGTGATTTTTTTGTTTCGAGCAACTTCAGGAGTTACCCATGGCCCTCGGACCCGACAACAAGTTTACGTTGCGCACCGCTCAAATGACGGGCGCTCAAGCGCGCGACGCCGACATCGATGTCGGACTTCGCGCGTATATGCTGAAAGTCTACAACTACATGTGCATTGCGCTCGGCCTGACCGGTGCAGTGGCCTTTGCGGTTTCATCATCTCCAACCTTAATGCAGGCGATATTCGGCACTCCTTTGAAATGGGTGGTTTTGGCAGCGCCAATTGCATTTGGGTTTATGGTATTTCCTCGCATGCGCAGCATGAAGGCTTCGTCGGCTCAAATCGCCTTCTGGGTATATGCAGGCCTTTTAGGCCTATTGATCAGTTCTTACTTTCTCGTCTACACGGGAGAAAGTGTTACGAGAGTGTTTTTCATAACTTCTGGAGCTTTTGCTGGCCTCAGTCTTTACGGATATACAACCAAACGAGATCTGGGCCCTATAGGTGCGTTTTTGACCTACGGTGCCTTCGGTGTGATGATTGCTATTGTAATAAATTGGTTTCTGAAGAGCCCCGCGCTGATGTACACGTACTCTTTCCTCGGAGTCTTTATCTTTGGAGGATTGACGGCTTACGACACCCAAAAAATCAAACAGATGTATCGTGAATCAGATGGCGCTGAAATTGGTGAAAAGAAAGCGGTCTTTGGAGCACTAACTCTCTACGGTGATTTCGTAATGATGTTCATCTTTTTGATGAACCTTCTTGGAAATCGTGAATAAGCTGTAACCAGTAAACATTACAAAAAGCCGCCCGAGGGAAACTTCGGGCGGTTTTTTGCCCTAACTCGCTCAGATACAGCGTCCGCCGTCGACCTCCATACACACCCCGGTGATAAATTCCGATTCATCCGAGGCAAAGAACAGCGCGGCGTTGGCAATATCGAGCGGCGTTGACATGCGCCCCAGCGGAATGGTCGAGATAAATTTTTCACGGATTTCAGGCCGGTCCTCACCGCCCATAAAATCCGCTGTTAAACCAGTCAGGCCGATCACCGGATTGATGGCATTGACCCGGATATTGTCAGGGGCCAGCTCGATTGCCATGGATTTGGTCAGGGTCACCGCAGCCCCCTTGGAGCCGTTGTACCACGTCAGACCGGGCCGCGGGCTGACGGCGGCGGTCGAGGCCG
>Ga0316204_10007977_pt1 | contig 15058 bp, 8 predicted proteins | sample 6monrhotite_MG_2_FD_205661 | JGI IMG/M metagenome (GOLD analysis project Ga0316204, IMG submission 205661) | Microbial mat bacterial communities from mineral coupon in-situ incubated in ocean water Damariscotta River, Maine, United States -... | ecosystem: Environmental > Aquatic > Marine >...
ATCGACTGGTGCGGTTCGTAAGTTCCTTGCTGAAAACACATCAAACTTCGATCCACGTAAATTCCTGAAAGAATCTACTGCTGCGATGTCTGAAATTTGTAAGGCACGTTTCGAAGCATTTGGTTGTGCTGGTCAAGCAGCTAAGATCAATGCTAAGTCTTTAGAGCAGATGATCGACTTCTATAAATAAGCTCGTTTTGATGTAATAAAAAAAGCCCCGGGTTGCGATGCAGCTCGGGGCTTTTTTGTTTGGAGGTTTTTCTTAATTACTTATCGATGCGAGGTATTCTTTGAATTCTTCCCCGTTTTCTGGGTGCCTCATGCCGTATTCAACAAAGGCCTTCATGTAACCTATTTTAGAGCCGCAATCATGTGACTTGCCTGTCATATGAAAGGCTTCAACAGTTTCAAGATCAATTAAACTAGCAATGGCATCCGTTAATTGAATTTCATCGCCGGCACCCGGCGCAGTGTTTTCCAGTAGATCCCAGATGTTAGACGATAGTACATAACGCCCAACAACCGCCAGATTAGACGGTGCTTCATCTACTTTGGGTTTTTCAACGACTTTGGTCATTGCTGCTGAATCACCTGGTTGTACTGTTTTGCCACCACAATCAACCACACCATAACTAGAAACCTGCTCTGTTGGTACTGGTTCAACCATGATCTGGCTGGTTTGGGTTTTCTCGAAGCGTTTGATCATTGCTGCTAGGTTTTCTTTTTTTAAGTCGCACGATGCCTCATCGATCAATACATCTGGTAATACAACAATAAATGGGTTGTCACCGATCAGTGGGCGCGCGGTGGCGACTGCGTGGCCTAGCCCTTTTGCTTGCCCCTGGCGCACATGCATGATGGTGATCTCTTTAGGGCAGATCGTTTGAATCTCTTCTAATAACTTTCTTTTGACCTTTTTCTCTAGCGTTGTCTCTAGCTCAAAAGATTTATCAAAATGATTTTCAATCGCATTTTTTGATGAGTGAGTGACCAGGACTATCTCTTTAATACCGGCATCGATACATTCGTTTACGATGTACTGGATCAGTGGTTTATCAACCAGTGGTAGCATTTCTTTTGGGATCGCTTTGGTTGCCGGAAGCATGCGGGTGCCAAGGCCCGCGACGGGAATGACTGCTTTTGTAATCATATTCAAGTTTAGGGTCCAGTTTATATTTTGTAATAATTTTGGTACCACGAAATGAAATTCGCAATACCATCTTCAATAGTGGTGGCTGGCTTAAAACCGACATCATTCACCAGGTCATCTATATTAGCAAAAGTTGCGGGTACATCACCGGGTTGTAATGGCAGCAGGTTTTTTTCAGCCTTGAGACCAAGGCACTCTTCAATGACCTCTATGAATCGCAACAACTCAACCGGCTGGTTATTTCCTATGTTATAGATTCGATAGGGTGCGTAGCTAGTACCGGTATCTGGAGCGTCACTTGACCAGGCTGGATTTGGTGTGGCAGTACTATTAAGCGTCCGAATAACACCTTCTACGATATCGTCGATGTAGGTAAAGTCACGCTTGCATTTTCCGAAGTTGAAAACATCGATAGGTTCTTTTGCCAGGATTTTCTTGGTAAAAGAGAAATAAGCCATGTCTGGTCTACCCCATGGGCCGTAGACAGTGAAGAATCTTAATCCAGTGGTTGGGATGTTATAAAGATTGCTATAACTATGAGCCATCAACTCGTTTGCTTTCTTTGTGGCGGCATAAAGGCTTACCGGGTGGTCAACATTATGATGAATAGAGAACGGCATCTGTGTGTTGGCGCCGTAAACTGAGCTGCTGGATGCATAGACTAGATGTTTAACGTCATAGTTCCGGCAGCCTTCCAGTATATTTAGCATGCCACTTAGGTTGCTATCAGCGTAGGCGTGAGGATTCTGAAGCGAATAGCGAACGCCGGCTTGAGCTGCAAGGTGAACAACCCGTTCTGGTTGGTGTTCTTTGAAAATCTGATCGATACGATCGCGGTCTGCGAGATCGGCACGAATATCAGTGAAATTTTTATATGCGTTTAAAGGTACGAGCCGGTCTTCTTTTAATGATACATCATAGTAATCATTGAGGTTATCAATGCCGATAACTTCATCGCCCTGTTTTAATAGGGCCTGTGCAACATAGGAACCAATAAAGCCAGCAGTTCCAGTGACAAGTATGCGCATAAGTTTCCCTTGTGGTGCTATGGTTTATTATAAATGTTATCAGTTCTATTATCGGTAGAACGGAGCAATAAATAGTATGAATACGCTAATTCTGAGAATAGATGTTGGATTCGCAAAACCGGCACTATTCTTTGACGTCAAATTCAGTAATCGGCGTGATTTTCCGCAACTTGATGCTCAGTGGTAATCTGGGCTCAACTGGGGCTAACCACGCCAATTTTTATGTTGTTTTGAGGCCGTTTTATTTTCGGCCAATGGCGTAATAGGCGAAGCCCTGACGATTCAGAGTAGCTGGGTCATAAATATTACGTCCATCAAATATAGTTGGGGTGGTGAGCTGTTCTTTAATAAAATCAAAGTCAGGGCTACGGAAGGTTTGCCATTCGGTGACGACGATTAAGGCATCTGCACCAGAGAGTGTGCTTTTGCTGTCTTCACAAAGTGTTAGGTCGGGTCTGTCGCCATAAATACGCTGTGCTTCATCCATCGCTTCTGGATCATATGCCTGTACTTTTGCACCCGCTTCCCATAGTGATTCCATTAATGTGCGGCTAGGTGCGGCGCGCATGTCATCTGTTTTAGGTTTGAACGCCAGTCCCCAGACGGCAAAGGTTTTGCCTTTGAGGTCGCCATCAAAATGTTTGTTAACTTTCTGGAATAGAATTGTTTTTTGACGGTTGTTGACGGTTTCAACGGCCTGTAAAAGTGGTGCGTCATAGCCAATTTCATTGTCAGTACGTTCAAGAGCCTGCACATCTTTAGGAAAGCATGAGCCGCCATAGCCGCAGCCGGGGTAGATAAAATGGTAGCCAATACGTGGGTCGGAACCAATGCCGAGTCGAACCTGCTCGATATCCGCACCAAGGCGTTCCGCCATATTGGATAGTTCGTTCATAAAGCTGATTTTAGTGGCTAACATGGCATTGGCCGCGTATTTTGTGAGTTCTGCTGAGCGAATGTCCATTACCACCAAACGGTCGTGATTACGATTGAAAGGTGTATATAGCGCTCGCAATAGCTCTGTAGTACGGGGGTTATCTGTGCCAATTACGATACGATCTGGTTTCATGAAGTCGTCGATCGCGGCGCCTTCTTTGAGAAATTCTGGGTTGGAGACAACATCGAAGTCAATGTTTTTCCCTCGTTTTTCCAGTGCTGCGGTGACGGTTTCACGTACTTTGTCAGCAGTGCCAACAGGTACGGTTGATTTGTCGATAATGACGCGGTAATCGTCCATATGCTCACCAATACTCTTAGCAACAGCTTTGACGTATTGCAGGTCAGCAGAGCCATCCTCATCAGGAGGAGTACCGACGGCGATAAATTGAAATAGACCGTGAGCGACGCCCGCAGCTATATCGGTGGTAAATGAAAGATTCCCATTTTTTGCATTATCGAGAACCAGTTTATCAAGCCCTGGTTCATAAATTGGGATTTCACCGCGGTTTAGCATTTCGATCTTTTTTTGATCGATATCAACACAGACTACGTCGACACCAACTTCAGCTAAGCAGGCGCCGGTTACAAGGCCAACATAGCCGGACCCAAAAACAGTAACTTTCATTGCGTAAACCCCGTATGTTAAATTTGTTTATATTAAAGTGTCATAGCGTTAATGCTATGATATTACATAATTTAGGTAAGCGGCATGATTTTAGTTGAGTTTAGCTAGGCGATATACCCAATTCCTGTTGAAAGTCAGTTTCTGTGCGAAAGAAAGTGGTATTGGTTGGCTTGATTGGGTGTCGCGGTGGTGTTTCGCTTATTTTTATTGGGATATGGCACGAACTAGATTTAAAAGATAAAGCATAATAGGAATGTGTCCGATACTATTGTTTTTAAGTTAAAACGGTAAGATATAAAATATGGTGAGAGTTTTTCGGCACTATATACCAACAGCTTTTGTTTTGCTGGGGTGTATAGAGGCTTTGATTTTAGCGTTTTCTGTGTTTTTCGGCGCATCATTATGGCACTGGGGAGGGGAGCCGCTTGTTTTTGACGGGCCTTTGCTTGGCAGGGCCTTGTTATTCTCTATTGTGATGTTGAGCTCGATGACATTCATGGGCTTATATCAGCGGCACATGCGGGAAGGTGTTTCCGCTGCCTTACTTAGGGCTGTTGCCGGTCTCGTGATAGGTTTTATCACCTTAAGCATTATTTTTTATGTTTTACCTAGTATTGCCCTTGGTCGAGGGGAGTTCGCATTGTCATCTTTGATCGCGCTAGTGGCCGTTGTTTCAGTTCGTTTTGTATTTGTCCGTTATGTTGATGACGATAAGGGGAATCGGCGAATCCTTGTGTTAGGTGTTGGTAATCGGGCGATGGCAATTAATAATTTGTTACGCCGGAAGACTGATCAGCGTGGTTTTTCAATTGTCGGGTACGTAAAATTTCCTGGGGAGCGCGTTGTGGTTGCTGAAAATATTATTCAGCACGATGTGACTTTATTGGAGTTGTCGACAAAGTATCAGGTTGACGAAATCGTAGTGGCTATTGAGGATCGACGCAAGAGCTTCCCAATGCATGAAATCGTTGATTGCCGTATGAGTGGTGTTGACGTGGTTGACCTACTGACCTTTTTTGAACGCCAAACAGGCAAGATCATGATTGATATCCTGAACCCTAGCTGGCTGGTATTTTCCGATGGCTTTAAATACGGCGCGTTGAGGGTATATTCAAAGCGCTTTTTCGACATTATAGCCAGTTTGCTTTTATTATTGATCGCCTTACCAGCGATTATAGTGACGGTGATCGCTATCTACCTGGAAGATCGAGGGCCAATACTATACCGTCAGGTCAGGGTTGGAGAAAACTGGAAGTTATTTCAGGTGCTGAAGTTCCGTAGTATGCGAGTCGATGCCGAGGGAGATGGTCAGGCGCAGTGGGCTTCGAAAAATGACAGTCGTATCACGCGAGTTGGCGATGTTATTCGTAAGCTTAGAATTGATGAGCTACCTCAGATTGTCAATGTTTTACGGGGTGATATGAGTTTTGTCGGCCCGCGCCCTGAGCGCCCTGTTTTTGTTGAGCAGTTATCTGAAAACATTGATTACTATTCTGAGCGTCATCGTGTTAAGCCTGGCATTACTGGTTGGGCTCAAATTTGCTACCCCTACGGCGATTCCGAGAAGGACTCTTATGAAAAATTGCAGTTTGATCTTTATTATGTGAAAAACTACAGCCTCTTTCTTGACCTGGTTATCTTATTTCAAACGGCTGGCGCGGTGTTATGGGGCAAAGGCGGTCGTTAGTCTGTGTTTTATTTATGCATGGTCGTTGCTGAGAGTCGCTTGTAATGTTTAGTTTGGCTGTTGCGAGTTACCTTGCGACAGCTATCGCATTTATGTTGCTCTTGCTGTTTACTGTGATTAAGTGGCGAGCATGTATTGAAGATGGTTTGTTGTTGCTCGCCTCAGCGGTGATGTGTTTATGGGCGTTGTTTATCGCTAGTAATCATTTTTACGGCCATTTTAATCCTCTTGTTATTTCTATTGTTGAATTACTTCGCAATCTTGCCTGGATTGCGTTGCTCTTACGATTGCTTTTCGTCATCAAAGGTTCCAGATATCAAGGCTCTCACTTACAAGTGATTTTCCTTTTTGTTGGCGGGACTTTGTGCTGTTTTGGATTGCTTTTTTATTCGTATTATATTTCTGCTGATGGGCAGGATGCTGCTGGGTTATTCGAAAGTAAGTCGAGCTTTATGGCTTATATATTACTGGCATTAGTTGGTCTTTTTTTGCTTGAGCAGTGGTATCGAAATATAAGTGTGGAGCAGCGATGGGCTAGCAAGTTTCTCTGCTTGGGGATCGCTTGTATTTTTGTATTTGATTTCTTTTTGTATTCTGATGCATTGCTATTTTCGGGGATTGATGCGGATTTCTGGGATGCGAGGGGGATTGTCAATGTGATGGCTGTCCCTTTGATTGGGATATCAATATCGCGTAGTCGACAGTGGTTGTTAGGTGATTATGTTTCTCATCGGATGGTGCTTCATAGCGCTGTGCTAGTGGCCGGGGGGCTTTACCTTTTTGCTGTTGCGTTGGGTGGTTACTATATTCGCGTATATGGCGGTGGCTGGGGCAAGATATTACAGGTGCTGTTTTTCTTTGCATCGCTTTTGTTGTTGCTAGCGTTGGTGTTTTCAGGGCAATTACGCGCTCAATTAAAGGTTTTTGTTGGGAAGCATTTCTTTTCTTACAAGTATGATTACAGAGAGCAGTGGGCTAGCTTTATTCGAGCGCTTTCAATGGGGGGGACGGATGAGCAGTTAAGAATGCGGGCGGTTCAGGCGATTGCAGATATTGTTGAGAGCCCTGGTGGTGGTTTATGGTTACGTGATGATGCAGTGCAGGTTTTTTTGCCGGTAACTGAGTGCCAGATGACTATTGGTCCTGGTTGTCGTGAGCCGGATGGTAGTTCGCTTGTGACTTTTCTTGAGCGTTGGCAGTGGGTTGTTAATCTGGGTGAGTATGAGCGTGATCCGGGTTTATACAAGGATTTAGAATTGCCTCAGTGGTTGCGTTCTTTGCCTGATGCTTGGATTGTGGTGCCTTTAATGCGGCAAACACAATTACTGGGGTTTATTGTGTTGACGAACTCGCGAGCTGGAGATCATTTTAATTGGGAAGATATTGATCTGCTAAGGATTGCGGGTCGAGAATTAGCAGGCTATCTGGCATTGTTGGAGGCAAATCGAGCGCTGCTTGAGGCGCGTCAGTTTGAGGCATTTAATAGGTTGTCAGCCTATGTTGTTCATGACCTTAAAAATGTTATCGGGCAGCTCTCTCTGGTGGTTGAGAACTCAAAGAAACATAAAGATAACCCTGAGTTTATTGAGGATGCATTTTCTACGGTTGATAATGCGACGAACAAAATGCAGCGTATGTTGGCGCAATTGAGAATCGAAAAGCATGTGACAACGCGCGGTATGTTGGTGAAGCTTGGGCCGGTGGTTGAAGAGGTGGTGCTGCATCGCCAGGTCTCGTTGCCGCATCCCATTTTTGAAGAAAGCCAGGAAGTTGAAGTGCTGGTTGATCGGGACAGATTGGCTTCGGTGATTGAACATGTGATCGAGAATGCTCAGGAGGCGACCCCTGATGATGGGAAAATCAGCGTTAAGCTGGTGCTTTCTGTCGGTTGTGCCGTTATTAAGATAGAAGATAATGGCTGTGGTATGAGCCAGCAGTTTGTACGTGAACGCTTATTTCGTCCGTTTGACACCACAAAGGGGAATGCCGGGATGGGTATTGGGGTTTATGAGTGTAGAGAGTTTATTCGTTCACTTGGTGGCGAAGTTGAAGTGAAAAGCCAGCCAGATAAGGGCACGCTGTTTTGCTTACATATTCCGCTTGCTGAGCCATTGGTCTAACAGTTTCTGAATGTCCATAAGTGACGAGGACAAAGTTTTGAGTCGATCAAAGCAAGATCAAAAAACATTATTGGTGATCGAGGATGATGCCGGCCTGCAAAGTCAGCTGAAATGGTGCTTTGATGGCTATAAGGTGCTGATTGCAGGTGATCGAGAAGAGGGAATTGTCCTGCTGAGACGCTATGAGCCGCCAGTCGTGTTACTGGACTTAGGGTTGCCGCCAGACCCAGAGAATGCAACGGAGGGGCTGGCTACGCTCGATGAGATATTGAATCTGATTCCAAGCACAAAAGTCGTTATTGTGACCGGGAATGATGAGAGAGAAAATGCGATCAAAGCGGTAGCGAAGGGAGCTTATGATTACTACCAAAAGCCGGTAGATGCCGAGGTGTTGGGCTTGATTGTTAGTCGGGCCTTTTATCTTTATGAGCTGGAAGAAGAGAATCAATTATTGACAAAAGGAGGGGGCATATCAGCTATCAAGGGGATTGTCGGTTCTAGTCCGCAGATGATGATGATGTGTCGTACTATTGAGAAAGTCGCACCGACCAATGTCACAACCTTGTTGCTAGGGGAGAGTGGTACTGGTAAAGAGGTGATTGCAAAATCGCTGCATGAGTTAAGCACGCGAAAATCAAATGCATTTGTGGCGATTAATTGTGGTGCCATCCCTGAAAATTTATTAGAGAGTGAACTTTTTGGTTATGAAAAAGGAGCTTTCACTGGTGCGATTAAACAAACAAAAGGCAAAGTAGAGTACGCTGATGGCGGCACTTTGTTTTTGGATGAAATGGGTGATCTGCCTGCGTCACTTCAGGTGAAATTGCTACGTTTTTTACAGGAGCGTGTTATAGAGCGGATTGGTGGGCGTAATGAGATTGCAGTGGATGTACGAGTTATTTGTGCGACTAATCAAAACCTCGATGAGCTGGTGAAGCAGGGGCTTTTTAGAGAAGACTTATTTTATCGTGTTAATGAAATAACGATTAATATCCCTCCGTTAAGGGAGCGAGAGGGGGATCCCATACTGCTGGCTAATTTTATTTTGGCTCGTTTTGCAAAAGAGTATAATCGAAACATCTCTTCTATTTCAGATGCAGGGTTGGCGGCGATAGAGGCATATTCATGGCCAGGTAATGTCAGAGAGATGGAGAATAAGCTTAAGCGGGCAGTTATTATGTCTGATGGAAATCAAATAACGGCAGCGGATCTGGAATTGGAGTGTCAGGAGTCTCTAGAGCCTTTGAATTTACGAGCAATCAGGGATGATGCGGAAAGTAAGGCGATAACGAGAACTCTGGGTTTGTGTGGTGGTAATGTTTCGAAGGCAGCTGAAATTCTAGGTGTTAGTCGTCCGACCTTGTATGGGCTTATGAATAAGCTTGGTTTTAAGTAATTCGCCAATTATAGCGGGGCTACCGCTCATCCTTTTAAGATTATCTGTTCTGCCTCTTCCACTGTGCAGCAGCGGAGGTCTGTGTTTTCTTTTAGAAAATTAAAAACTTGCTCGATATTGTCATAAAGAGCCTTTTCATCAGCTTCATTTTTAACGTAAGGGTTCATCCCGGGTAGTAGGCTTGAGCTATGAAAGAACATATGGATTACCTGATGTCCCTCGGTTAATGCTGCTTTAACTAGGGTAATCATGCTCGCGGCATCTGAGAGTTCGGGGCTAAGCGGGGTTTTGCGCATTACGCCAAGTTTCCAAAGAATCCCGACAAGTTTAAGGTGTTTGAATGGTGCCTTTGAAAGCGCTAGGTGTAGTCGATTCCAGAAGGGGAAGTTAGGTTTGTTATAGCCGTTTGTAACTGGGATTTCATAAACCTCTCTTTGTTGGCCAAGGGTAGTGCAGTCATCATAACTTGGCCAGAAAGGGGTGCCGGGTGCGCTATGGTATGAAAAATCAGTATCTTCATAGTAGGGGTGAATACTGGAATCGATGCTGTATCCTTGCCGTGCTAAAAGTTTGAGCATACTGCCATTTGTGCCCCATCTGCCGGACCTAAAAGAGCGCGGCTTTTTGCCGAAAGCCTCTTCTAGCTTAAGGTTTAAGCTTTCCAGTTTTCTTTCAACTAAGTCCATAGGGAGGTTGATCGCATGCGAATTATCGGGATTACTTACATCTTCTTCAACGGGCGGAGTGGCCCAGGGGTGAAGATGGCCGCCAATTTCACAGCCCCCTTCATCCTGAGCTGCTTTTAAGCGCGCGGCACTTTCAGTGTCGTTCGCAATTGCATAATCTACAAAATAGGTAGGCCTGATCCCCAGCCCGTTGCAGAATGTTTGGAATTTTGGGATGTTTACCGTGTTTTTTACCGAAAAATCCTTCTGAGGAAAAGGGCCATTCCAGTCCCATTCTTCTTCGGTATCTATAGACAGGATAAAGATGACTTTATTTTTATCTTGGATGTTATTCATTGCGTCCAGGTGGGAAGAGGTATTTGGCGGTAATTAGTAGGTGTGTTTTATCGGCGATGTTAGATAATTTCTTCTGTTTGCTAAATTATAAGCGATGGCTGTTTATTATGCATATGATTTATTGTTAAGTCAGCCTTGAAGTATGCCGCTTAACTAAATAGATGTCGCTATGGAAGTATCGGCAGTCACGTCTGTTTGTATATGAAATTAAAGAGCTCTTGGATGGAGAGAGATTTTTCGGCTGCTTGTTTTATATTTTTGGCAGCTAGTGCTTCAGGAATTACCTGTAAAGCATTCTTTGTTAATTGAGATCACGGTATCAGAATGATGATAATATAGTATATTTTGTTTATACTACATGTACTGCTGTGGTTAATTGTATGTTGTTGTTTTTAAGGTAAGAAATTGGGGTGTATGCGAGGGCTGCTCTAATTGATAATTGTGGGATGACGATAATTCGTCATGGAGTATATGTGGATACCGCTTGCATAAAGGTGGGGTGTTAGACGACGGCTTGGTTTATTAGCTAGCGCAGAGCTTGCCTTTTTCTCTTAATATTAAATTATCAGAGTGTCTACTTTGTTTTTGCCGCGCTAAAATCATGAGGTTTTGATATGAAACACGTAGAAAGCTTTCGCTGCATCCTTGTCGGGGGCGAGTCATTATTAATTCAATGTGCTGAAAGTTTATTGCAAGCTGGCCATCAGGTTGATGCTGTTATCTCCGAGAATGAGCGTATTCTGGAGTGGGCGCAAGAGAAAGAGATTAAGGCGCATAAAGAGATCAAGGGTGTGACATCTGAGTTGCCTGCTGTTGATTACCTTTTTAGTATTGCCAACCTTTATTACCTCCCTAAAGCGTTAATTGAATTCCCTCGTTTAGGGGCTATTAATTTTCATGATGGGCCGCTTCCTCGTTACGCGGGCCTTAATACGCCTAATTGGGCGTTGATTAATCAAGAAAAGACTCATGGGATTACCTGGCATGTCATGACCGATGAGGTTGATGCCGGTGATATCTTAAAGCAGCGAATAATTGATGTTGCTGATAATGAGACTGCCTTTACGCTAAATGCTAAGTGCTATGACGCTGCTTTTCAATGTTTTGAGGAGTTGGTGTCTGAGCTGGCGGCGGGTACAGAAACGAGACAGGCGCAAGACTTTAGCAGCCGGGTACTTTACACGCGGGATCAGCGGCCTTCATCCGCCTGCGTGATCGATTGGGATCAGCCAGCCGATGAAATTGGTGCATTGGTTCGAGCGCTGGATTTTGGGACGTACCAGAATATTCTGGGCAGCACTAAAATTGTTGTTAATGACGTTGCCTATATTGTATCTAAGGTTGAAGTAGTAGAGGGAGACGGCGCGCCGGGTACGATTGTCTCTGTCGATGAGTCTCGTCTTGTTGTTGCGACTCAAACCGATTTGATTGCTATTACGCAGCTGCAGACGATGCAGGGCACTAATATTAGCGTTTCAGACATAGTCGAAAAACATAAATTGTCAGTTGGTTCTTCCATGGGCAGCTTTTCTCAGGATCAGCGCGAGTGTTTTAGCGATTACAATAAATCTATCGTGGTAAACGAGGGCGCCTGGGTTAAGCGCTTGTCTGATTTGCAGCTTGTCGAGCTGCCTATTACAGGTCAGCCTGAGTCTGAGAAATCGGCCCCTAGTTTTTCCTATAAACGCTTCGAAATAGCTGGTTTTACAGCGCTACAAGGTGCTGGCGGGGCTACACGGGGGGCGACTATTGCTTCTATGTTTGCGCTTTATCTAGCGCGAGTAAGTGGTAAAAGCCAGTTTGATTTGGCATTTAGCTTTCCTGGATTGAAGTTTGATCAGCCTCAATTTAGCGCACTATTTTCTGATAACGTGCCTTTGCGTTTTACCCTTGAAAAGGGACGGGCGTTAGCTTCATATCTCAAGCGAACATCTCTTGATGTTAATTCGGCATTGAATCAGCAGGGATACAACCGAGATGTCGTTGCTCGCTATCCTCAGTTACGCGGGGCATCGCATCCTTGCTTTGAGCAGTCGCCGCGAGTATTGCTTTGTTATGTTAATGAGATGAACCAGGACGACTTTACAGCTGCTAAAGGTGTATGTGGTGCAGATTTAGCATTGGTTGTTTCTGATAGCGGCGAAGAATGTCTGTGGAGCTATAATACTTCTGTCTATAGCCTTTCAGATGTTGAAGTGCTGGAACATCAATTTAAAGTGCTGCTGGAAAATGCGCTAGCGAACCCTGACTATTCAGTTGATTTGATTCCATTGCTATCTGAGCATGAATTGCAAACGCTGTCGCAGAGCTGGAATGCCGTTGAGGTTGCGACCCCTAAGGGATTGTGTGCCCATCAGGCAATTGAGCAACAAGTGATAGAGTCTCCTGATGCCGTGGCTATTGCATATAAAAGTGAGACGCTTAGTTATCGCGCTGTAAATGAAAAAGCGAATCAAATCGCTCATTACCTTATTAGCAAAGGCATTAAGCCAGGTAGCCTGGTGGGTGTCATGCTTGATCGCTCGCTTGATTTAGTGCCTGCTATGATTGGAATCTGGAAGGCAGGCGGAGCGTATGTGCCGCTGGACCCTGCTTATCCTAAAGACCGGCTGACATACATGGCTGGTGATGCGCAGTTGGCGCTGGTGATTACCTCTAGTTCATATGAAAGCTATCTTCCGAATCAGGAGGCTTTGATATTCGACAATGAGGCGGCGGCCTTAGCTGGGCAAAAAACTGAGAACCCGGATGTGGCTGTGAGTGCTTCAGATCTTGCTTATATTATTTATACCTCGGGTTCTACGGGCAAGCCAAAAGGCGTGATGGTGGAGCACCGCAATGTCATTAATTTCTTTGCCGGCATGGACCAAAGCATCAATGCTGAAGAAGCCGGTGTTTGGTTGGCAGTTACCAGCATCTCATTTGATATTTCTGTGTTGGAACTTTTTTGGCCGCTTGCTCGAGGCTTTAAAGTGGTTATCTATAATGATGCAGATCAATATAGTGAAGGTAAGGCGTTAAGCAGTCGGCATCCTGATATCAATATGGATTTCAGCTTGTTTTATTGGAATATCGTCACAGACCAAAATAGAAATGAAAAAGAAAAGTACCGACTATTAATGGAGAGCGCCAAGTACGGTGATGTTAATGGCTTTAAAGCTGTTTGGACACCAGAGCGTCATTTCGGTTCTTTTGGCGGCATATTTCCAAACCCATCAGTGATCAGTGCTGCAATTGCAGTGCAAACTGACCAGATTGAAATACGGTCAGGTAGTTGCGTATTACCTCTGCACAGTCCGATTAGGGCGGCTGAAGAGTGGTCGGTTGTTGATAATCTATCAAATGGCCGTGTTGGCCTGGGAATCGCCGCTGGTTGGCAGCCTAATGACTTTGTCATTAAACCAGAGAATCATAGCAACGCGCGAGACGTGATGTTCGAGTCGATTGAAACGCTCAAACAGTTATGGCGTGGTGAAAAGGTATCCTTTCCTGCGCCGAATGGAGGGGCGGATGTCGTTGTTGAGACATTGCCCCGTCCAATACAGGCTGAATTACCCATTTGGATTACGGTAGCGGGTAATCCTGAGACCTATAAACAAGCCGGCAAGATTGGCGCTGGTATTTTAACGCACCTATTAGGCCAGAGTGTTGAGCAGGTGGCTGAGAACATCAAACTTTATCGTCAGGCTCGGAAAGAAGCAGGGCATGATGGACCGGGAACCGTGACGTTGCTGTTGCATACCTTGGTTGGTGATAATGAGGCCGAGGTAAAAGAATTAGCGCGTCAGCCAATGAAGGATTATTTACTGAGCGCTGTATTTTTAGTTAAAGCAGCCGCTTGGCATTTCCCTACGTTTAAAGAACTTTCTGATGATACGGGGCAAACGTTAGACGAATATTTTGACACTATTTCCGATGAGGATCTGAATGGGTTGTTAGATTTCGCTTTTGAGCGTTATTACACGCAGAGTGGCCTGTTCGGTACGGCCGAACGTTGTATGGAAATGGTTGATCGTCTGAAAGAGATTGGCGTTAATGAAATTGGCTGTTTGATTGATTATGGTATGGCGACAGATAAGGTGCTGGAACATCTACCTGCTGTTAATGAAGTTCGCAAGGCCGCGTTACTAACGCAAGAGGCACGAACCGATGACTACACGCTTGCTGGATTAATCAAGCATCACCATGTGACGCATTTTCAGTGCACCCCATCGATGGCTAATATGCTTGCTAGTGATTCATATGCACATTCAGCACTGAGTCGATTAAATTGCATGATGGTGGGTGGAGAGGCATTTCCGGCTGAGTTAGCTAAGCAGTTAACGTCTTTGGTGGGTGGCCGAGTGATCAATATGTATGGGCCTACTGAAACGACTATATGGTCATCAACTTATGAGTTAGATAAGTGGAATGGCAGTGTGCCGCTGGGTTCGCCTATTGCTAATACACGGATTCATATTCTTGATCAAAACCAGCAGTTGTTGCCGTTAGGCATGGCGGGGGAAATTGTGATTGCCGGCTCTGGTGTGGTTCGCGGGTATTTGAACCAGCTTGATTTAACCAGTGAACGCTTTGTCGATGTTGAGATAGCGGGTGATAAGGGTTGTCGTGTCTATAAGACAGGCGATTTGGGGCGAATAAAGCCAGACGGAACGCTAGAATTTCTCGGTCGTATTGATCACCAGGTGAAAATTCTTGGTTATCGTATTGAGCTGGGTGAAATCGAAAGCGTGACGCAGCAACACGCGGGTGTTGATAGCGCAATTGTGTTGCCAGTACAGGATAACTCTGGTGCACAAAGTTTGGTGGGGTATGTGATCGCTGCTGATAAGCATTCACCGGTTTGCCCTAATGAGCTGAAAACATTTGTACAAAAATCATTGCCTTCGCACATGGTGCCCAGTGTTTATATTAGTATGGATGACTTCCCATTGACTCCGAATGGCAAAGTTGATCGTAAGGCATTCCCATCTCCTGACGAGTTCTCGAAGCAGTTGGTGGCTGATTATGTGGCACCTGATAATGATTTAGAAAAGACAGTTGCCGATATCTGGAAGAGCATTCTTGAGCGTGACCAGATCGGGGTGAACG
>Ga0316204_10007978_pt1 | contig 15054 bp, 14 predicted proteins | sample 6monrhotite_MG_2_FD_205661 | JGI IMG/M metagenome (GOLD analysis project Ga0316204, IMG submission 205661) | Microbial mat bacterial communities from mineral coupon in-situ incubated in ocean water Damariscotta River, Maine, United States -... | ecosystem: Environmental > Aquatic > Marine >...
TTTAATATTATTAGTTGAATGTCGAAAGATAACTCATACCCTATGTAGAGTATTGTCCATTCATAAATCGAAAAAAGTAACTTGCCTATTGGTAGGAAATCCTTAAATGTTTTATAGTCTAGAGGTCCTATGATTATTCTAAATTTTTGATTTGCTGTTCTAATATGCTTTCCTAGAATTAATTCTTTTCCTAGCTTGTTAGACATAGCCATTGAAATATTAGTGCCAATACGCGAAAGCTGGTTATCCTCTAGCTTTAATTTACTTTGAATATATTGCTCAATTCGGATATTAACACCATAGTACGAACCCAAAATCAATTCTAAACCGTCATAAGAAGAAGATTTTTGTGATAAGAGTCCGGTATAAAAGGAAATTGAGTGATCATCTATTTGATATGAATTTCTGGTTGATAATGGGGAATTTCCCCAAAGACTAAAGAGTAATTCAGTACAATCATCAGATCTTTTATTATTTTCAGAAACTTTTTTTGCTTGTTCATACTGAACAAAAAATTGATTTTTTTTCCATGCTGAATAGTAGAGTGATAATGTTCTTTGATTGAAGATATCAAAAAAATCTTTGACGCTATGATTCTTAAGAAATTGATGGATTAATATATGCTCACTATAATGGAGTGGGAGAGGGCTTATTGTTCCTGTTAGACACATAAAATTTACATACATAATATGTAATGGGTGAGTGTAGTCATTTTTTTTCTTTATCTTTTTTTCTATGTTTATTATTGATTCTATTTCACTCGAAGGGAAATGAAGGAGGTTTGTGCTTCTGAAGCCTATTAGTTCATTCTCTGGGTATGATGCTTCACCGATAAGTTGAAATTTAGGGTCGTCAAGTTTATATAGCTCAATAAGTCGAACAGCCTGAAAAAAATTAAACCTCTTAGACTCCTTATAGAGTAAATCTAAAAGAGTGATTTGTCGCCGATTTGAGCTGGCCATCTGTATAGTTCCTTGTTATCAGTTTTATTTTTTATTACAAGTTCTGAAAATGAATTTATACTGACAAATAAGCGGAAGAAATGATCTAGTATCGAAGAAAAGAAATAAAGTTTTTCTGTTTTTTCACATTCCACGGTAATTTCACTACCCTTATAAACGACATCAAAATGATCTTCAGGTGAACGTTTTGTAATCGATTTTGTTGATATTTTTAATATACTGTTGATAAATGACTGGATTTCAACTGAATTCTTAACGTTATATAACTTTAAAATTTCCTTTAATGCTGAAGCGCCATTTTGTTCATCTGCAATTGACATGTGATTTAAAGATAAATGTGAGAGCATCTGCCAGTTTGCTTCATTATCAGATCTTGGATCGATTGCTTGCGAATATGGAATTTCAACGATAAAGTCTACTTGTTCAAATTCACCTGTAAAGCTTGTAAGCAGTGTTTTTCCTGGTATTAATGTTTCTACACTGGGAGTGTTGCCATTAGTACAAAGCAATTCTACATTTATAGTATCAAAATTTGATGGCTCAATTTTCTTTGGATTTAGAGCAAGATCCACAAAAGATATCAAGACATTCTCATTATATTCAGACTTATTTTCGTTAGGTATCAATTCTTTATTTATTATCCAAAATTTATCTTGGTTATTTGAGTAATGGTTCGTTCCATAAAACGGAAGAAACTTCAGTTTTTTTTCATCATCTGTCAGAGCATATACACTCTTTACCGAATATATTTTTTTCGGATTTTTGCTGCGAGCATCGGGGATTATTGAATAAGCGGTTTGATGTTGGTCAAGATGGATTGGTTCTGCAATTTGTGGGAATAAATTGATAATTGGTGTGCAATTGAGTTTGAAGCAGCTGTAATCGATATTTTTTTCAAGATCACTTTGATGCTTATTAAAATATAAAGAAATATGAAGCTCTTCTCCGTCGAAATTTGATAGGCCATCTATATCGAAGAATAAAAATTTTTCAGGAAAAGCGAAAGATTCTGTAAGTAAACGATATGCTGATGAAACATTATCAGGGTAAATAAGTAAGTTTTCATCCTTAGAGAAGCCGACTCTCTTAATTTTACTTTTATCTAGTATTAATGGTTTTTCATCTGAGTTGGTTTTCCCTATGGAAATTGTAACTGTATTATTGAAGATAAGTTCATAAAGACTATAAACATATTGTGACGGTGCATTCAAAAAAATTCTAAGCTTATTCAACTTCATTGAAGAAATTTGGATTTCATTTGAATTTGGTTGAATTTCAATATTCAAAACAGAATCAATTTCTTTATTTTTGGCGATATTTTTAGGAATAAAGAAGGGTTGAGATACAATTTTAGCATTTTTTATGTGTATTGGCCTTACAGTTTCTTTACTTGTAGTAATATAGTGACATTTTTCATTTGAAGCTTTTTTTGATTCAAGTATCGTGTGTCTTGGGATTGTTATACTGGATGTGAGATCAGGTTTAGGGTTGATTCTCACTATCGATGCTGATGGTATCGGCAATTGACATTGAGGATAGATAATATTCAAAATTGAGCTTGAGACTGATTTAGTATTCTGATCCATAATCATGCGTATGTTTGCATTCTGGAAGGCAAATGATTCAATCAATCGAGCAACGTGCGGATCATCAATTTTATCAGGAGCAAGTCTTAACTGACTTGCTATGCCCGGATGCTTATTTGAAAATACAGAGGCGAGCCTTCTAATGAAGGCAAGTTCTTGATTATAGTTTTGTAATAATTTTTCATCCATTAGTTTTTACTTCATATGCTTTTAGGTTTAAGAATTATTTTTTTTGTAGACTGTTCTATATTGGACTCATATCTAATTTCTTCTACATTTTCATCAGTTAACAATAGCGCTTCAAGATAGAACGATAGTGAATTATTTACACTATTCTTAGTGTTTTTCTCATCAAAAGATATTTTCACATTGCTGAGTCTAGGCTCATGTTTTTCAATGGCGCTAATAATTTCATTGGAAAAGATATCCAGGAAATTATCAGAATCAAGCTTAGCTCTTAAAAAATCAGCGAGGCCGTAACTATAGATAGACTGTTTAAGCTCAGAGAGACTGTTTGGTATAGTGATGCAGGGTTTTTTCGTGTTCAAAAGATTTTCGAGGTCTTGGCGAATTGACTCAAATAGTTTTTCTTTTCTATGAGTCGAATTGTATTGCGATTTTTTATTTAAAAAAGGCTCTGTGATACGATCAAGTAAAGAGTTCATGGTAAATTCTCACTTATAGTTATGTGCCGGATAACTTGGTATTAAGAACAAATGTAAAATTCAATTGTTCAAACTGATACTGAGGATTCAGATAAATTTTGCAAAAATAGTTTCCCGGCAAGGATTTATTTTCAACAATTTCGACTTTTGAACTTTTAAGCGGGTATTTTGCGAGCATTTCTACTTCTAAGCTGCTTCCATCAGCAGTATATTGTGCGAGCCAACTGTTAAGATAATTTTCGCAGCCTTCTACTGTTTGAAAAGAACCAATCTTGTTCCTAAAAATAACTTTTAAATAGTGTGCGAAACGAGATACACATAATACATGGTTTAGCTTCGTTGATAGCTGGGAATTGTTGTTAGCATTATTATTGTCATAATGGGTTGGTCGTTGAAGAGAGTTACTGCATTGGAATGAATAGAAATCTGTATGTCTGCATTCACAAAGGCAAATCAAGCCAACATCATTAAGCTGCTTTTCCTGATTGCTAGTAATAATGATGTTTGTGCTCGGTTTTTTTTGTGTGTATGTATGATTATTACCAATTTTTAACCGGATTAGATTTTCAACTTTACCTCCTCTAGATTCATCTGGTGTGGTTCCATTGATATCTGCTAACCATCCACTTTCATGAAAAGACCTAGCAACATTATAAGCAAATTCATAACACGGATTCCCCCAGAGAAACTTGGAAAGTTGGTCTTTTGATGTATCCTCTAAAAAGCAAAAACCGTATCTCTTTTCGGAGTTAGAAAGATTATAAGGTTCTCGAACAAGGATTTTAGGTAACAGTAGAGCAACAAATCGAGTTTCTTGGTTTTCTCTAAATGATGCCCAGCGCCCATACTCTTTTTGAAGAAATGTCCTTCCTAAGTTGATCGTGGGGCGAAGTTCTGAAAAGTCATTTAATCCAAGTAAAGAAGGGTCTACTTGTGCCACAAAAGGTGAAAATGCAGCAGCTGCAGTCATGCTAATATCTCTTAGTGTTTCAGTATTAAGTATGTGATTTTTATTTGTGTACTTATGAGTGACAGAATAATCTCCTATTAGTATGCCAAAAGGTTCGCCACCTGGATGATCAAATTCGTTCGAGTAGATTTTCTGAAAAAATGCACTTTGATCAAATTCTCCAGCTCTTTGAAAATCATTGCTAAGCTCTGTTGTTTTAACAGAAAGCACTCTTATAACAACGCTATCCATGTGATTTGTCGATTTCACAAGCTTGTAAAGGCTTCGCCAAGATGCTTCTAAAGACTGAAAATCGGGATGATGGATAATTTGATTTAGTAGGGTAGATATTAAACGATCGATTTTCTTGATAAGAATTTGAGCATACTCTTGAATCGACAAATCGCCATACTTAGCAGTCATACTACTGGTATTGAGATTATTGCCATTAGGCACGTCGCTTTTGTTTTTCTGGAGTACATTTTCCAATTTATATAGTTGCTTATAGTTGATTTAGATCTCCGACTCATGCTTCGAGCATAAGCCAGAGATTCAAAAAAAAGTTCTAACCCAATTCAGGTATCTTGGCAACGAGTCGAAGAGATGTGGTCAGCTCTTCCATCTGTAACCAAGGACTGAGGTGGGCAATTGCATTATAAGAACCAGGTTTGCCAGGAACTTCCGAAACACTAATCTTAGCTTCAGCAAGTGGGTATTTTGCTTTCATCTCTTGCCCAGAGTCTGCATTTCCATTGACGTAATTTAGGATCCATCTATTAAGCCATGCTTCAACATCTGAGCATTCCATGAATGAGCCGATTTTATCCCGACCCATTATTTTAAGGTAGTGAGCAAATCGTGAAGAGGCCATGATATATGGCAGTCTTGCTGATATTGCTGCATTAGCGGTTGCATTCGGGCGATCATATTCTTTTGGTTTTTGTGTCGATTGTGCACCAAAAAACACTGCATAATCTGTATTCTTATAATGACAAAGTGGCAAGAAACCTAATTTACTGAGTTCAGCTTCTCTGCGATCAGTTATTCCAATCTCAGTGGGACATTGCATATCTATATCACCATCATCACTTGTGAATGTATGCATCGCTAATCCAGTCACTTTTCCACCACCTTCTGCCCCGCGAATACTTGTGCACCATCCATACTTTGAAAATGCATTCGTCAGTTGAGTGCCCATGATGTATGCAGCATTCATCCAGCAGTAATTTTCATGGGAAAGCTGCGTTGAATTTCCTGATGAATCAAGGGGCGTTTCTTCAAAATCAAATTCATCAATAGGTTTAGTTTGATTGCCGTAGGGTAAACGACCAAGTACGTTTGGCATTACCAGATTGAAGAATCGTGAATCTTCACTATCTCTGAAGCCACGCCATTTCGCATAATCGGCACCTTCGAAGATTTTTTCTAAGTCTCGAGGTTTTGATAGCTCTGTCCATGATTCAAAGCCAAATAGTTTTGGGTCAGATGCTGATATGAAAGGGCAGAATGCTGCTGCAGCAACGTGAGATAGGTTAGTGGCAAGTTCGACATCTTCAGGGTGATTTGAAAAATAGTAATCACCAATCAGAGCGCCATAAGGTTCGCCACCTGGTGTGCCAAATTCAGACTCATAAATGGTTTTAAAAAGTTGACTTTGGTCAAACTCAACTGCTTTTTCTAGGTCTTTAGAGACTTCCTTTTTCTTAACGTTTAACACTTTAATTTTAAGGCCACTACCCGTTTCGGAATTCATTACAAAATGATGTAATCCTCGCCATGACCCCTCCAAGCGAGTAAATTCGTGCGCGTGCATGACTGCTGAGAGTTGTTTTGAGATCATATCATCTATTGATTTTATTGCTGAGTTTATAGAGACCAAAAGATTTTTATCCCATTTTACCGTACCTTTTAAGGCTTGCTCAGTTAGATTCTTTAAAAGTTCTTCTGCTTGTGTGCGTTCTGTTTGTTTTGTTGCAGAAATTGCAAGCTCAAGTAGGTTTTGTTCCCCATCTTGAGTAGCTGCTGCCTGTTCTTCGACTTGTGTTGCTTCTTGTTCACTCATTCTTTGTCTCCTTCAGGTTTTTCTGAGTCATCTTCAGCTTTGTCAGGATCACTATCATCAGCATTTAGTGATTCTGGATCGATGCCAAGATCACCTGACAGTTTTGTTAGTTCTTCAGTATTTTGTAAAACAGTTTCTAAGATGCTCTCAAGATCTTCAGATCTATCGGCTTTAGTCAGAATATCTCGTAACTTGTTTCGTGATTCCAATAATTTTTTAAGTGGCTCAATTTGATTAATCAGTTTCCCAGGTTCAAAATCATCAAAAGAATTAAACTGAAGTTCGACAGACATTTTGCTGTCGTCATCTTTAAGTGTATTGTCCACTTTTAGTTGTAATCCTGGAGACATTTTTTTCATGACACCATCAAAGTTATCTCGATCAATTTGTACAAACTTTCTTTCCTTAAGTGGCTTTAGTTCCTTTGTTGGGTTTGCAGAAAAATCACCCATTACACCTACAACAAAAGGCAGTTCTTTCTTAACACTAGCTCCTTCCGTCTCTACATCGTATGTGATGTGAACTCGAGGTTTTCTAACCCGAGATAATTTATCGTGAACACTATCCATCGTTTACTCCTTATGTGTATTTAAAATTTAATTACTCCGAAGGTTTCTCAACATCGAGAAGTCCAAAAATCAAATCACGTGTATTCTGGTCAGAAACCAGCTCATCTAATAATTTTGGGAAATCCATATTTCCCCATCTGATACATTTATCCAGAAGGAATGGCAACAATGATTGAGGTTCTGTCTTTCGGAAATAGTTTGCAACTTGTTTGATTTGGTTAAAAGCTTGTGCTCTATTTGATATTGGACCACCTTTTTTGGTCTGAGCATCCCCTTGTCCAGAATGAGTTTCCTCGGACGTGGATCCATCTCCTGCTTCTTCATTACTTTCAATAACTGTTCGTCCAAGATGTTTAACATATGTCAATGTGTCTTTAAGCGTTGTTTTAATTTTTGAAACAGGTGGAGAATCTTTGCCGCACTTTTCATCAAGTAAATCAGAAAGTTTTGAGACTGATTCTAGATTTTTTTCAACATCAGAAATGAGTGAGAGATAGAATTCATAACTTGTTTGTGTGCCGGATATTTCAATATTTTCAAGAGGAGTTGTTCCAGCATCAATACGCTTTTGTTTTTTCTCGATGTCTGTGACTTTTTCGAGCTCAATGGCTTGTTGATATTGCCAAGCTGCAAATGATTCATCACCGCTATCTGTGACTTTAACACTAAGAAGAGGAACTATAAGAGTCCCGTCTATCTCAGCTCCATTTAGCATCGTTATAGAGGAGACCTTGCCTTCTATTCCATCTTCGTCATCTGCCTCGGGATAGATTGTATCCCAATATTTGTCAACGAGCGCATGGAGTAATTCAAAACTGGTATAAAGGCCTTTGAGCCCATAAAGTCTAGTGGAGGCTTCGAGCAGCCAAACAGCTACTTCAATATCTTTTGTATGTGCTTTCAATAAATTAAGAGCAAGCTCATAAACAGATTGCCACTCCGAGTCAGCTCTCTCTGTAGATGATTCTTCGAGATTCTTGCGTTCTATGCTCCTTGCTGCAGATCTTGCGTCTTTGATTTGGTAATAGAGTGAATTGGGGGATACATCTTCTCGGATGTTGATTCCAACGGGTGATTCACCGGGAATTGGTTCTACTAGATCATCCAGTTGATATAACATCGCAAAGCCTTAAGATTGTCAGCACTAAAATAGGCGGTGAAAATTTTACAATTTCCACCGCCTTTCTGTAAAAAAGTTAAAGCTTTTTAACAGTTTCCAAGTCGTATCCCACTGGAATCGGTGATGCAGCTTTCGTATCAGGTCCCGCTGGTATGTATTTGGCTTCAATCTTAGTAAAATTGAGTGTAATGCTTTCACTGGGTTGGCTATCACCACCAGCAGCTTGTATTGAATATCCGCTAAACAAAACATTCGTTAGTGTATATTCCATAAAGTTTTTAGAGGCTCCTTCACTCGTTTTAACAAGGAAAATTTCGACTTTCTTTGTTTGGCCAACACAAGCCTCAGTAAACAGGTTGGGTGTAGATTGGTCTAAGGCCTTAGTGATTGAGATTTCACTAAAGCTAGGATGGGACGCTTCTCGGTTTTTAGTTTGACCAACAGATCCTGATATTCCGCGGCCAAGTCCAAAACTCATTGAGGTTAGTTCAATTTCATCTTTGTGAGCTTCATCTGTTGCATCACCCTTAATTCCATCAATTTTCATATAAATCGGCATAATAAATTCTCCAGAATTGACACCATTTAGAAGTCATGGAGGCTAACCCAGAATCAAAACTTTGCTTAATGGTAATACTCTTACTTTTATGTAGGAATTTCACCATTCATGATCAATATTCATTTATAGGCTCATTTACCTACAGTGAATTTACTAATGATACCTAGCGTAAATATAGAATCCGGTAAAATTACTTACATTTATCTTGTTTCCTGAGAATTATCCCGATAACCTTTCGCAAGCTTCAATTCATTCATTTTTTTTTACATAAGGATACGTTTTAAAAATGAGGCAAGCGAAAAGGATTCTTCGTATTTCGTCACCCATTGGTGATGATAAACTTTTTATTGATTCGTTCTCATGTATTGAGTACATCTCAAATATTTTTGAATGTAATATTGGTTTATTCTCCGATCAGCTTATCTCACCTAAAGACATAGTCGGAAAGCAGGTAACTCTGACGATACAGCCGACGCCGTCCCAAATTCCAAGATACCTAAATGGTTATGTTTCAAGCTTTCAAGTTGGGTCAGTTGATATGCATTCATTCAGACACTACAAAGCTGTTATTCGACCTTGGTTATGGTTTTTATCTCAAGCCTCTGATTGTCAGGTATTTCAAGAAAAAAGCGTCGTTGAGATTTGTGAGGCTATTTTCAAGCGTTATGGTTTTTCAGATTACAGCTTTCGTCTTGGATCTGCGGAACCCAAAGCAAGGGAATACTGTGTCCAGTACAATGAAACAGCTCTGAATTTTGTTTTGCGTCTCCTGGAAGAGGAAGGCATGTTCTATTACTTTGACCATGCCGATGGAAAACACACCCTTGTTATTTCAAACGATATCAAAGGATATGATTCAATAAGTGGGGTTGCTAGTATACGTTATGTCCCTGGCAACAACCTCCAGACAGCAATTCAAAAATGTTCATCCAGTTACAGCTACGTATTGGGTAAGTATAGTTCAACTGACTATAATTACGAAAAACCCTCTGACAACTTACTATCAAGCGTGAGCTCATCTATAAATCTAGATAAAAATGCTAGCCTTGAGAAATTTTTCTACCCTGCCTGCGGTAAGGATAAATCTGAAATTGGTTCAGTTGTTCAGTACAATCTGGATGCTGAAGAGTCAAGGTATCAGCAGTTTGTTATGGAATCTGATATGGCATGTCTAGCGCCAGGAAAGATCATTGAAATGGATACTGATGATGCTTCTATCTCCGAGAAAAAAATTGTTATCTCTAAGGTTCGTCATGAAGCAACTGACTATTCGCACCTACCAGGCAGCCAAAATGCTCAGAACTACAGCAATGAACTTCATGCTCTTCCATCGACAATGGTGTTGCGACCTTTTCAATCTGCACCCCGCCCAATCATAGCAGGGCTTCAATCGGCTGTTGTCACAGGTAAATCAGGTGAGGAGATATATACAGATAAATACGGTAGGGTGAAAATACAATTCTATTGGGATCGGCAAGGAAAAAAAGACGAAAATACTTCCTGTTGGGTTCGCGTTGCGCAATCTATTGCTGGTAAAAATTGGGGAAGTATTTATATCCCCCGTGTTGGTCAAGAAGTTACGGTTTCCTTCATCAATGGGAACCCAGATCGACCTCTGGTTGTTGGTGTTGTCTACAATGGTGAAAATGGTACACCCTATGACCTTCCTTCGAATATGACACAAAGTGGAATAAAATCTCATTCAACAAAAGAAGGTGTTGATACTGCTAATGAAATAAGATTTGAAGATAAAAAAGATTCCGAAGAGTTGTATGTGCATGCACAGAAAGACTTCAATGCATTGGTTGAAAACGATAACACTTTAACGGTAAATAATGACCGTACAGTTAAAGTTAAAAATGATCTTGTTGAAACTGTTGAAGAAGGCAATCATACGTGTACCACAGAAAAAGGAACACACACTCTTTCAGTCAAGCAGGGAGATAGGATTGTCGAAGTTGCTATGGGTGATGATAAGCACAGTGTTAAGCAAGGAAAAAGAGTAATTGAGGTTTCACAGGGTGATCACGCTCTCAATATAAGCATGGGTAATCAAACAACACAAGTTAAGATGGGTAAGAGCACTACTGAAGCTATGAGTGGAATTGAATTAAAGGTTGGAGCAAATAGCATCCTGATTGATCAAACAGGTATCACTATAAAAGGCTTGAAGATTTCACTCCAGGGTCAAGTAATGACTGAGGTAACTGCTGATGCTATGTTAAAGTTACAAGGTTCCATTACTACGATAAATTAGCGCATAGTGAGATATAGGGTGGAAGTTGAAAAACTAAAAATTGGGGACTTGAAAAAGCTCATACCAGGAAATGCTTCTGATATATGCATGCGTTATGAGTTAAGTGATCCTGCTTCAGAATTATTGGATGACGCGATTGACTCGAGAACCTTTGCTAAGTCACTTTTTGAAAAAGAATATTATGAAGATTTATTAATTTTTTTATGTTACACGCTGCCTAAAAGAGAATTAATTTGGTGGGGATATCTTGTTGCAAGTGATCTTGAAACTGAACAAGTTTCTTCACAGAGTGTTCATGCACTTTCTCGTATTAAAGAATGGGTTTACAGGCCCAATGATGATTTGAGGTTTGAATTGGAAGAATATGCGAATCAAAAAAAATTTAAAACTGTTTCAAGTTGGGTCGCTATGGGTGTTTTTTGGAGTGGTGGAAGTATTGTTGCAAATGATTTGCCTAAGGTGGAACCTGATGAAACATTAACAGCAAAAGCGCTAGTAGGTGCCATTCGCTTAGCAGGTGTCATAGAAAAGCCTGAGAATAAAGAGAATAACCTGAAATCATTTCTTGCGCGTGGTCTTGATATCGCAAATGGTGGAAGTGGAGAACTATAATGGGTCAGCCCTCTGCTAGAATTACTGATATGCATGTATGTCCTATGCAGACACCAGCTGTTCCGCCAATACCTCATGTAGGTGGACCAATTCTTCCTCCAGGTGGTGTTACTGTACTGGTTGGAAAACTTCCGGCAGCTCGAGTAGGTGATATGGCAACATGTGTGGGTCCACCAGACCTAATAGCGGCGGGGAGCATGACCGTCTTAATAGCTAAAATGCCAGCTGCAAGAATGGGAGATAGCACCTCTCATGGTGGGACTATAGTAGCTGGTTGCCCTACAGTTTTAATTTCTTAACCCAGGATATTCTTTCATTGCCTATTTTACTAAAAATTCGTGAGAAATTTGATTTAGATGAGGGCGTTAAACCGAGTGATTCTACTTGGTTACCTCAAGATCCTTCTCTTAGTGGTAATTCCGATTTACTACAACCTGAGCCCGAAGCTCCCTCTACTTCAGGTAGACAGATTAGTATTTCAGATCTTTCATTAGATTTTCATGCTGATACCTACTATCTGAATACAGAGAATGGTGATATCGAATTGCGAGATGGTGATCAACTGTGCTTATCTGAGAAAATAGTGTTTGATGTGATTATTCTTGATACGCATGGTAACCAAAAAAGTAGTATGGCAAATTTATATAGCGATGCTTTTTTTAATAATGATGAATTGCTTTATAATTCTGACTCTCGTTTAGAATCTTCCAGTGCGTTTTTGTTTGGTGAGAGACCAAAGGTGAATGAGCTGTTCGATTTTTCTAGTAAAAAGATTTCTAATCAAAAAAAGGGTCGTGATAATGATAAGTCAGTTTCAGATGCGAAATCGATCGTAAACAAGTCAAGTGTACTTGATATCCTAGGAATTAACGAATGGAATGATTCCTATGAAGGGGTTGTCCGTAAAAAAACCGATGTTATGAGTGTATTTGAAGAAACTAGTGAGGCTGTTACCGATGAGTAAGATTTACAGAAAAAGATTTTATTTTCCAATTAGGCAGTTTTCTTGTGTTTTTGTTTTGTTACTTTTGGGTGTTTTTGTTTCAGCATGCTCGTCGGCTAAGAAGCTTTCAGTTTCAGATACATCCATACAAACCGCTGGTATGTTAAACCCAAATATCAACAATACTAAAAGCCCTGTTGAATTGGTATTTTATCAGCTAACATCAAAAGATAAGTTTGAGCAGGCTTCTTTTCAGTCTCTTTATGGCGATGCATCTAAAACCCTAGGAAAAGATCTTTTAGATAAACAAAGTTTGATGGTTAAACCAGGGGTTATCAAGCAATTCAAATTCAAATTGTTGTCCGATACCAACTATGTTGGTGTTGTTGCTGCATTCCGTAAGATAAATGAGGCACAATGGCGTGATGTAAGAAAAATAGATGCGAGTAGCGACATTAAATTGAATGTAATCGTTGGTACGTTATCCGTTACTATAAAAAAATAAATAAGGAAAAACTGTGTCTGATATCAGTAAAGTTCTATGGACAGAAGGGATGCTTTTAAAACCACAGCATCTCCAACAAAATGATCGCTATTTCTCCCACCGTATGTTGAAGAACATATCGGCTTTTCAACCATACTACTGGGGTGTTAGTTCACTTGAGCTCGATAATAGCTTGCTTAATCTAGGCAAATTTTCATTATCGAAGTGTAGTGGCTTCTTCCAAGATGGCACATATTTTGATATCCCTTCTCAAGATCATAGTCCAGAGCCTATTACCATTCCTTCAGGCCTTTCGAATGTTTTAATTTATTTGGCAATACCCTTGTACAGGCCAGGCTGCAGTGAAGTTACAGCGTTGAGTGAGGAAGAAAAATATTTCAGATACCGCTCAACTTGGCATGAAATTGTTGATAGTACTGATCCAGAAAGTCATGTTACAAAAATTCAGATTGGGAAAATTTCACTTCAGCTTAAGCTTGAATCTGAAGATCTATCTGGATATGCATGTATACCCATTGCAAAGATAAGAGAATCGAAAGCAAATAATGAAATCATCCTCGAAGAAGGGTTTCTTCCATCGACTATTAATGCTTTTTGTATACCAAATTTGAAGAGATATCATGATGAAATTCATGCCTTATTGAAAAATAGAAAGGATATTTTATCAAAACAAATTGTTGAGCCGAGTTATTCAGCTTCGGCAGATGTGACAGATTTTTTGTTATTGCGAACAATTAATAGATTTGAGGTCTTTTTTAAATATTATTCACAAAGATCAGTTCTTCATCCAGAAGATTTTTATAAAGTCTTGCTGGAGTTATTAGCGGAAATATCTGTTTTTAATCCAAAGACACGAAACTTAGTTGAAAACGTACCTATCTATGATCATCAGGATTTAGATAGTTCATTCCAATACTTAATTGCCTCACTGCGAAGCACTCTAGGCAAGGTGAACCAGTACAGTGCAACGCCACTAAGTATTGAGAAACTAGAAACAGGAATATATAACTGCTTACTGCCAGATTTGGAGTCATTAGATGCAACTAAGATTATCTTAGCGCTTAATGCAAACATACCATCAGAAGAGCTCATCAAACGGATTCCTCGTCAAATAAAAATTGGTTCAATAGGCGAAGTGGAACGCATTGTGCAACATGCTTTGCCAGGCTTGCCAATTTTATATTTACCTACGGCCCCAAGACAAATTCCTTTCCATAGTGGTTTTGTCTATTTTGAGTTGGATAGAAATGATGTGAATTGGAAAAAATTAGAAGAAATGAATAGCTTTGCCATGCACATTGCTGGCAACTATCCTGGTTTGCAGGTTGAAGCATGGAGAGTCAGAGAACATGAAAATACACAGTAATGACTTAGGTATAAGTACGAGTAATGAGGTATCTGAATTAGCATCCAATAAATCATCTTTAAGTAAAATTGCGTTAGATAAAGATGAATCTGCACAGATGCTAGTCAACCCGATTGTTTCAGCAGCTTTTCCACTGATTGCATTGATAGTCGTACTTGGCAAAAATAAAAATGAGCCTGATATAGGTGAATTTAGAAAAAACATTTATTCAGAAATTAAAAATTTTGAATTTAAGCTTGAAGAAATGGGCTATTCGCAAAAAATTGTTATTGTTTCAAGTTATGTATTATGTACAGCGATTGATGAAAAGGTTTTAAGTATGCCTTGGAGTAATAACCATGAATGGGCTACGGAGAGTTTACTCTCAATTACGCATGAAGAAACATTTGGTGGTGAGAGATTTTATCTTATCATGGAAAAGCTGCTTGAAGATTTTTCGCATTATAAAGAAGTCATTGAGTTGATGTACTTGTTACTGTCTCTTGGATTTAAGGGCAAGTTCCATAACAATCCTTCAATGCTCACACAAATTATCAAAAATCTTTCGCGTAAAATTATAGCAAATACGAGCGGCTTTAAAAAATCTATGATTCCTGAGTTGTGGAAGTCCGATCGAGTCGTTAAGAAAAAAAGAAAAATCCGTGTTATTTTACTAATTCTTTCTCTTATCCTCTTTTCTTCTCTAGGTATACTTTTTATATATTCTCTTTATTTATCTATGCCTTTAGTTAAGCTGCTTAATACATTTTCATAGGGTTGGTATTATGAAACTAAAAAAAATATTCAATTTGTTTAATCTTTTTTCAGTAGTTATATTCGCTCTGTTCATGTTGGCCCTATGGTTCTTGATGCCATTATTAAGCATAAACAATGAAAGGCCCTTAGCAGGCGTTGGTTTT
>Ga0316204_10007979_pt1 | contig 15048 bp, 12 predicted proteins | sample 6monrhotite_MG_2_FD_205661 | JGI IMG/M metagenome (GOLD analysis project Ga0316204, IMG submission 205661) | Microbial mat bacterial communities from mineral coupon in-situ incubated in ocean water Damariscotta River, Maine, United States -... | ecosystem: Environmental > Aquatic > Marine >...
TTTAATTTCAGGAATAGTGGCTTACTGCTTAAAAAAACAAAAGCCACGTATTAAGCTGTTGCCATGTGAATTTGCGCTAATGGCAACCTAAAAAGACTCTGTGCTTATCCAGATCTCAGGTTACTTAAAAAGTCTCGATAACTAACCTTCCCCATAATCCTAAAGAAAAGTAAACAAATGTAAAGTAATGCAAAGTTCCACCTCAAATTGAAACTTCCCAATCAAACCAAGCTCTATTATTCGCTAATGGCTATGAGCAATAGTTAGCCAGTTATCCCATTTTTAATAAAAACAGAACAATTGGAACAAATATATGAATGACAAACGACGTACCTTTTTACCTTTTCCATATAAATTTTTTTTACCTATATTACTGCTTTCAACTTTAAGCGGTTGTGGCTCAAATAGTGATAACGGCATAGGTTATATTCATTTTTATAACGCTTCAGCAAATGCACCTGCCATATACTTAACCGTTGATGAAAACCTTAATAGCGACAATACAGATGAGATTGAAAAAACGTATTCTAGTGTTGCTTACGGAAAATCGACCGGTATATATGATTTAGATGCACAAAATTATTATGTTGAATTAGCATGGCAAGACGATGATTCAAAAAACAGAGACGACTTAACGATGATTTATCAACAACAATTAAGTATTGTTGCCGATGAAATTCAATTTATTGTATTGAATGAAGATATTACCACGCCCAAAATCACGACCTATAGTATCCCTTTAATTGACGATGATAATGATGACGATGAAAATCTATTCAATTTGAGATTACTCAATACCACCACCTCGTACGACAAAATTGATGTTTACATTTCAAAATCAGAAGAAACCTTTAACGAAGCTCAACTTGTTAACCAAATAACTTATGGGCAATTAACTGAAAATCAGAAATTTTCTCAAGATCAATATATTTTTTATATTACCGCAGCGGGCAGTGATGAAGTGCTCTATACCTCAGATGAAATCGATTACCCCTATTCGTCACAATACATAATGGCAGTCCGTAAAAATGAAGGTGCTGGGAGCTCCCCCTTTGTTATTGATAAAATTTCAAACTCAAATGTCATTGAATATCCAAACAATAATTCACAAGCAAAATTTAGAGTTTTTAATGCTATAGAACTTCATGATCAATTTCCCTCTTATCAAGGTGCAGTGAATTTTTACTTAAATGAAATTGACGACACACCAGAGGTTAACAATCTGAATTATGGTGAATTTAGTGCATCAATAATCACAAATAATGGTGATTATGGGGTCGAATTAACAATACCAAACAGCAATGAGATAATCTTGCAAAATCAATTAATGACGTTGCCAGAAAATTTAGACAAAACCGTATTTTTCTACCTAAGCGAAGAATATGTAGACGACGATAACGATGGTAATGTCGATGAAAATAATGATGGTATTATTGATGAGATTAAAGCCACTATTAATTCATTAGTTGTCACTAATAGTTCTCGTCAGGGTATTTATGATCATAATATAAAAATTATTAACCTTGTTGATAAAAACGATTATGCTAACGTCAATATAAGCTTTGTACGCAGCAACGAAATTATAGATACCGCCTCATACAAACGTTCAGCAGCGTTTGCAACACCAGAAACAATTTTATTAAGAAACAATACTTATACTATTTATAGTGTGGGCAAAGAAAACAGCAGCAACGTGTTACTTGCCACTAAAGAATTAGTACTTGATGAAACAAGCCACGAGCAATTCTTAATTTTAGATGAAGATGCCACCTCACCTTCTGGCTACAAAATAACGTTAGCTAACCAAGATGCGATGTCCATAGAATAAATTTAAAGCAGCTAATACCAATTTTATCACAGTCATTCCCAGCTCAGAGCTGCATTAGCGAGCTTAGAACAAGCAAAATTGATAAACATAGTCATTCTATATTTCTTCAAATTTTGTGATGTTATCTGTTTGCTAATGATGAATATCGGCTTAATTGTTAGCCGTAACATCATTAGCAAAAGTTTGTTTAATGAACCACTATCGGTAAACGATAGTAGTTTAGGTGTGCGCATTTCAAATCTCCATAAAAAATAGCAAATAATTCATCAATAATGACAGAAAACAAACATCCCAATCAAAAAAATAAAAACCATTAGAGGAAAAGGTTATATGTTTTTAAGTTAATTAACTTACCTAATTAAAATACATTTAACATTTTACAAAAGGATATTACTCAAAAAAAGTCTTAAAAAGAGCAAACCCACTCCTTTTATTTGGAAAAATCGAAAATAATTGCCTTTATTTTGTAAAAATCACAAGAAAAACAACATTTTTAATTTATCTAGTTTATAATCCTTATTAATTATGAAATTCGAATAATATTTCAAGCGTTATATTAAACGATATAAAAATTTTATAATTACATTTTATATTCGAACTGGTGAATTCGAATATAAATTTTATAATTCACCAACAAAATGAGTAACGATAATGAGTAAAGGTACAGTAAAATGGTTTAATGCCGATAAAGGTTTCGGATTTATTACACCAGAAGATGGAAGCAAAGATCTTTTTGTTCACCATTCAGAAATTCAAAGTGGCGGCGGTTACGCAACACTTAACGATGGTCAAGAAGTAGAATATGAAGTTGGACAAGGTCAAAAAGGACCATGTGCAAACAAAGTTGTACCTTTATAAGTATAAGTTACAGATCATATTAAGCGATTAAAGCTAAATTTCTAACAGTTGATTAAAATAACATTTTAATCAACTGTTTATTTTTTAAGTCATTATTTTAACGCCCCCCTTTATTTTTCACCTCAGTAGTACTTCACCTCAGTAGTACAATATTTTAAACTTATTGTGTATTTATCTGTTAACTACGTTTATTTTTAGGTACATAGTTTAAAATAGACACAGGCACCATTTTTTTCACTTCAAAACCTTCAATTTCTTTACGCTGAATAACATGACCTAATCGGCTTTCGATGGCACATAAATTTCTAAAATTATCTTTGGCAACAAAGGAAATAGCTTCGCCTTGCGCACCCGCTCGGCCTGTTCTACCAATACGATGAATATAGTCGTCAACCTTGTCTGGCAAGTCATAATTTACTACCCGTGTTAATCCTTCAATATCAATACCGCGTGCGGCAATACCTGTTGCTACTAAAAAAGATAAGTTACCTGATTTAAAATCGTTAAGAATATTTTCACGAACAGCTTGCGTTCTATCACCATGAATTGCTTCTGCATTAATTCCACGTTTCTCTAACTGACTAACTAATTTTGCTGCACCATGCTTAGTTTCGATAAAAATAAGTGCCTGTTGCCAATTTTGCTCTTTAATTAAATGACTTAGCAAAGCTGATTTATTGCCTTTGTCTACCGTAACCAACCATTGATCGATTTTTGGTGCTGATTTTTTATTTAGTGATATGGCAATTTCTACCGCATTTCTAATAGTGCGTTTTGCAAGGTTACTTACTTCAGGTGAAATAGTGGCAGAAAATAATAAATTTTGCCTTTCTTTTGGTAAACGCTCAATAATTTTATTAATGTCGTCAATAAAGCCCATATCGAGCATTCTATCCGCTTCATCAAGTACTAAAATTTCGAGTTCATCAAAATGCAATGCGCGTTGATGTGCCATATCTAACAATCTTCCAGGTGTTGCCACTAATATGTCAACTCCCCAAATTAATTGTTGCTTTTGCGCTGTAATATCGGTTCCACCGTACATTGCCATTGAGGTTATATCTAAATATTTACCATATTGATGAATGCTTTCTTTAACCTGAACGGCTAACTCGCGAGTAGGTGTAAGAATAAGAGCACGAATGCGTTTACCGCGTAGAGTATGATTGTTATTCGTATGATGAGTGGTAAATTTTTCAAGTATTGGTAGTACAAAACTCGCTGTTTTACCTGTGCCTGTTTGCGCTGCAGCGATTAAATTTTTTCCAGACAAAATAATCGGTATTGCCTGCTTTTGTATCGCTGTAGGTTCTCTATAATCTAAATCAGTAAGTGCATTTAAAAGGGGATCACATAATCCAAGTGTTGAAAATGACATGTTTCATCTCAGGTGTTTCAGCGTAATCATTAAATAACACGGGTAAAAGTAAATACCCAAGCTTAGTATTAAAAATTAGCTAATTGTGTGCTTAAATAAAGTCGATGAGTATAGCAGAGATTCAATCAGCGTATTATCTTTTGCGCAATGGTTGTAGCGCAAAAACATCTAAACTTGAATGCTTTATCTTAATAACAAAATCTAACTAATATTTTTGAATCATATAACCTATTTAAGGTTTTTTTTATCAGCTTGTTTAAATTCGAACACCACGTCATTGTGATTTTTATATTCTTGTTGAGGCTGATATCGCCACTGTATAAGCGCTTTTTTAGCAGCCCGTTGTATTTTTCTGTCAACGTTGCTTTTTACAATTTTAATATGCTCAGTTTTTCCTAATTTATTAATACTAAAACGCAGTTGAACAAAACCATTTCTAATTAACGGGATTAGTTGTTCATCAATATTTGGCATCACTTTAAACGAAGGTTTTACGGCAAGCATTGACACCGTAACCGCAGGAAATTTTGTTTTAGGTAATGGCGAAAATTTTACTATTTTAGGCTCGCTGACACTGATAGTTTCAACTTTTGTTGGCGTAGTGGGAAGCTGCAAAATTGGATTTTTGGGCAATGGGGCTATTTTTTTAGATTTAGTTACAACTAATACATTTATTTCTGGCTTTTTATCGAGCTCAACAGTGTAACCCGATGTTTCTGCAGTTTTATTTTTTATGGACTCGGGTAAATTAGCTAAATGTTGAATTATGGCAAAAACACCAACCGAGATAGTTAAGCTTACTGAGAAAATAGCCACTACCTTAGACAAAGAATAAGGTCGCTTAACACCAACTTTTGATGATGAAAAATTAATAGGTGGCACATCAAGTTGCTGTTTGCTTTTTTGATAAAGTTCATTAATCGCTTTATCTAAAGAGCTATCATTCATGAGCTTTGTTCCAAAACCGATTTAAGTTTTTGCCTTGCATAACGTAATCGGCTTTTAATCGTTTCGTAATTTTCATCACTTATTTCACCTATTTGCTCTAGGCTAAAACCTTCTTGTTGTAATATAAACGCTTCACGCTGATAAAAATTGAGTTCAGCAATGAATTGATTATATTTCATCAACAGCTGCTCTGTATCAATTAAATCATCTAATGGTAATGTTGACGATGATTGTGGTTCCAGTTCTACAAATTTCCATCTCAATTGTCGCTTTAATTCATCAATCAAAGTATTTCGAGCAATAGTAAAAAGCCAGCTTTTTACATGTTTTATTTCTGCTTGCTGACCATTTACATTGATTACTTTCAGCCATGTTGTTTGTAGTATATCATCCGCGGTTGCTCGGTCTGACTGGCTTAATAAATAATGATATAAATCACGATTGAACTGTGCCACCAATAACGATAGATATTCATTATTATTGGTGGCGCGATAGTTTTTTAGTACTTTTTCAGGATTAATTTCTGGGTTAAACCATCCTTTAATCTTCGAAGGCAACTTCAAATTATTGTCCTAACTTTGCTGATCCATTTTAAATTCTAGCTGAACGCTAAAATTGTGTTGTTTTGCAGGTTTACCTTCTATCATTTTAGGGCGATATTTCCATTTTTTTACTGCCTGTTTTGCCGATTTATCAAAAATTCGTTTAGGTTTGGCATCTAATACTCTAACATTGATCACTTCGCCAAGTGTACTTATATCAAACCCTAATTTTACCCATCCTTCAATGCCATTACGAGATGCATCAATCGGATATTTGGGGTTTATTCTAACGATAGGCCGCGCGTCTTTATCAGATACCGCATTAATACCAAGACCTCTAATTGGCGTTTTCATCATTAATGTAGAAGGTTGATAATGAAATTGCGTTTCGTTTTCATTCTGTTCTGTTTCAACTGTTTGTGGTGGTGGCATTTTAGGTGTAACAGGGGGGACTACCAAATGTCGATCAATAACCTCTATATTTTGATCTTCAGGTGTTTGATATACCGTAACCACAATTGGCGGCTTTACTTCAATTATGCCAAGATTATTATTACGTACCAAAAATGCCATTAAAACAAATAAAACAAATAAAACAAACGTAATTGCACCGCCTATAGACATAGAAAAAATTGATTTTTTCATTTTACTTCCTCATCTTATTTTCTTGAATTTAAGATTTCACTAAAACAACGACATATTTACGTTGCTTATAAATAAAACGAGCTAGGAGTAAAAAAGGGGTTAAATAAATTATTTGTTTTCATTATATGGATATATAGATTGCTCATGAGCCTCTATTTTAATGCAGAATTACTGTCTGTATGTTGTAATTTTGCATGGTAGATGATAATTTTTATAAGTATTAAGCTTACCTACAAGTTTAAATATTAATTTATTATTCAAACATATAGTCATATATCATTAAAATTTATTTTAGCTATTATTCAAAGTGAATTACTATGCTAATACAGACCAAAGCGAACAATAAAATGATGATTTAAACCAATAAAAATATCCGCACAAATTGAAGATATATTCTTATCAAGTTTTAATGTTCATATAAAGCTAAAACTTATAAAAAAGCACAAGTAGATTGTATAGAGCACCTATTTGTACTATGATCTGCGCTCAATTTAAACCGCGATAGCAAACAATGTTATCAATAAATTTTAATCGAGAAGATTTATGAGCGATACCTTACCTCCTTGCCCAAAATGCCAATCAGAATACGTATATCCAGATCAAAACATGTTGATTTGTCCTGAATGTTCTTACGAGTGGGATCCTGCACAACCAGAGGTTGATGAAGATGCTATTGTACTTAAAGATGCTGTAGGTAATTTATTAGCGGAAGGCGATAAAGTAACAGTAATTAAAGATTTAAAAGTAAAAGGTTCTTCAATCGTATTAAAAGTTGGCACTAAAGCAACAATTAAACGTTTTGTAGACGGCGACCACGACATCGACTGTAAAGTTGAAGGAGCAGGCGATATGATGCTTAAATCTTCTGTTGTTAAAAAAGCTTAACGTTATAACTACATTTAAACCCCTTTTTAAAGAAGAGTTTCGGTCAATTACTTAAAATTCTTCTTTAAAATATCCATTTAAAAACCATAAAAAAATACTTTTGAGTTTTGTAAATCCTACAACACAATTTTTCAACTCTTCATTACCAAGTAATTAAACAACATCGTTCATTTAGCTTCACCTAAACATAACGGTTCTGCTACACTAATTTTTCAACTTGTTGGCCCCTTTCGACAATAAAAGTAAGTACAACAATAATAGGGTCTGTTGATCTTTCATTTTAGTCTCTGCTATAGGCTATTTTTTAAGAGAACAAGGCAAAAATTGTGCAATGTAGTCATTCTACTTTAACCATTTTTAACGATGTTAGCTTGAAAAATAGTCATAGTCCCTTGGGTTGCCTTGAAAAAGTATCACTCTTTGTTGCTTAATGTGCATTTGGAACAACCAAACATTACATTAAGCGCCTCGATTGCCATCTTTTTCAAGTGCAACAGAGCTATAAACTGAAAGATCAACAGACCCTAATACCCTAAAATAAAAATATTATAAGGACAATTTTGATGCAAAAGCCTTTATATAAAGCCTTAGTGCTTTCCTCCATTATACTGCTCGGACTAAACGCCTGTTCAGAAAAAGCAGAACACAAAAATACTACAGCGCAAAAAAAATCTAAAAATGTTGCAGAAAAAAATATTGCTGCCAAAACCATAGGCATTAATGTTGCGGCAATGGATAAGTCGATTAAGCCTGGCGATGATTTTTATTCATATGCCAACGGTTCATGGATGCAAAAAACTGAAATCCCAGCAGATCGTTCAAGTGTAGGCGCTTTTCTTGTTGCCTTTGAAGAAACCGAAAAAAACAACACTGAACTGATCAAAAGTTTATTATCATCGTCACCTAATAAAGGTAGCGACGAAGCTCGAATTGCTGATTTTTATAAAGCTTATTTAAATACCGAAGCAATTGATAACGCAGGGATGAAGCCCATTCAAGCAAGTCTTGATCATGTTAGTGCAATAGCCAACAAACAAGCATTATCCGCTGCGTTAGGTGCCAATTTACGTGCCGATGTTGACCCGCTAAACGCCACAAATTTTCATACCGAAAATCTTTTTGGCTTATTTGTTACTCAAGGTTTAGCAACGCCCGGCAAAGTACTTCCATATATATTACAAGGTGGATTAGGCCTGCCTGAGCGCGAATATTATTTATCAACATCACCTAAAATAACTAAAATTCGTATGGCTTATCATACTTACATTAAAGAATTACTAAGCCAAGCTGGTATTGCCGATGCACCAACCAAAGCCGATGCTATTTTTGCACTAGAAACCAAAATAGCGAAAGCTCATCTTACCAGAGAAGAAAGTGAAAATTTTTCAAAATCAGCAACCGTTTGGACACGTTCTGAACTAGTCAAAAATGCGCTGGGCATAAACTGGGATGAATTTTTAAATGCCGCTAGCCTCGGATCTCAACAAGAATTTGCAGCGTATCATGCCGGTGCAATCTCTGCTTTATCTGCTTTAGTTGAAAGCGAACCTTTAGAGGATTGGAAAGATTGGTTGATGTTTCATCAAATAAATTCTCATGCTGATGTTTTACCCTCAAATATAGATCAAGCTCACTTTAATTTTTATGGCACTGTATTATCTGGCACACCTCAGCAAAGAAAACGTGATAAACGCGCTTTGTCTGCATTGAATCGTTATTTAGGTGATGCCGTAGGTCGTGCTTATGCTCAAAAATATTTTCCTGAATCTGCCAAAACCCAAGTGAATGAAATGGCTAAGAATATTGCTAACGCCTTTTCTCAACGGGTGAAAGCCATCAGCTGGATGGCTCCTGCAACCAAAGCCGAAGCCTTAGCTAAAGTTGATTCTATTATTGTGGGGGTCGGTTACCCAGATAAATGGCGTGACTATAGCCATTTTGTAACCGATGCATCCACGCCATTTGCTAATGTTATTGCTGGAGAAAAAGCAGAATATATTCATCAACTGGCTAAAATTGGTAAACCAATGGGCAAATCAGAATGGTGGATGTCTCCTCAGGTGGTTAATGCATTAAATTTACCGGTACAAAATGCGTTAAATTTTCCTGCGGGCATATTACAACCTCCTTTCTTCGATGCTAAAGCTGATGCCGCCTATAATTACGGTGCTGTAGGCGCAGTAATAGGTCACGAAATAAGTCATAGTTTTGATAATAATGGCGCAGCCTTCGACTCAACGGGTGCAATGCGTAACTGGTGGACAAAAGAAGATTTTGAACGTTTTGCCACACAAGGAAAAGCATTAGCCGATCAATTCGACAGTTATGCACCTTTTCCAGATTTACATGTAAATGGCAAGCTAACACTGGGCGAAAACATTGCTGACGTCGCCGGACTTGCCGCCGCTTACGATGCTTATCATGCATCACTTAATGGTAAACCAGCACCTGTTATTGGTGGTTTTACTGGTGATCAACGCTTCTTTATTGGTTTTGATCAGGTTTGGTCATCAAAAACTCGAGAAGCAGCCTTGCGAGCTAGAATTGCTACCAATGGTCACGCTCCTGGACAATATCGCGCGCTCACCGTACGTAATATTGATGCTTGGTATAAAGCGTTCAACGTGCAACCTGGCGATAAACTCTATTTAGCCCCTGAAAAGCGTGTGAAAATTTGGTAGAAAATTTGCTTTAATAAAACATTATCAGCCAGATATTTTAATCTTAACTGGCTGATAATTTTTAACCCCAAAATAGGTAAATAAGTAACTTACACGATGCTATACCAAAATTTTTAATCTACTGTAAGACATTAAGCCAAACTCTTATTTTGAATCTAAAGTGCAGCCCTAAAGTCAAAGATACTGAATTAATGCATTGAACTTAACCGCAATATGCCTCGATACTATTCTGAGCGATTTCTTTTTAATTTACATGGCTATGCATATTATTCAGGAGGGTTGAAATAATACTACTTTTATCATAATACTGAATCCGTTTCAGTATTAATCAAATAGATCGTGATATAAAACTAAATAAAAAAATACTCATTGCCCAACTAAACACATCACAAAAAATTTGACCGCTCGTTCAGCTCATAAACCTTAAATAAAGTTGTGATTCTCCACAAACTATTCTATTTTATTAGACCTTTTACCAAAGCTCTTTAATTAATGATATTTGACTATCGGTAAAACTAAAAAAACGAGAAAATGGTTCTGATTGTTACCATTTACTACCCAAATAATTTTTTACCATTCTATAGACATTCAGTCTAAATAAGGAGATCAACATGTTTCACGGTATTTTAATTGAAAAAGACGACCATGGTTACCGCGCTTCAGTAAAAAATATTGACGATAGCGTATTGCCTGAAGGTGATGTTACCGTTAATGTTTCACATAGTACGTTAAATTACAAAGATGCCTTAGCAATTACAGGTAAAGGCCCTATTGTTCGTACATTTCCGATGATTCCAGGCGTTGATCTAGCTGGCACTGTTGAACATAGCGATAGTGATAAATTTAATGTAGGTGATGCTGTACTTCTTAATGGCTTTGGTGTTGGTGAAAAACACTGTGGGGGTTTAGCCGAAAAAGCGCGTTTAAAAAGTGAATGGTTAATTCCCTTACCATCTGCTTTTACCCCCCAACAAGCGATGGCAATTGGCACCGCAGGATATACCGCAATGCTAAGTGTTATCGCCCTTGAAAAACATGGTGTTACACCTGACAAAGGTGAAATATTAGTCACTGGTGCCAACGGTGGTGTTGGTAGTTTTTCAATCGCTATTTTAGCGAAACTCGGCTACAAAGTGGTTGCATCAACTGGCCGTGTTGAACAAGCCCAATATTTAGAAAAATTAGGCGCTACAGAAATCATTGATCGTACAACATTATCAGAAGTTGGTCGTCCATTAGCGAAAGAACGCTGGGCAGGCGCTATTGATTCTGCTGGCAGCCATACCTTAGCGAATGTTTGTGCAAGTATGCAATACGGTGGCGTTGTTGCAGCCTGCGGTTTAGCGCAAGGAATGGATTTTCCAGCTACCGTGGCGCCTTTTATTTTACGTGGTGTTACCTTAGCTGGAATTGACAGTGTAATGCGCCCGCTAGAAGACAGAATTGAAGCATGGCAAAGATTAGCAGATATTTTAGATCCTAAAGTTTTTGACGATATTTCTATCACGATCAGTTTGAAACAGGTACTGGGAGTAGCCGAAGATTTAATCGCGGGTAAAGTTCGTGGGCGGGTAGTTGTGGATATTAACCAATAGCATGAATAAATACTTCCAATGTTATTAGATAACTACTCAGTTTGAATATTTTAAACATGAGTTAAACTTGTGACTTACACTTTACCATTATATAAATATTAAATAATCAGGGAACTAAAATGTCTAAACATACTTATCAACCACCCAAAATATGGCAATCGAGCACCGAAAATGGGGGTAAATTTGCGAGTATTAATCGCCCTACTGCTGGGGCAACACATCAGGCAGACTTACCTGTAGGCAAACATCCATTACAACTTTATTCTTTGGCTACGCCTAATGGCGTTAAAGTCACCATTTTATTGGAAGAATTGTTAGCATTAAAAATCAATGAAGCAGAATATGATGCGCATTTGATTAATATTATGGAAGGAGATCAATTTAGCTCGGGGTTTGTCGATATTAATCCAAACTCTAAAATTCCAGCCTTAGTAGATAATAGCACTGATACTAAACTGCCAATTTTCGAATCTGGCGCAATATTATTATATTTAGCCGAAAAGTTTGATGTTTTTTTGCCTAAAGAACCGTTGCTTAAATCACAATGCTTGTCGTGGCTATTTTGGCAAGTAGGTAGTGGCCCATATTTAGGCGGAGGCTTTGGTCATTTTTACGCCTACGCACCAGAAAAATTCGAATATCCAATAGAACGTTTTACTATGGAAGTAAAAAGACAGCTTGACGTATTAGATCAACATTTAGCTAATAACCAATATATGTGCGGCGACCAATATACGATTGCTGATATGGCAATCTGGCCTTGGTATGGCGCACTAGTGCAAAACAAAGTTTATGAAGCAGCAGAGTTTCTTCAAGTGCAATCTTATAAAAACTTAGTCCGCTGGACTGAAGAAATTGGCAATCGAGCAGCGGTTAAGCGCGGTGTAATGGTTAATCGCACATGGGGAGAATTAGACGAGCAGTTACATGAACGCCATGATGTAAGCGATTTTGAGCTTAAAACTCAAGATAAACTGGTTGACTAAAAATTATGTTAACATCACTTAAATTTTATTTATGTCATTCATAACATTAGGCTTTTTAGTAACGCTTTTTTGAACCGTCGATTTACTTCTGGGTGTAAAATTAAAATATAAAGTTAAGTTTAGGTTCCTGTAGTATTTTACGCGGTTTAAGTATTTTTTCTATTTTTGGGAGAGAGTCGAGTGCAGCAACAATATCTAAAGACACTAACATGGTTAAGAGCTTTTGCAGCTTTTTTTGTTGTTGTGAGTCATTCGCTTAGAACATCTGAAGTTGCTTATGCCACAAAGGATGTGCCGAGCTATTTTCTTCCTATTAATTTATTAGATCTTGGCACCTTTGGGGTTTACCTTTTTTTTGCGTTAAGTGGATGCACATTATATATAAGCAATCATGAAAAAATTAATAAAATGCATGATTTAATTCCATTTTATACAAAACGTTTTTTTAGAATATGGCCTATTTTTGCTATATCCTTGGCTATATATCTTATATTTATTGAATTTTTTCGTTATAACTATCATGCCAACCCTGAATTTTGGATTGCTCAATTTTTAAAAGAATATAAAATAAGTGATGTATTTATCTATTTAACTTTAACATTCAATTTAACTGGTCCCAATGGTTTGTTTATTGGCCCCTATTGGTCGTTACCTGTTGAATTTCAATATTACTTACTACTCCCCTTCACTCTGCTTTTAATGAAAAGAAAATTCAAGTTCCTTCCTCCATTAATGTTTGGATTTGTTCTTTACATGTTATATCTAGAACAAATTTTTAATATTGATCGAATTGAAATTTTCAAGATGGGTTATGTGTTTTTTGGTGGTGTTCTTATAGCACAATACTATCAAAAAATTCCCTTTAAAATACCGTTCAATCTGTCTATTTTTACATTTTCACTCATTATTCTTTTTACTGGTATGATACGAAATAACCTATTAGTGATCCCTGATGATATTCCCTTTATTTGGGATAAGTTTAATTTATACGGCATACTGTCTTTACTTTCTCTTGTTTTAGCTTTAATTACTTTACCCCCGTCTCGTGATTATAAATTATTATCTTTTATCCACAAATATGGCACTATTTCATATAGTATCTATTTATTTCATATGTTATTTCTGGGTATTGCATCATTACTTGTTATTCACTTTGAAATTTATGGCGATACACTTAAATTGTTATTTGTACTTAGCTTTTCGTTGGTGGGTAGTTATTACTTTTCAGTACTAACCTATAAATACATAGAGTTAAAATTTATTAAACTTGGCCGTGAATTAATAAAAAAATAAAAAAATAAAAAAACATTAAACAAAGACAAAATATAGTTGTCTTTTGCTTTTTTGTTATCACATAAAAAATTAAATAAAAGGGCTTAAATACCCTCCTGATTTAGGAGATTATTGCATGTTCACAATCGCTATAACGTCATAAAATTTAGGTATTATTTATATATTCGAAAACTTACTTTCCTCTTGATGAGGTTTCACTTTATGTGTACGTACAGTTACTGTAAGTGAATTTATGATGTATGAACCTGCTGGTAGCGTATTCGCCAATAGAGAAGATAATTATCGGCTATAGAACCAACACTAATGATTGATATCTAAAATGCAGACTTTAAATCCTTATTTAACCCCAATACTTCATGAACTTGATCAATTATTTAATTGTGTTTCGCTGTGCAATGAACACCAAATAATTAAACACTTACAAGATAAGAAAATCCCGCCTTTTGAAACTTTTTCATTAGCTCACTCAAAAGATTTATTTAGTGCGCACTTTCTTTGTATGCACGCGCTCTATCATTTAAAAAACCAATATCAACATGCGCAAACGTTTAAACTCATTATTCAATCGGTGCGAATACAAAGAATAACCTTAAATGCTCCAATACCTGTCAACGATGAGTCACAAACAGTGCTTGAAACAACCGACCCACTTGAAAGTTATTACTTAAATTCAAAACACTATTTTGAAACACAAGAAGACGAAATAAATGACATGCTCAAATCATTTTGGCAAAAGTATATCGCGCAAGATAACAAAAAAGAGGCGCTTGCTGCTTTAAACCTCCCGCCTAATGCTGATGCGAAAATGATTAAAGCTCAGTACCTACGTCTTGCTCAAAAGCACCATCCAGATAAAGGTGGTAGTGCCGAAATGTTTACTAAGATCCGTCAAGCGAAAACTGTTTTAGATAAAATATTTTAAAGGTTCAACTGCTATATTGGTGGCAAAATTGGTGACAAAGCTCTTATTTAGAATAAACGACTCATTGGTAAAAAGGTATCATCAAAAGAGTTATATGTTTATCTGTGGTAACGTCTGTTATCAGGATACTGAATCAAGGGTTCAGAAACAGGAAATCAACGCCAACTCTAATACGATAGATATCTGGACTCTTTATAATATATTGGTGGTCATTTTTATATTACCTCACTTAATAACGGTGAGATAATCCAATTATCTATTTTAAGCCGCTTATTCTCGTTAGGGTGCGATACAATAGGATCAAATAAACACTACATTATACAAGAGGATCAAATGAAAACTGATGATTCATACTCAGACGCAATGCTGATCGTTTAAGGTAAAACAGGGTACTTGAACGATCTTTTCAGTGTGGCATATTAGTTTCTTTTTAAAAGAAACTAACCATGTTACGTGATGAATTATCGTATTTTTTTGACGAGTGTAA
>Ga0316204_10007982_pt1 | contig 15045 bp, 21 predicted proteins | sample 6monrhotite_MG_2_FD_205661 | JGI IMG/M metagenome (GOLD analysis project Ga0316204, IMG submission 205661) | Microbial mat bacterial communities from mineral coupon in-situ incubated in ocean water Damariscotta River, Maine, United States -... | ecosystem: Environmental > Aquatic > Marine >...
ATGCAAGTAATGCAACAGGACAGTTTGGTGCAGATATGCAAGTGGAACTTGTTAATGATGGACCGGTAACCTTCTGGTTGGAGGTATAGAGTACTTAAATTGAAATATTGTTATGAGCGACTTCCCCAAATTTTAGCAACAGCACGATCCGTCCCAAGTACACCAACAACAAAACCAACGGCAGCGATTAAGCCAAAAATAATAACCGGTAAGTAATAACCTGGATCAGAGTCTACTGGTATTAAATAAAACACAGCTGTAGCAAGACTGCTAAATAATACACTGATAACAATTAGAATCTTTCGGCTCAGTGGTTTAATGGCATATTCCTCATTACCACCTTCAAATAAATTAAGTATCGGAGAGAAAATTTTTCGTAACATTTGTTTCATAATTGAGCCATACTTTAAATAATTCAGCAAAGAATACCATATAGATTAATAGCACGTAATGACTGATATAAATAAAAATCATACTAATGATGTTGCGTCCCCCTGTATCAGGAATTGTTGCCTGAATGAAGAGGACGTCTGTCTTGGCTGTTTTCGCCGAGTCGATGAAATTTGTGAGTGGGGTTCAGCAACTAACGAAAGACGCAACGATATTTTGAATGATTCGAAGCAACGTAAAGATGAGCACGATGAAAAATGGTCGTCTTAGTTTGCAGCACTAAATACAAAAATAGAATTACGGTACAAGTTCGGCTATAACCTCATAAAGTTTTTGTTTATCAACTGGCTTGGTTAAGAAAGCATCCATGCCGGCTTTGTGGCAAGCTTGTTGGTCTTCCTTATTGGCGTTGGCTGTTAACGCAATGATCGGGATATGTTTTGATGAACCTTCATGTTGACGCCATTTTTTTGTGACTTCTAGGCCACCCATTTCCGGCATGCGCATATCCATAATAATAATGTCGAATGTGTTATTCATCAATTCACATAAGGCAAGCACACCATTTTCAGTATGCGTGACTTTGTGGTTAGCTTCTTTTAAAAATGCCATAATTACTTTTGCATTAATTGGACTATCTTCTGCAACAAGTATGGAGAGTGATTTCAGTGGCTTGGTTCTGGCAGCAGCTTGAGAATTTGGATCATTATTATTTTCAGATTCAGATTCAGATTCAGACCCAGATAACTGATTATATTCCCACGGGATTTCAATGCTAAACGTAGAGCCTTCATTCGGTTTACTACAAACGTCAACCCGACCATTCATTAATTTAACCAGGTTCTGAATAATGGTAGTGCCAAGACCGGTGCCTTCTTCTTTTGAATTATTTTTGCATTGATAAAAGGGATCGAATATTTGTTGTAGATCCTGAGGCTTAATTCCAATACCTGTATCAACAACTTCGATACGAACCCGGCAAATTAATTCGTCTTTGTTAACGGGCATGACATTAACAATAACGCCACCAGTTTGAGTATATTTAACTGCGTTACTAATCAGATTCAGAAGTATTTGGCGTAAACGATTTCCGTCGCCAATAAAAGTGGTTGGCAATGTTTCATCATAGTTGCATTCGAAGCTAAGACCTTTTTTAGTCGCAATAGGGGTAAACATTCCGTGAACCCCTTTAATAATTTTAGGTAGTTCAAAAGGTTTTTTATCTAAAATAAATTTACCCGCTTCAAGTTTTGATAAATCCAGAATATCATTTATAAGAGAATGCAGTGCAGTGGCTGACTCGTCTAAAGAGTCCACGTAATCTTTTTGCTGCTCAGATAATTTAGTCTCACTTAATAATGTTGTCATACCAATGACTCCACTCATTGGTGTTCTGATTTCATGGCTCATGGCTGCAAGAAATTCACTTTTTGCATTATTAGCGGCATCAGCTGTTTCACGTGCTTCCTGTAAACTCTTTAACATACGGTTAAGATAAATGGGCATGATAATTAAAAAGAAAGTATAAACAAGAGATGTAGAAGTATCGTATTCCCAATAGCCCTTACTCAGAAGTATCCATTGATAACCGACAAGGCCGGCAATAACGGAGGCCAATAAAGGACCTCGGCCAAATCGAATACCATAACCAATAAATATCCAGGGATAGAGTAAATAAAAAGCACCGAATGGACTGGTGCTGGTAAGCAGCATCGAATAACTAACCGAACCAAGATCAACGGGTACCATTAAGTAGCGACGGAAAGTGAATTTAGGATAAATAATAATGGTAATAGCATTAATAATGGTTATAAAAAGAAAAGCACCCAAAAAAATAACGAAATCACTCGCAGGTGCGGTAAAATAACCGTACTTAATGCCAAGCCCAATATAAGTACTTGCAAACATCCAAATACCCAGGCGAACAAAGGTTTGGGCAATTTCAGGGTTATGGCTGATACGTTGGCGAATTTCTTTGATATTCATATTATTAATATAAAACAGTAAGGGTTCGAATAAAACAGTTATGGCAAAACAATCTGAAATTAAAGTAGAAATTACAGCCGAAAATAAATGTAGCTTTTGTACCGGAACAAAATGCTGTGTCTATACAACTGAGCAAATTAGTACGCCACGCACAAAAGATGACTTTGATCATTTGCTATGGCAAATGGCACATAAAGATATTCAAGTGTATAAAGATGAAGGCGAATGGTTTTTATTAATTAATAATCAATGTCAGTTTTTACAAACAGATGGTGGCTGTGGTATTTATGAAACGCGCCCACAATTATGTCGAGACTATTCCAATGATTATTGTGAATACGACGAGCCTGCTGAGAAAGGTTTTCAATTTTATTTTAAAACGTATCAAGAACTCGATGCTTATTGTAAAAAGCGTTTCAAAAAATGGGATGATCGGTTTACAAGCAAATAAACCCTAGCTTGGCATTATCTCTTCAAAACTATGAATGGCATTAAAGCCTTCTATTTCTCTAATACCTTGTTGGGTATCTGGTTTATAGATGGCTAACAGATGCTCAATGCCATAAGTCTGTGCTGAACGTAGTACGGATAAACTGTCATCAATAAATAAAGTTGATTCATTTTCAAACGGAACTCGTTCTTTTAGCTTATCCCAAAAGGCTTGTTCTTCTTTAGGTAGGCCGAAATCATGCGCACAAACTATGTGATCGAAGTGATCGTGTAATTGGGTCTTATCTAATTTAAGCGATAGACTTTTTTGATGTGCGTTAGTGACTAATGCAGTATTAATATTACTATTATTTAATGCGGTTAAAAATTCAATAACAAAGGGATGAATTGCAATTAAGTGTGCAACTTCTGCTTTGAGTTGAGCAATGTCCAGTTCGAGCCTTTCTGTCCAATAGTCAACGCAATACCAATCAATGGTGCCTTCAACTGCTTTAAAAATGGGCATTAGTTTTTTATATGAAACATCGAAACTTAAGTTATGTTTCTCTGCGTAACGAACAGGCACATGGTGCTGCCAAAAATGATTATCAAAATTTAAATCGAGTAAGGTTCCATCCATATCGAGTAGCACAGTTTTTATGTTTGACCAGTTAATCATTGTATTGTCTTGTATTTAATTGGTATTTAATTGGCATTTATTTTTAGTGGGTATTTGCATTGAGTAGTGAATTATAAAGACTTTCGACTAGACTTAAAGCTAAAGTCAAAACTAAATGCCAGTGTTGGCCTTAATTATGCATTTAATTATGCGTAATGAGTCTTGCAAAAGGGAACTAGATTATGCGCCTATTTAAAATAGTCTTAATAAGTTTAGTGTTTGTGGCTAGTCACTATTTTACCAGCCAAATTGTTTTCGCTAATAGTTTAACAGAAGCGGAACTGGAGAAATGGTTTAATAACGATGACCCAAATCCACCGGTGTTCCAGCAAGTCGAATCCAATGATGGTGACTTATTCTTTCTGAATAAAAAACCTGAGAAGCCTGTTCACCATCATAGAAATTCATTAACGGTTTATTCCAATAGTTTAAAAGATGGTTGGGTTAAACTTGAACAATGTCATATCAATCTTGACCGTGTTGCGCGAGTACAGATTATGTTTAGCAAAAAACGAATCCGTAATATTAAAATTATAAATTCGGATTCAATTGGACGGGCATGGGTTGAAAACAATTCAGTGCAATTGGAAAACGTTAAAGATAATGCGTTGGTCTGTGTTGAAGCATGGTCAAAAGCCTTAACGAAAAATGCTGATGGCAGTTATCGTTTAATTAATGGCCCTTTTATGCGTAAGTTTTTAGATGGCTATTTCCCGATTCATGTCACAATCAATGTTGATTTTAAAGCAACGGATTTAAAATTGGTGCTTGTGGAGCCGTTTGCTCAAGACGGCTTTAAGGTTTCTAAAACAGCAAAAACCGTTAATATGGATGCCTGGTTTGAAGGACGCTTGAAGACAGAATTAACCTTTATTAATTAAACTGTGTTTATATTTAGATGTAGGGCTGGCGAAATTTTGGCTAAACTGTCAAAATCTCGCTTCTTATGGATAACTTACAATCATATTTAGAAGCGGTTCGGAATCTTGCGAGCATGGCTGGTGAGAAAATTCTTGAAGTTTATCAAACCGAATTTGCGGTTGAAACTAAAGACGATCTCACTCCCGTAACACAAGCAGATTTACTTGCTAATGAAGTTATCCTTGCAGGGTTAAAAGCATTAACCCCTGACATTCCTGTCATATCTGAAGAAGGTGACATGCCTTCGTTTGCCGAGCGTTCTAAATGGCAACGTTATTGGTTAGTCGACCCATTAGATGGTACCCGGGAGTTTATTCAAAAAAATGGTGAGTTCACAGTTAACATTGCTTTAATTGAAAACCAACAAGCAATTTTAGGTGTTGTATACGCACCTGTTTTACAGTTGATGTATTACGCGGTTAAAGGCGAAGGTAGTTTTAAGACGTCAGCACATAGCCAAACAGAAAAAATTAATGTAAAAAATAATTGCACTACACCAGTGCGTGTTGCCGGCAGTCAATCTTTTACCAGCAATGACTTTATTGATTTTGTACGCAACATACCAGAGTGTTCGGTTATTAATCTTGGTAGCGCATTAAAGTCATGTTTGGTGGCGGAAGGTGGCGCAGATATTTACCCGCGTTTTGGTTTAACTTCCGAGTGGGATACTGCAGCAACGCAATGTATTTTAGAAGAAGCTGGCGGCTATTTAGTCGATATGGATTTACAGCCTTTACGCTATAACACTAAAGATAGTTTATTGAACCCGCACTTCTTGGCGTTTGGCGATAATAAAATGGATTGGGCATCGTATTGCGAGAAAGCGTTAACGGATTAGAGGTTTAACTGTTTTAAGTATCACTGCAATCTTTATCATCATACACAGCCATAATCGTTTTTAATTCTTCTAGAATTTTTTGTTGCTGTGCTTCTGTTGTATCTTCAAGTAAATCTGAAATATGAGCTGAGCCGCTTGTTTGATTGGACTCAATCGATTCCATTGTCTGTCTGACAATAGTACAACCTTGCTCACAAATAGTTTCAATTGTAGATTGAATATTTTGGTCTGACTGAAGAGGGGCTGGCTTTTGGCGAGTCATAGAATCAGTATAGTCGTTTTTGAGAGTTGAAATGGTGGCCGGACCTGGAATCGAACCAGGGACACGAGGATTTTCAATCCTCTGCTCTACCGACTGAGCTATCCGGCCATTTTCAATTTGAAGCAGTTCGTTTAGAAGGACAAACGCGACTACTTGTTTGAGCGGCGTATTTAAGCGGCTACGGGGCTTTTAGTCAAGTAATATTATGATTTTTGGCTGATTTTTTGCCCTATACTATATAAGGCTTATGATTTTGGTCTATTTTGGTGCAACATACCCTTCTGGCATTTCACTGCCTTCACCAAAGAAGAATTTTTCCATTTCTTGCTCTAAAAACTTGCGATCTTCGGGTTTCATTGGGCTTAGGCGATTTTCGTTCATCAAGATGGTTTGGTGTCCCATCCATTGTTTCCAGCCTTCTTTAGATACATTTTCAAAAATGCGTTGGCCGAGTTTACCCGGATAAGTTGGATTATCTAAGGCTTCAGCTTCGGTACCGAGTTTGACACATTGTACGGTTTTCATTTGTTTCTCCTATTTTCCAGCACATCTTCAAGTAATTTTTTCACAGGAGCGGGTAGGCCACGCTTGTCTGCAGGCTCGCATTTATACCAGACCTGACTATCAGAATCCATGACACATTGTGTGTGGGTACTTACTCTGCACAGAAGTGGCTGGATATCGAGATGATAATGGCTAAACGTATGGCGAAATGTCTCTAAGGTTTTGCTGGATTGGATGGTACATCCAAAGTTTTGTTGGCTGATAAAGGCGACGTCTTCTGGCGTTATGGTATCGGGTTTAATTTTGTGGGGCTCCATTTCAGGGAGGCTCCATAAGTTACCCCAAATACCTTGAGCTGGGCGCTGTTGTAACAGGATTTCACCATCCGTATTTTGGAGTAACAGCATCGTGGTTTGTTTTACTGGCAAGGTCGAGCGTTTTTTGGATGTTGGATAGTCCTTGGGATTACCTTGTGCATTTGCCGTACAGTCTTGATTAATTGGGCAGATCTCACAGCTTGGTTTGCTGCGGCTACAAACAGTCGCTCCTAAGTCCATAATGGCCTGAGTGTAATCAGCGGCACTGTGGTTAGGCGTGTGTTGCTTGGCGTGTGCCCAGAGTTGGGTTTCAATTTTCTTCTCGCCAGGCCAGCCGCTAATGGCATGAAAGCGCGTGAGTACTCGTTTGACGTTGCCATCGAGAATAGTTGAAGGTTGATTAAAAGCTTGTGCAAGTATCGCTGCTGAGGTTGATGGACCAATACCAGGAAGCGCTAGGATGTCATCATAGAATTTAGGAAATACTCCTGCATGATCTTCCATTATTTTTTGAGCGGCTTTATGTAAGTTACGTCCTCGGGCGTAGTAACCGAGCCCTGTCCATAAGTGAAGAACTTCGTCTTGAGTGGCTTGAGCCAGTTTAGCAATATTGGGAAACTCGTTAATAAAACGCTCAAAATACGGTATGACCGTTTTTACTTGGGTTTGCTGAAGCATAATTTCCGATAGCCAAACACGATAGGGTTCGCGTGGGTGCTGCCATGGGAGATCATGGCGACCATGTTGCTTAAACCAATTGAGGAGTCGCTCGCTAAAAGATGTGTTTGTGTGCATTTGTAGTGGAAATTCCTATTGTAAAATTCAATATTTAGATACTGCTTCTTTAATGATGGTTGTTATGTGAGTGAAGTGTAAAATATTATCTATCATATTGATATATTTAGTTATTTTTGACTATTCCCGTAAGAAATGTGGGCTTAACCAGCATCAAGCATCGAGTTAAAGTATGCGTTTTTTACACCCTAGAATACTTATGTTTTATAAAGCCTAGCCGATAATATACTCATGATAACTGCAGATTAGCCGTGTCTCTGACTTTTTTGGGGTAAGGCTGCAAGGATTGAACAGAGAATGACGTTTAAAGTGAAATTTTTAAGTGTTGCTCAACACCGTTATACCGGCGCAACTATTACGGCTTTTAGTTTGATACTGTTAGCCGTTGCAATATTCACCAATACTATTGGAAATAATAGTTTAACTTGGGGCTTGCTTGCCTTTGGGGCAGTGGGATGGTGGTTGCAAATATTAAGTCGCAAATTAATTGCGCGCTTTAATAAAAGTGTACTCGTTGCCATTGATAACGGTATGCAGGGCAAAGATTTCGAACCGGTTAAATCTATTCCGGGAATGCCTCAGACATATGCGCTAGCGGATAATATTTCCACGGCGATGGAATCATTAAAGAGTACGAATAATCTGGTAACCCAAGTTGCAAGTAACTTAGCTGGACACTCGCATGAGATAAGTACAACAGCATCCGTTATTGCCGGACAAATGAATAAGCAAGTACAAGAAGCAACTGAAATATCAGAATTAGTTGAGCGTTTGCAGACAGTGTTTACAACATCGATAGACGCTGCTGAAAAAACAGTAGAACTCTCCACGAAGTCTGAAACGGAAGGGAATAGTGGCAAACTTATTATGACTCAAGCGATGGGTAGTGTTTCCGCGTTAAGTGAGTCGGTTGTTACTGCTGGTGGAATGATTGATAAGCTAGGTGAGGAAAGTAAAGAAATAGGCGGTATTATTAGTGTTATTAAAGGTGTTGCGGAACAAACTAATTTACTTGCGTTAAATGCTGCGATTGAAGCAGCACGAGCCGGTGAGCAAGGGCGTGGTTTTGCTGTTGTTGCGGATGAAGTGAGAAGCTTGGCAAGTAAGACGCAAGAATCAGCAAGTGAAATTGAAACAATTATTGAAAAAATAATACGCAGCGTTCACGAAACATCTGATAAAGTGAGCGAATCGGTAAAACTTGCAGAGGAGTCGGATGAATCGATCGAAGGCGTGGTTGTTTCCTATTCTGAACTAGTTGGTTATTTATCAGAGGTCAGTGGGTTAGGGCGTCACGTTGCTGAAGCAACGCGAAGCGAAGTGGATACCGCGGGACATGTTTTTACTAAACTGCAAGATATTCAAACGATTGGTGAAGTAACAGAAGAGAATAGTCAGACGATGGTTGAAGCAAGTAAAGAGCTGCATTTTCTAGGCGAGCAGTTAGAGCAGTTAACCAAATTATCAAATGATAGTGCCAATGCCAGTGAAGGCATAGAAGAGTCAGAAGAACTCTTTTAATCTTTATCTTAAAATTATAAATTATAGCGAGTTACGTTTAAGCGGATGATGATATTAGCAGTAGATGATGAACCATTAAATTTAATGATTCTTAAAGAGTTATTTGAAGATACGCATGATATTAAGCTAGCTGAATCAGGTGAAGAGGCGATGGAGCAGCTTGAAAAAACTAAACCCGATCTTATTTTATTAGATGTCATGATGCCTGGGATTGATGGGATTGAAGTGTGCAAGCGCGTACGAGCAAATTCAGAGTTGAACGATGTTAAAGTGATTATGGTGTCGGGTAAGGCAATGGCGGTTGATATGCAAAAGGGGCTTGATGCGGGTGCTGACCATTATGTCAGTAAGCCTTTTGATATGTTGAAGCTGGTTGAATTGGTAGAATCTTATAATTGATTGTAAAGTGATACTTTAGACGCTCTCATAACATACCTTTAAAAAGTCCTTTTTCATCTTATTTTATCCAATTTCATATCGGAAACTCCCTTTTAGTTGAAATATTAACCCATATGGGTGACAACGCTGACTAAAATAGTCTGTTATATTCAATACTCGTCTGGTGTTCCAGTCTATATGGACATTTTAAAATTACCTCATGGGGGGCTATTAGGATAATTTTGACGGTCACCAGTCGAACTTCAATTTTGGCCGAACTATAATTTTGGTCGAACTTTAATTTTTCAAATATTTCAAACCAATTATTGACCTGATAGGGTCAGTCGCATTAATCTAGCGCCATGAATATTACAGTCAATGGCAAGCAACAATCCGTCGAAGAATCTTGTACCGCTGCAGAGCTTGTAGAAATTATGAGTATCACCAGTGGTCGTATTGCGATGGAAGTCAATCAAGAAATTGTTCCGCGTAGCACTTACGAGTCTTTCCAATTTAAGGCGAATGATCAGGTCGAAATTGTCCATGCTGTTGGTGGTGGCTAGCGATTTAATGTTTGTGCTTATTTATATTTCTTTTTGGCTTTACCTTTATCTTTAATGGCTCTCTCGCTATCCGACCTAAGCTCTTTTATAATGAGCTTCTTTGTCTAAATCTATCCGTTTAATTTTTTGTTAAGGAATACAGCATGACCACATTACAAGATTCGCCACTCGTTATTGCCGGTAAATCCTACCAGTCACGTTTATTGGTCGGTACAGGCAAATACAAAGACATGGATGAAACTAAAGAGGCGATAGAAACCAGTGGTGCAGAAATTGTAACCGTTGCTGTGCGTCGTAGTAATATTGGCCAGAATCCAGATGAGCCGAATTTACTCGATGTTATTACACCGGATAAGTACACCATTTTACCGAACACAGCAGGGTGCTACACGGCAGAAGATGCATTGCGTACCTGCCGTTTAGCGCGTGAACTTTTAGACGATCATAAGCTCGTTAAGTTGGAAGTTTTAGGTGATGAAACAACGTTATACCCTGATGTACCAGCCACGTTAGAAGCCGCCGAGATATTAGTAAAAGAAGGTTTCGAGGTGATGGTGTATACCAGTGACGATCCTATTATTGCAAAACGTTTAGAAGATATTGGTTGTGTCGCAGTAATGCCACTTGCAGCACCGATAGGTTCAGGTTTAGGAATTCGTAACCCGTATAATATTTTAACCATCATCGAAAATGCCAATGTACCGATTATTGTTGATGCAGGTGTAGGTACCGCTTCTGATGCCGCTATTGCAATGGAGCTTGGTTGTGCCGGCGTGTTAATGAACACCGCGATAGCTGGAGCACAAAAACCGGTATTGATGGCCTCTGCTATGAAAAAAGCGATTGAAGGCGGACGCGAAGCATTTTTAGCGGGACGTATGCCAAGAAAACGTTTTGCGAGTGCATCGTCACCCATTGAAGGTCTTATCATTTAATTTTTTATGCAGCAAAAACCGACTGAACTTAAAGACCGTCGCATTCGTAGTTTTGTGCGTCGTCAAGGCCGGCTGACAGCGGCCCAAAATTTTGCATTAGAAAAGCATTTGCCAAAATTTGGCTTGCAAGCCTCCGATGGCATTTTTGATTTTGCAAAAGAATATAACCGTGAGGCTCCAACCCATTTAGAAATTGGTTTTGGTAACGGCCAGTCTGTTGCCAATATGGCCGCATCGCATCCGGAAAATAATTACTTGGGTGTAGAAGTGCATCGTCCGGGTGTGGGTAATTTATTACAACTTGTACATTCTAAAGAGTTATCCAATGTGCGTGTAATGAGTGATGATGTTTTTGAAGTGTTACAAAACAATATTGCTGATAACAGTCTTGCAGCTGTTTATATTTATTTCCCCGATCCGTGGCATAAGCGTTGTCATGTAAAACGACGCATTGTGAATCCTGTTTTTGTAGAAATGCTAGCTGCAAAAATGGAAGTTGGTGGTTTGTTACATATGGCAACCGATTGGAAGGATTATGCAAAACATATGATGAGAGTAATGAATGACGCGTCGCAATTTAAAAATAGTGCAGGCGCTAATAATTATTCGGAGCGCCCTGAGTGGCGAACATTAACTAAATTTGAACAACGTGGTCATCGACTCGGTCACGATGTTTGGGATTTAATGTTTACAAAATTATAATCTAACGACTATAGTTCTAATATGACTAATATCTTCCACATAGTGGCGATCATTTTAGGTTTACTTGCTTATATCTTTAGTGATGTAAATAGCAGTAATGGATTTACTAATCTTTTCTTGCCTATAATTGTAACCTTCTGTTTTGTCTATGGTGTTATTGTGACGTTGAGTCTTTTAATGCGTAAAAATAATTCAGATGAGCACAATAAATCAGCTGATTTTTTAATGACGAATATGAAAGAGCTAAAAGAAAAGGTAGAAGATACGAATCAACAACAAGAATAAAAAATATCATTTTAGAGTAATGGCCAGAGCCATGCAGCCCCCCTTACCCCACTTGAATCACCATGTACAGGCGCAACCAGTTTTGTCGCAACGTGATCGGAAAAAACATAGTCTCCCCAGTACTTTGGAACGTTGGAATATAGACGTTTTATATTCGACATGCCGCCACCGAGTACAATAACATCTGGATCGAGAGTATTAATAATATGAGCAAGAGATTTTGCAAGCCGATGCTCATACTGTTCGATGCATTGGTTTGCAATCACATCACCCGTTAGTGATAGCTGAACAATATCAGAGGCACTTAGTTTTTCAGTCGTACCTGATAAAAATTGATAGTATCTTTCAAATGCCGGGCCTGATAAAAAAGTTTCGATACAATCAGGTTTGCCGCAATAACAGGCTTGCTGACGATTTACTTGTTCGGTATCAATTGAATCTTTCCATGGTAACGGGTTATGCCCCCATTCCCCTGCAATAGCGTTACAACCGGTAAGTACTTTTTTATTAATACAGATACCACCACCGGTTCCAGTTCCAATGATTACACCGAATACAGTATTAGCATTTTTAGCGGAGCCGTCTGTTGCTTCCGATACGACAAAGCAATTAGCATCGTTTTCAATTTTAACCTTACGTTTTAAGGTATCTTCCAAATCTTGCTTTAAAGGTTGACCAATCAACCAAGTTGAATTTGCATTTTTAACCAAAGAGGTCACAGGTGAAATTGCACCGGGTATTCCAATGCCGATAGTCGCTGTTTTTTTGGTGTGTGTTTCAGCTTTGTTAATAAGTTGTACTATGGCGTTAATGGTTTCAGAATAGTTTTGTTGTGGTGTGGATGTTCGATGTCGATAAAGTTCCACGCCATCATCATCTAGGGCTATTACTTCAATTTTAGTTCCACCAAGATCTATTCCAATGCGCATGATTATTCTTCATTTATAATAAAAGTATCATCATGAGAATAAGCGGGACTGCAACAACAGAGGAAAACAAGATCAACAGATTCCGTATTTTTAATCTTATGGTGACTATTAGGGGGTATGCATACAGTGTCGCCAACTGTAACGGGAAATTGATCATCGTCAATAGTCATCAAACCAGAACCTTGTGAAATATGATAAAGCTCTTCGGTTATCGCATGATAGTGTAGCTGCGTTTCTGAGTGACCGGCAATGATTGCCTGGGCAAGACTTTGTTTAGCATTGCCATGTTGAGATGGATGCATTAGCTCACAAATACTGGAATTATCCTTAGTGATATAGGTTTCTAATTTTTTTATATTGGTAATTATTGGCATAATTTTATTTCTGATATCTTGAAATTTATTTAGGAGATGGAGGGGCTAGAAAAATAATTTCCCCATCAACTCTTTTTGTGGATAATATAATAAAGGGTTGAGTCAGTGCTAAGCCAATTTTTTCGTTTTGTGCAGGCTGATGAAAGTTAACAGTGACAAATAAATTTTCATCTATTCGTTTTATATTTGTAACGTTCAAGCTATAGCCTCCGCTAGGCTGCTGCCCTGCAAATATTGCAATAACAATATTATCATCAAAGTCTATATTCTTTTTCTTGATGCCATTAATATTCCCATGAATTTTTAACAAGCGTATCCAGTCTTTCGAGTTTTTTATTACAAGTTGGTTTGGCAGTGAGATATTACTAAATGAGCCATCGAGTAAAACCTCAAACTTAACGTTTAGATTATTTCCTTCTTCGTCATCTTCAATATTTGAATTTGACGATGTGGCGCAAGAACTTAGTGCTATAAAAGCAAACAGTAATGGAAATAGATAGTGGTGTTGTAGTTTATTCATTTTCCTGTCTTGTTATAACGTTAATAAGTTGTAAATCGTCGTTAATGATTGGGGTGAACAAAATAGGTTGGCAACACACCTGACAATCTTCAATGTAAGTATAATCATGAGAGTCGGTGGAGTCTATAAGGGAGTTGTTGGCGATTAAAGGACTGTAATCAATGAGTGTATTAAATACTTCACCACAATAAGGGCAGGTAACGTCAAAGTCAGTTAACATTTTGATTAATCCGGTAAGAAGAGCGAGATAAGATCATTTAGATACTGATTCCCAAGTGGTGTCGGTTTAATGAAATTATTTGAATAGGTCAGCCACTTATTGTGTATCGCTTGATCCAGCATGGGTTGGATGGCTTTAACATCGATGCCAGTATGTTGAGAAAAGATATCAGCCTCAAAGCCATTCGTTAAGCGCAGTGTATTCAGCATAAATTCGAAAATAATGTCGTCACTGCTTAATAATTTTTTATCCAGTACATGCATATTATTTTTAACTTGTTGCATATAGGTTTTGGGGTGTTTTTGCTTATAACAGCGTTCAATCGTTTGAGTATTAGCATAGCTTAGTTTTTGATGAGCGCCTGCACCAATGCCAAGGTAATCACCAAACTGCCAGTAATTTAAGTTGTGTTTGCATTGGGTAGTCTGGACATATTTAGTAGGGCTGCGAGAATCAGGATTAGCATGTTGTTTAGAAAATGCAGAAACTTCATATTGGCCATAATTATTCTCGGCTAATAAATTGTGGGCAAGTTGCGTCATATCCCATAGTGCATCATTTTGAGGCACACTGGGCGGTTTGGCTGCAAATAAAGTATTTGGCTCGATTGTTAATTGATAGTGAGAAAGATGTGGAGGTTGAAAATCAATTGCCGTTTGTAAGTCTTGCATCATTTGCTCAATACTTTGATCGGGTAAGCCAAACATTAAGTCGATATTAAAGCTATTAAAGTCTGCTTTGTGGGCAGCTTCAATCGCATTGATTGCCTGGATACTATTATGAATGCGGCCTAACTTTTTAAGCATAGTATCGTTAAAGCTCTGAATACCCATCGATAATCGATTAATGCCCGCCTGTCGAAATCCAACAAACTGACTTTGATCAACCGTGCCTGGGTTAGCTTCTAATGTCACTTCGATATCGGGTGATATATTTAATCGCGAACGCAGTCCTTGCATTAATCTGTCAATACTTTCGGCTGCGAATAAGCTTGGCGTTCCTCCTCCCATAAAGATGGTACTAATGCTACGGCCCCAAATATTGGGTAGCTCATTTTCTACATCCAGTAATAAACAATCGATATAGTCATCAGGTGGCGTTGATGCTTTTAATTCATGGGAATTAAAATCGCAATAAGGACATTTTTCGACGCACCAGGGAAAGTGAATATATAAACTAAGAGGTGGAAGTGCTGTTAGGGATGACATAGCTTTGGTATTTAGTTATTGATGGCTTTATTTACTAGGGAGCTAGCAGTATTTTGTAATTCTTCATCAATATTATTTTTTATGCTTTCTGTTTCGGCAAAAAAATCATCGGTTGTACTTGCAGGTGCTAAAATAAACATTGGAGGTTTTATAACAGAAGAATATCGAGGGGTATTTGAAAATTCAGCAGCATTTAATAAACTGAAAATTTCGATCATCCCAATAATTACAATTGAAGTCGATATGGAAATGTATTTTGATTTAATCGCTGTCAGTGTGGTGCTGTAAT
>Ga0316204_10007983_pt1 | contig 15043 bp, 13 predicted proteins | sample 6monrhotite_MG_2_FD_205661 | JGI IMG/M metagenome (GOLD analysis project Ga0316204, IMG submission 205661) | Microbial mat bacterial communities from mineral coupon in-situ incubated in ocean water Damariscotta River, Maine, United States -... | ecosystem: Environmental > Aquatic > Marine >...
TTAAACACTGCCACTTCTTTCCCAAACGGAAACGTTTCTACCGAAAAAGGTTTGTTCAGTAGGTATTCTCTGACTTGTTGCTGATCCATCCAATTTTCCTTATACGACAAAAAAGGTAGCCGCCTACCTTAATTTATAAACGGTTATTACATTTTACAAAATCAATCTTGCTTTAACAAATGCATCACATTTTTTAAATCTGTTTTACCTTGAATAATTTCATCCGGTGTTAGACCTGATATTTCATGCGGAAATACCAACCATTCGTCACTTTCATGCACATAATAATCGGGCACTATAGCAGTTTTGTTATTTTGGGGTTTGTAATATGGACAAGCAATACGCACATCTTTTGGCATATTAGCTCGAGACAGCTGTTTAATTTGTTTTATTAAGGCTTCAACACTGCGACCCGAATCAAATACGTCATCAACAATTAGTAGACTGTCTTCGGCATTGGCGTTTTCAATCAAATAATGTAATCCGTGCACTTTAATGGTTTTTGATTGTTGATCAATTCCATAATAAGAAGACGTACGTACCGCAATATGGTCAGTTTCCACTTTCTTAAAATCAAAATATTCTTGCACTGCTATGCCTATAGGTGCACCGCCACGCCAAATGCCTATTATAAAATGTGGACGAAAGCCACTTTCATAAACTTGCGCTGCCACTCGAAATGAATCTTCAAGTAACTGTTGTGCAGTGATAAACGTTTTTTCCATTTGATAAACCTTAAAAAATTTAGAGCGCGGTTGCCCCAAGATAAAACTTTGAGCCTATCATTGTATACCGAAGCACGCCTTATTCATATTTTAAAGCATCTGCCGGATTAACTCTTACCGCTCGGTACGCAGGATAAAGACTAGCCAGAAAACACAAAACAAGTGAGGTAACAATAAGAAATAGCACTTGTTGCCATTGCAGATCAGTGGGTACACCTTGCCCTTGTGGGCTGAGAAATATAGGAAAATTGAATAGTTTGATCACATTATTTATTTGCGTCACTAACAATACACCGGCGACAACACCGATAGTGGTGCCTTTTATGCCATTGTAGATGCCATTAAATAGGAAGATACCCATAATATTATTACGGGTCATGCCTTGGGTTAATAGAATGGCTATATCGCCTTGTTTCTCGGTTACCACCATGACTAAAGCCGACACTATGTTAAACGCTGCCACTGAGATAATGAGTAACAACATCAGCGACATCATATTCTTTTCCATCTTCACGGCATCAAATAACACGCCTTGCTGCTCTCGCCAGTTAGTAGAGCTATAACCTTGCGCCTCTAGTATTTGAACGACACTTTTATAATCAAAGGCATCCGCTAAAAACAAGCGTGTTTGCGCTAACTTTGCGGTTTTACTTCTTAACAACCTAGCGGCATCATCAATATGCATAAACACTGCTTTATCGTCTAATGCAGAGCCCAAATCAAATATACCAACCACGCGGAACACTCTTTGACTGTAGATCCGCCCAAAAGGCCCAAAATAACTATTTTCTGAAGAAATTAGACGGGCTGATCCGCCAATCCGTAAATTTAATTTAATAGACAGCGCACGGCCAATGACAATCCCATATTCACCTTTGACTAAATCAGTCAGCTGACCAACCAGCATATTCTCGGCAATGATAGACGCCTGCTGCATCACTTGTGGCTGAATGCCTTGAAACATGACTCCTGTAAGCCCTTCAGAGGACTGCACTATACCTTCTGCATCTATCTGCTGCGCACTGCCAATCACGCCTTGAATATCCTTAAACGTTTCAGGGCTGATGTCTGCATCAGAGTTATTTTGTACTAACACATGGGGGGTGATCCCTAAATTACGTAGTTTAAGTTCGCCCTCAAAACCATTCATGACTGACAAAACAGTGATCAATGCCATCAATCCAAGTGCAATGCCTGCAACAGAGAAAAAGTTGATAAATGCAATAAAATGACTGCCTTTAGTTGCTTTGGCATAACGTAAACCAATAAAAGCTGAGAGTGGGTAAAACATAAAAAAGAAACTCTTATGATAACAAAACAGTTAAAAAATAAAGGTTTAACTGTTGGTATAGTGATGAATGATGTTGAATAATACGTGCCTGAAGTAAATCTCACAAGCACAGCAAAAACTGGGAGAGGATATGCAAAACTTAACGCTTGAACAAAAACATCAACAATTTGATGAATTTTTTATGATCAAGCACAATATTCCAGTCAATATGCGTATATTAGATGATGGCTTTATTTTACCCGAATTTGATGATTTACATCAGCATATGCCATACGAGTTTCAAATTGCCAGTGAACTATCAGGCATAGACACTAAAGCCTTAAGACCACTGCGCCGCTTAGGTGAACACGCTGTAGAGTTAGCAGAGTTTCTCAATCATCAATCACGGAAAATTGATTTGATGATGTCACTGATTTTGCAACAACACTCCAAGCATGAACAAAGCTACCATTCATTAAAATTTGGTGGCGGAGGCATAGTACTTGATAGTGAAAACGAACTATCAGTAGGTGCTATTGTTGAACTCAAATTATTTCTAAGAGAGGAAGCCTCAGCCATTTTTTGTTTTGCTGAAGTTATTGCTTGTAAGCCTGCGGATGATACGTACCATGTATCCTTGATTTTTACTCGTATCCGTGAAGAAGACCAAGACTTATTAGTCAGAGCAAGTTTACATTTGCAAGCGGCTAATTTACGCAAACGCAAACACCTAGAAAAACCCTAAAAAAGAACTAAAACGAAAACAATTAATGACTCACAGTATTTTTTCACCGCCTTTAGCGCACAATACTCTTAAAACTAAAAACGATATTCGCCATTGGGGCAATCTCCAAGGCAGCAGCACGGCGCTTGTCTTAGCCAATGCAACAACACTTGCCACTGGCCCGATATTATTAGTGACTGCAGATACACCGAGCGCCATTAAACTTGAAAAAGAGCTCGATTATTTTTTGCGGGATCAAGCTGTTGATGTGCAACTATTCCCTGATTGGGAAACCCTGCCCTACGATAATTTTTCACCCCATCAAGATATTGTTTCCCAGCGCCTAGAAACCCTTTATCAACTGACCCAAAACGAGCGCAGAGTGTTTATTGTACCCATCAATACCTTAATGATGCGTATGGCACCGGTGGATTATATTGGTAAATATTTACTGATATTGAAGGTTAACCAAAAGTTAGATATTGATGATTTTCGTTCAGGGTTAGAGCGTGCTGGGTATTTACATGTCAACCAAGTAATGGGTCACAGCGAGTTTTCTATTCGTGGCAGTATCATTGATTTATTCCCTATGGGCAGTCAGCATCCTTATCGCATAGATTTATTTGATGATGAAGTGGATACCATCAGACATTTTGATCCCGAAACCCAGCGTTCCGATGACAAAGTAGTTGAAATTAAATTGTTACCGGCCAGAGAATTCCCCACAGATAAACCAGCAAGTTTGTTGTTTCGGCAGCAATATCTCGGCAAGTTCGACGCCAATAACAGCAAAGAGTCGATTTATTACCAAGTAGGCAAAGGCCTGATGCCAGGTGGTATTGAATATTACTTACCTTTGTTTTTTGATAAAACCGCGACCTTATTCGATTATCTCAACCAAGACACCACAGTATTAATGCACGGGGATTTGCAAGTCGCCCATGAAAATCATTGGAAAGATGTTAACCATAGATACGAACAACTGCGCTATAACCTTGCCCGCCCCTTATTGCATCCTGCCGACATTTTTATGCGTTACGAAGAGCTGTTTGGCGCCTTAAAAGAATGGCCAAGAGTTCAAATACAAAATCAAGCAGTGAATGAAAAAAACGGTAGTTATAACTTTGCCACTGCATCAGTTGGCGATGTAGCACTAAAACCTCAAAATAAAGAGCCATGGACATCGCTTAAACAACAAGTAGCAGATTGGCAAAAACAAAAAGTGAAAGTGTTGTTTAGCGCCGAGTCTGCTGGGCGCCGTGAAGGTCTGTTAGAAATACTCACTAAAGCCGAGATTAAACCCAAGGTTTTTGAAAACTTTAATGACTTCATGCAAAGCGCCGAACCTATTGGCATAACAGTAGGTGCCGCCGAGTTTAGTTTTTTACTTGATGAGCCCAAAAGCAAAATTGCTTTTATTACCGAAACCGAATTACTCGGGCATAAAATCAGTCATAGGCGCAAGCGTGACAAGCGCCAAGGTACAGACGAAAACGCCATTATTCGCAATTTAGCGGAATTACAGATAGGCCAACCAGTAGTACATTTTGAACATGGCGTAGGACGCTATCTAGGTTTACAAACACTAGACGCAGGTGGCATCACTACCGAATACTTGGCCATTGAATATGCCAAACTAGCTAAGTTATATGTGCCAGTCGCGTCGCTGCATTTAATAAGCCGTTATAGCGGCGGTGATATTGACCATGCACCTTTGCATCACTTAGGTACAGAAACTTGGGCCAAAGCTAAGAGAAAAGCCGCTGAAAAAGTCCGCGATGTCGCAGCACAGTTACTAGATGTATACGCCAGACGGGCAGCCAAACCAGGCTATGCCTTTAAAATTGCTTGGGATGAATATCAATCTTTTAGCGACAGTTTCCCCTTTGAAGAGACCCTAGATCAGCAAAAAGCGATCAACGCCGTGATCCAAGATATGGGCTCAGGCAATGCAATGGACAGACTGGTGTGTGGCGATGTTGGTTTTGGTAAAACCGAAGTGGCGATGCGTGCGGCCTTTATTGCGGCGAATCAAGGCAAACAAGTGGCCATATTGGTGCCTACTACCTTACTTGCCAGTCAACATTTTGAAAATTTTAAAGAACGTTTTGTCAACTGCCCTTTTAGGATTGAAGTATTGTCGCGTTTTGTCAGTGCTAAAGATGCAAAACAAACTGTCGCAGCCATTGGTGAAGGTAAAGTAGATATAGTGGTTGGCACCCATACACTTTTGCAAGACAGTCTAAAGTTTAAAGATTTAGGTTTAGTGATTATTGATGAAGAACACCGATTTGGGGTGCGTCAAAAAGAAAAGTTTAAAGCGCTGCGCTCAGATGTCGACATCCTAACCTTAACTGCCACGCCTATTCCGCGAACGCTAAATATGGCTTTAAGTGGTATGCGTGATTTATCTATTATCGCTACACCTCCGGCTAAACGTCTGCCCATCAAAACCTTTGTACAGCAGCGTAACAAAGGCTTAATTCGTGAAGCGATCATGCGTGAAATATTGCGTGGTGGTCAGGTTTATTTCTTACATAACGAAGTAGACACAATTGAAAAAACGGCAGAAGAAATAGCAGAAATAGTACCTGAAGCGCGCATAGCGATTGGCCATGGTCAAATGCGCGAACGTGAACTTGAAAAAGTCATGGCTGATTTTTATCATCAGCGATTTAATGTGTTGTTGTGTACCACTATTATTGAAACCGGTATCGATGTGCCATCCGCAAATACCATAGTCATGGACAGAGCTGATCATCTTGGTTTAGCACAACTTCATCAATTACGAGGGCGTGTTGGACGCTCTCACCATCAAGCCTATGCTTATTTACTGACGCCACATCGAAGACGATTAAGCAAAGATGCCGCCAAGCGCTTAGATGCCATTTCCTCGCTAGAAGAGTTAGGTGCAGGTTTCGCCCTAGCCACTCATGATCTAGAAATTCGGGGTGCAGGTGAATTACTCGGTGACGGTCAATCAGGTCAAATTTCCAGTATAGGTTTTACCTTGTATATGGATATGTTAGACCAAGCGGTTGCAGCACTTAAAGAAGGTAAAGAGCCCTCTTTGGAAGCTGCGCTTGCTGAGCAAACGGATATCGATTTGCGTTTACCGGCTCTGTTCCCAGAAGATTTTATTCCTGATGTGAATCTACGGTTATCCTTGTATAAAAAATTAGCTGGCTGTAAAGATGAAAGAGCCGTTAATGAGTTGCAAATTGAGCTGATAGATAGATTTGGATTATTACCTGTAAGCGCTAAAAACTTGTTAGACATGACAATGTTAAAAATAAAAGCCAAACAAATCGGCATCTCCAAAATAGAAGGTACCAATAAAGGTGGTTTTGTAGAGTTCTCCCTACAAACACAAATAGATCCAAGCTTTATTATCAAGCTAATTCAGTCACAACCGAGAATTTACAAATTAGATGGACCACAAAAACTTAAATTTATCGTGCCTACTGAATCCGCCAAAGATAGACTTGAACTGTTTAATACTATGCTAACCGAGTTTAGCCAACAATTGCGGGTTGCTTAATGACAGATAAACTCAAAAACCATTCTATAAAAACAATATCCGTAAGGACTTTTTTGTCAAAAACAGTCCTTACGGCATGGCTTAGTATCTGCGTTTTAGCGCAACCTGCGAATGCAGTAGAGCAAGAGTGGTGGTTTGATGTTGAAGTCATTTTATTTGAACGTAACTTAGATACTGCCAATATCTCTGAGAAATTCAAACAGTCTCGACTTGAACAGCCACCGAGCGACATCATTGATTTGCTTACACCCTATCTGAAGCCCGATTTAAGTTACTTAAGGGCTGGGCTAACCTACTGCCGTGCATCAAATCGACTCGCAGTAAAAACACAATATGAACAAGATTTTTCCTTTCCAATACCGGTAGCCGGAACAAAGCAGCCATCTTTATCAGCAGCGAACAATCAAAGCGATCAAAATTTCGTCGCTAGTCCCAATGTATTGCCAGAAGAAAATTTTGAATACGAAGTGGCCACCACAGACATATTTGCAAAATCCAATGAAAAAGTACAAGCCGCTCAAACATCGGACTCTGAGGATATTAATCCATCTAATCTAGCGCTGAATAATAGCGATAATGTAGACCAACAAGAAAACCTAGCATTAACCACAAAAAACCTTTTACCCAAACCTGCTATTCAGGTGGATTTTATCGAATGGCAAATTCCAAGTGAATTTCCTTGTGCCTATGCAGAACAAATTGATCCTTCTTTTGATTCAGTTTCAGCATTGCAAAGATCAAAATCAGGCATGCAAACAGCGGATCATATAAAGCGCGTTCCTGAGATCATTAACGGAACACTATGGCCACAAAAACGCAGTGCATCGTTACTTCCGACTGCAACCATGCACATGAGTGAGCTGTACCAAAAGATTAAAAAGCAGCGTGATATCACCCCAATATTACATCTAAACTGGCGTCAACAAGTCAAATTCGGTCGCAAAAACGGACAAACAATCAGGTTATTTGCTGGAGAAAACTTTGCTGATCAATTTGATGTCAATGGGTTACCTTTAATCAAGGATACCGATCCTTTATTTGCGAGGTTGAATCAATCAACAGACGAGTTTTATATACCTGAACAAGAACTCGCGCTGTTATCCGAGCAACAGCAACAAGACCTTTTTTTACGAATCAAAGACTCAGGGGCAATTACTGAAGACTTATTTGCACAAATTGATACTGCGTTGGCAGATGACTCGCCCATCAGTTTTGAGCAGTCTGATGCTCCAGATGAGCAGCAAACAGTCAAGCCGGATTCTGCCATTCTTAAGGAACTCTGGCAGATAGACGGTGGAATAACGGTCTATCTGCGCAACGTAGGCCGAGTACCCTATTTGCACATCGATAGTAATTTAGATTTCAGACAAGCCATTTTTGATCCTAACAAAGCCCCGCCAATAGCCTACTCATCCGATGCTAGGTCTGAGCAAGGTGCAATAGTCGCCGAGCAACTGCAACAACCGAGCTCTCTACAACCTAATTTTCTACAAAGTGCTCAGTTTAATCAGTTAAGGCGGGTGATCAGTAAACAAGTCCATTATTTCGACCATCCACTATTTGGCATGATAGTGCGCATTAACCGTTATCGTTGGCCAGAAGAACCAAACGACGATGGCGAGTCAGATGCACCAGATAATTAACGGTCTGGCAAGCTAAAACTCTGTGGTTATAATTGTTTCCTACTTGGACTAGATTGACCATAACCACCTAGCTTTAGGACAAAGTCACATAGCTCACAGCAGTGATGATAAACGCTCATAAAAATAATATTTGGTGGTGTGCCTACTGGTGTGCCTACCCCACCTAAACTGGCCGCATAAGCTATGCCCAACAGCATAGCTATAGTCAGCTTGGGATCTTTTACATGTTGCAATACTGCCAAGGTTATAGGCAAAAGCATTAAGGTCGTAGCCGAATTGGAGATCCACATACTTAGAATCGCGGCGGTCAACATAAACCCAAACACCAAGCGCTTAGCACTTTTGCCGCCCGTAACATTCACTAATTAAAAAGCTAATCGGCTGTGTACATTGGACTTTTCCAATGCTTTAGACAGCATAAACGCGCCCATCAGCAATAAAATAACATGGCTACCCAGCGCCGATGCGGACTCTTTATGGCTCAACACTCCAGCCATTGGAAAGACAAAAAACGGGATAAGAGACGTAACAGGAATAGGTAAGGCTTCGGTTACCCATAACATGGCAGTAAACAGCGTGATGGCCGCTGTAGAAGCAATCAAGTGTGGCTGACCTATAGCTACTAGGCCAAAATACAGCACAATTGCGCTTACAGCAGAGAGTACAATTAACTTGTTATTAGTTTGCATAAAATTGGTCTAATACTTTACTAGCCGTTTGGTATTCGGCGCTCTTTTTCAAACTAGAAAAATCTAATCCAGAGGATTTTCTGAGGTTTTTGATCCTAGCTAAACTATCAGTGTTCACACCCATGTCTGAGGGTAAGCCATCAATCACCTTAGTGGCTCCCTGTGCGTCGTTGCACACCAAAACCATGTCACACCCTGCGGCTATAGCCAGTTCTGCACGCTCAACAATGTTACCCATAGGTACAGCACCTTGCATAGACAAATCATCTGAAAACACCACACCATTAAAATCCAATTCTTGGCGCAAAATTTGTTTGATCCACTTTTGCGAAAAACCAGCAGGTAAATCGTCAACATCAGGATAAATAACATGTGCTGGCATCACAGCGTCCAATAATCCTTGTTGATGAATAGACTTAAAAATGGCCATATCCAGGGCAAAGATTTCTTCTCTACTGCGTTTATCCACTGGCATGGCGATATGAGAATCCTCCAGCACATTGCCATGCCCTGGGAAATGTTTACCCGTGGCAGACATCCCAGCACGGTGCATACCTTTGATAAATTCGCTGGCTAGTTGCACAATTATGTCCGGTTGCTGGTGAAAACTTCTATCTCCTATCACCACTGATACACCATGAATATCGAGCACAGGGGCAAAACTAATATCGATATCAAAAGCTAAGAGTTCAGCTGCCATCAGCCAACCGAATTGCTCACATAAATAGCCTGATTGCTGAATGTTTTCATTAGTGTGTTGGGTAATGCTGCCCATTGCAGGAATTATGCTAAACCCCTCACGAAAGCGCTGCACCCTTCCCCCTTCATGGTCTACCGCGATCACTAAGTTGTTACGCGTAACCATTCTAATGTGCCCAATTAGGTCAGAAAGCTGTTTTTGATCGTGATAGTTGCGGCTGAATAAAATAAGCCCGCCAACTAAAGGGTGGTCGAGTATATCTATCTCTTGGTGTGTCAGTTCATAGCCTGACACATCTAACATCAATGGCCCCATTAATTAGTGCTCTTCTTATAAGTTGTATACCCGTCTCCCTTGAAGCTACAGCGTTGTTGGCTGCTCTCACTCACCCCAATCACTTAGTAAGTCTAAGCTCATGGGGCTGAGCTCCTTTACCGCCTAGCTGCAACTCCAATGGCTTTGGGTATAGACAAATTTATTGAGCATACTATAGGGAGGATCAAATCCCCCAGTCAATCATTTATACTGATTAGTATTAATCCAAACGAAAGATATGACTTTCAAACTCACCCATGGTTATACTCTGGCAACTCGTTATTTATGATGCTTTTCAATGAAGTTTAAAACTGTTGGTTTAATCGGCAAACAAGCACATCAAGGTGCAAATTTAAGCCTCAAGGCGTTAATAGTCTATTTGACTAAACGTGGTTGTCGGGTTTTAGTCGAAACTAAAACTGCACAAGAATTAGATTCAAATGGCTTTGAAGCGACCGATATAACCGATATAGGTAAACAAGCCGACTTAGCCATAGTAGTAGGTGGTGATGGTAATATGCTTGGAGCTGCAAGGATATTGGCAGAGTTCAACGTGGCTGTGGTAGGCGTTAACCGCGGTAACTTAGGGTTTTTAACGGATATTAATCCAGATGATTTTGAACCACAACTTGATAGTATTTTTGATGGTGACTACAAAATAGAACAACGTTTTTTACTAGAAGTCGAAGTTTATCGAGATGGTAAAGTTCAAAGTAAGGACTCAGCAGTAAACGAAGTGGTAATTCACCATGGCAAAGTAGCTCACATGATGGAATTTGAAGTGTATCTAGATGATAACTTTGTATTCAGCCAACGCTCCGATGGTTTAATTGTGGCCACACCTACTGGCTCTACAGCCTATTCGTTATCGGGTGGAGGACCCATTCTGACACCTAATTTGGATGCGTTAACCTTAGTACCTATGTTCCCGCACACACTAAGCAGTCGTCCTATTGTTGTGGATGCCAGCAGCACAGTAAAATTGAAAGTATCACCTGGAAACACTGATAATCTGCAAGTTAGTTGTGACAGCCATATAGTGCTAACAGTATTACCCGGTGACGAGATTATTATCTGTAAAAATCCCGCTAGGCTGACTTTGATACACCCCAAAGATTATAACTATTTCAATGTGTTACGTACAAAACTTGGCTGGGGTAGTAAACTTTACTAACCAGTATCTGCATTTTTATAAAGAAGTAACTAGACACAGCACAAAAGCATGTTTATATTTACAGTTACTGTATATTTAAACATGCTTTTTGGTATGTCTTTATCGAGAATTAAAAAATGCTTACTCATCTATCTATTCGTAACTTCGCCGTTGTTAAAACCTTAGACGTTGATTTTAGCCTAGGCATGACAGCCATTACCGGCGAAACCGGCGCGGGTAAGTCGATATCGGTGGACGCCTTAGGTCTATGTTTGGGCGACAGAGCAGACAGTGGCATGGTACGCACAGGAGCCGACAAAGCCGAAGTAAGTGCAGGTTTTAATGTTAAACAGCTACCTGGCGCTCTGAAATGGCTTGAAGAGCATGATTTGTCAGACGACTATGAAGTCTTAATTAGGCGCGTGATATCCTCTGAGGGTCGCTCTAAAGCCTTTGTTAATGGCACACCCGTGCCCTTGCAACAATTAAAAAACTTGGGACAATTTTTACTGAGCATTCATGGGCAACACGCCCATCAGCAAATATTAAAAAGTGATAGTCAACGTCATCGGCTCGATCAATATGCAGAGCACCACACCTTGTTGACTAAAGTCGCAGATTGTTATCAGACACTAAGGACTCAGCAACAAGATTACCAAAATTTACTTGAGGGGCAGCAACAGCGTGTTGATCGCAGTCAGTTGTTGTCATATCAGATCCAAGAATTAGACGAATTTGCCTTAGCAGAAGGTGAATTTATCGCACTAGAAACGGAACATAAAAAACTCAGTCATAGTCAAACCTTACTAGAGCAAAGCCAAATTAGTTTTCATCAACTTTACGAAGCAGAAGAGTTTAATGCCTTATCTGCTGTGCAAAGCAGTGTTGACCGCTTAACGGAGTTACAAGAGCACGATCCAAGCCTTGCCCCCATTGTGACTATGTTGACTGAGGCAAGCATTCAAATAGACGAAGCAGCCAATGAATTGAGAGCCTATACCGAACAGCTTGAAATCGACCCTATGCGTATGCAAAACGTCGAAGCTCGTTACTCACAAGCGTTGGATCTATCCAGAAAGCACAATGTTCGACCTGAAGCTTTATATGAGTTTCATCAACAACTCAGTATTGAGTTTACCGAGTTAGTCAAAGACGACTCATTGCTAGAAGAATTAAAAACTCAACTATTGGAATTAGAACAGCAATATCACCAGGCCGCGAATAAACTCAGCCTTTCAAGGCAAAAAGCCGCCAAGTCTTTCGCTAAACAGGTCGAACAGCATATTCACCAAATGAACATGGCAGATGCGGTGTTTAAAATTGTTGTTGAACATCATGGGCAAGGCACGCCTAACAAATTGGGCTTGGATAGGGTGCAGTTTGTGGTGTCGACTAATAAAGGCCAAGCCTTAGATAACCTAGAAAAAGTCGTATCTGGAGGTGAGTTATCCCGAATTGGCTTAGCGATTCAAGTGATTAGCTCTAGCAATAACGATATCGCCACTATGATTTTTGATGAAGTTGACAGCGGTATCAGCGGTTCAACGGCATCGGTGGTAGGTCAGTTATTACGTAAGTTAGGTGAAAGTGCCCAAGTGATCTGTGTCACTCACCTACCCCAAGTAGCGGCTAGAGCGCACAATCAAATGTTTGTTACTAAGTTCAGTGACAAAAAAACCACTGAGACCCATATGATTTGTTTGCAAGAAAGTGAACGAATTGAAGAGTTGGCACGTCTATTAGCAGGAGACACTCTGACCGAGTCTGCCATAGCCAATGCCAGAGAATTACTACAAATCAGTAATTCATAACAAATAGGCATTGATTGCGCTTACGCGGCTGGGTTAGGATGCTTCGCTAAATAAATGTGAGTTACTCTTACATTTATCCGTTTTCGCTTTTTACACGCCGAGATATTGAGTAACAATGAAGTTTAAGAATTTACTGGTTGTATTGACCACCACCATGATGTTGTCAGCTTGTGCTGATTGGATTTTCCGAATTGACGTACCCCAAGGTAACTTTTTGGACGAAAAAGACGTTAAAAGACTTAGAATTGAAATGACCAAAGAACAGGTTGTATATGTATTGGGTAAACCTGTACTGGAAGATGTCTTCGATCATGATACTTGGTACTACTTGTACCAAATGAAACGTGGCATGAAACAACGTGGTGAGGATTTCCGTAAAGAGCTGACTATTAAGTTCGTCGACGATAAAATTTCTGAAGTGACAGGTGATTTTGAATTGTCCGAAGAATTTAATACACCTCTTGATCAGTAGTAATGTTTCTATCCAAAATCTTCTGGTTAAGATAATCAGAAGATTTTGGAATTCTCTAAGGTAGTCTCAAATGTAATGTTACTTCCTCTCTGTTGTGATAAAGATGTTTTGCTTGTAATAAGTACTTTCCATTTTGATTGGCCTGCATCACCTCCTCAATAATCGCTAAGGCCCCTTGAACAGACTCATAACGTTTTTTCATGGGTAGTTTGAGATTGAACATGGCCTCCTTGCATCGGCCGTCTGCCACCCAACTAGCCATAAGTTTTGCCACCCGTTGCGGCTGCTCAATCATGTCGCACACTAGCCAGTAAACATTCTTTTTCCTAGGCTGAAATTTAAATCCGTCTTCTGGGCAATAAGTCACCTGCCCTGTTTCCATAAGCGCTTCATCCATAGCACCATTATCCACTGCCTGTACAAACATGCCACGTTGTACCAATTGATAAGTCCATCCACCAGGGCAAGCACCTAAATCAACAGCCTGTAAACCTCCCCGCAGGCGCACATCATGCTCGTCTTTAGGAATAAAGGTTTGAAACGCTTCATCCAGCTTCAAGGTTGAGCGACTTGGCGCATCATGGGGGAACTTTAAACGTAAAATACCTAAGGCCAAGGGTGAATTATTGTGAGTAAATGAATAACCAATATAGGCCTTGTCAGTTTTAGTGAAAAACACATGTAATACCGGTTTTTTATTACTGTCTTTATTCGTTAGTCTATTTTTTTTACGCAATGCTTGTCTTAACGGTACACTTATCTTTCGGCAAAACTTGGATAACTCTCTACCGTCAGTGGTATCCGCATATTCCACTCGTAGTTCTCCACATAGGGGAAAATCTTCACAAGCGGCTAAAAGTGGAGCAATGCGATCATTCACGTCCATGTTTTCAATCACGTGTTGACAAGCAAACTGTTGGCGGGCAAAAATCAGATTGTTAAATACTAGTTTGTTAGCCAGTAACTCAGCATGTTCTGGTTGATAACAATGAAACAAAACAAAACCACTGTTGGCTTTAGTTTGCGAATAACCGAAGACCTCTAATTGACTGGTTTTATCCTGGACTTCATTGGCAACATCGCTTTCAAAGCCACTGCGGCAATACAACAATAACCCAGACATTAATTGGTACCTTTTAATGCCGCAGCGATAAGAAGTGCCCAACCAACAATAAAGCAGACACCTCCAAGAGGCGTCACAGGGCCAAACCATTTGATTTGCGTAAGCGCCAACATATATAAACTGCCGCTAAACAAAATAATACCTGCGAACATAAAGCCCGCACTGTATAACAACAATGATTGAGGCATTTGGCGATATAATATAACCAGTAAAATTAAGGCAAGGCTATGGTACATCTGATACTGCACACCGGTTTGAAAGGTGTTTAATAGTGACTCGGTTAACTTACTTTTAAGGCCATGAGCAGCAAAGGCCCCCAATACAACCGACAACATGGCACTGAATGCCGCGCAACTTAACACAATTTTAATCACACTTTTTTCTCACGGTAAACTCACGGTATAACGAACAGGTTAGCGACAATTAATAATTCATCTGACAACAATAGTAACAAAAACCAGCGAGCTAAGCTGGATTAGTCAGCCCCCAATCTTACCTCTCCCAAGCACTAATCGCGACCAATTCTAACTGTCGCTTTAGTGCAATCATCCATCGCTCCTACTTCTATTTGTTCACCTGCATTTTAAAGTAAAAGCATTTGAACCACTGAGGACACAAAGAGTACAGAGAAAAAGAAAATTGCGGTTTCGCTGAAAAGATAAATATTTATCACTTCTAAACAACAGACCCCAACTAAACCTGACGGGCGGCAATGATATAAAAAAAAGAAAAAAAGAGAAAAAAAGGAAAGAGAACAAAAGGGGTCAAGTTGCTTGCTTCACAATACTCTTGATCAATTCCTCAACTCGTGTCCTAAACTGGCTATTTTCTCTCTCGCGTTTGCGGATTTGGTGGGTAATAAAGCTCACAGATCCGA
>Ga0316204_10007984_pt1 | contig 15039 bp, 14 predicted proteins | sample 6monrhotite_MG_2_FD_205661 | JGI IMG/M metagenome (GOLD analysis project Ga0316204, IMG submission 205661) | Microbial mat bacterial communities from mineral coupon in-situ incubated in ocean water Damariscotta River, Maine, United States -... | ecosystem: Environmental > Aquatic > Marine >...
TCCTTCAGTTTTTTTGTGGAGTGTTGGGAATGAGATTGGAGATGTTCAATGGAATATTGACAATGGTTTTAAGAAACTACATACGATGGTAAATTATGTAAATAAGTACGACCCTACAAGGCCTACTACTTTGGTAAATGATAATATGGAAAGTGCAAAACTTCGTCATTTTGATTATTATGATGTGCATAGTTGGAATTATGCAAGACGCTATAGATTGGCTAGACAGTTAGAACCAAATAAATCTGTAATAATTAGCGAATCGGCCTCTACAGTGAGTACTCGAGGGTTTTATGAATTTCCACTTCCAAAAGAGAAAACTAATTTTACTAAATCATTACAAGTAAGTTCGTATGATTTGCACGCGCCGGCTTGGGCTGAAATTTCAGACGATGATTTTATGTGGCAACAAGATGAAAATTATATTGCTGGAGAATTTGTATGGACAGGTTTTGACTATTTAGGGGAGCCTACACCTTATAATAATAAATATGTAAAAGAACTAGGTATGACAGACAAAGAAGCTTCCAGAAGTTCATATTTTGGGATTGTCGATTTAGTTGGAATTCCAAAAGACAGATATTATTTGTATAAAAGTTACTGGAAACCAAATGAAATCACAATACACATTTTACCTCATTGGAATTGGGAAGGAAGAGAAGGTGAAAAAACACCAGTTTTTGTTTATACAAATGGTGACTGTGGGGAGCTTTTTGTAAATGATAAATCGCAAGGTAAAAAATGTAAAAAACCTTCTTCAAAAATTTCCACAGAACGTTTCAGATTAATGTGGAATGATGTTATTTACGAGCCAGGTGAAGTTAAAGTTGTTGCTTATAAAGAAGGAAAGAGTATAGGCTATAAAACAATTGTTACGGCAGGTGATTCAAAAAAAATTAGATTAACACCAGATAGAACAATTTTAAAAGCAAATGGTGAAGATTTGTCTTATATTTTGGTTGAAGTACTTGATAAAGATGGGAATGTAAATCCTTTAGCAGATGATACAATTGAAATTACACTTAAAGGAAATGGAGCTATTGCTGGTGCAGGAAACGGAAACCCACAATCTTTTAAACCATTTAAATCTAATAATGTAGATCTTTTTTATGGGAAAGCTATGATTATTGTTTCAGCAGGTTTTAAAAAAGGAAATATTACTGTCACTACGAAATCTAAAGGTCTCACAAAAGATTCTGTAGAAATAAAAGTTGAATAATTTTATTAGAAATTATAATAAAATTCAGAAAATAGAGGGTTATATAAAAAACTAATATTCAATTATTGTTCTAAAAGTTAAGTTAACTCTTGGCGTATTAATTGATGTAGTTTTTGGAAGCTTATGTAGCCAATGTTTTTGTGTTTCATCTTTCATTACTAATAAGCTACCGTGCTCCAAGATAAGGGAAACTTTTTCTTTACTTATTTTGTGTTTAAAAGCGAATTTACGCTCTGCTCCAAAACTTAAAGAACCAATAGCTCCATTATTTTTTAATTTTTTTTCGTTGTCGCTATGCCATTCCATACCTTCGTTTCCGTTGTGATAAAGATTTAATAAGCACGAATTAAAAGATTCATTTGTTTGTTGTTCAATTATGTTCTTTAATTCCAATAATTCTGGAGTCCAATTCAATGCCAACTTAGATATTTTTGAATAAGTGTATTCATATTCTTTATCGCCATACCAAGCCACTTTTCGTTTGGTTATTATTTTTTTTCCAAAAATAATGGCTTCGTCATTTCTCCATTCAATAGTTGTCAATAATTTTTTTAAAAAATGGTCTGCTTCATTTTGGTTGAGCAATTTTCCATAATAGTTTACGGTTCCATCTGTGGGAAGATAATTTTTTTTAGGATTAATGTTGATTTCAAATAAATTCATAAAATATACATTGGTAAATGATTTGTTGAAAAATGTGTTTTAATGATTGATTGTAGAATATGTTAGCAAAGTTTAACTTTAATTTTTTCCCATTTAAATTACTTATTAAATCTTTAGTACCTATTACAATATTTAAATAATTTTTACTCCTCTATTGCAAAGGGTTTTAAACTATTATATTTGCTTAAATCGAGATAGAAGACAAGATATATCATTACTTAAAAAATAAAGCCCTGATAGTCAATTGATTATCAGGGCTTTTGCGGAGAATGAGGCTCCGTTGACCTTTAAATTTTGTCAGTGATATCAAGGGGTTTCACATTTTAAGTTGCTCTAGGGTAACTCATAGGGTAACCACTTTTTTAAGTATCAATTGTTCTATTGTAAATAAACGAATTTTTTTTTAAACAATTAAATTTTATGCTCAATATATTAGTTGAATTTATAATTATTAGTTGTTTTCCATTAGAAGGTCGAGTCCTGTCCCTTGGATGGAATTTGACAACATAATCATCCATCACACCGTTTCAGATGTAATATTATGGTGAGGAACTAGCAATTTTATCTTCCACCTGAAAAACATAAAATTGTTACAAAACAACTATAATAATGATACATTACGGATAATGGATTCATAGCAAATTATTTAAATTTGTTCATAATGCTAAGCCATCTGGAAGAAAAAATATTTTTTAATTCATTGATGCTGGTATTAACAATTTAAACGAAACTAAATTATGACTTTATGAGAAAATTATTATGTTATAATGCGTTTAAGGGATTTGAGGGATTGATAATCAAAAATAATACGATTATCCAAACAAAAAAATCCACAAATTTTTACTGAAATATCACAGTTTGACCTTCAATTGTGTTAATGTTAAAATTGAAGGAAACGCATATAAAGCTGATAATGATTCTTCAATTAATGCAATTGAATGTCAGAAAATAGAATTAGATACATAACAGGAAGGATTTATGAAAGAAACAATTCAAAATCCAACTAAGTATTTCTATTAAAATTAGTTTGATTAATAGCTTAAATAATTTGAGTTAGTTTGAGCAGTCAGAATGGGGCTGTTAGATACAGCCCCACCTGATTTAAATAGAAAATAGTTTAGTAAATAATTAAAAATAGGTTAAATCAGCAGTGTGAAAACCTAAAAATCTGTTAAACGATAGAGCGTAATAAAAGACCAATAAATCCATTAAATAATGAGAAGAATATTTTTAATTATAATAACAACCATTAATATTGTATTTGTACAATCAATTAATGCAACGGTAAAACTACCTGCTATTGTATCATCAAATATGGTATTGCAACGCAATACGACTATAAAACTATGGGGATGGGCAGATTCTGAAGAGAAACTTGCTATTAAGACATCTTGGTTAGATGAGGCAATGAACATTGAAGCTGATAGTAAGGGTAATTGGAGTATAGAATTGAAAACTACCAATAGTAAAGAACCTCAGACCATTAATATTAAAAGTAAAACATCGGATATTGCACTATCTAATATATTGTTTGGTGAAGTATGGTTTTGTTCGGGTCAGTCTAATATGGAACAGCCTGTGAAGGGATATAATGGACAACCTACATTTGGTTCTGCCATGGCGATAGCAAAGTCAACCAATCCGGAATTACGGTTATTTACAGTTCACAAAGAAGGTTCCAAGACTCCATTAACTGATGTTAAGCGTTACATTGCTTGGCAAGAAGCATCTCCAGAGAGTGTTTCAGAATTTAGTGCTGTAGCCTATTTTTTTGGTCAGCAGCTTCAGGAAATTTTGGATTGCCCTGTGGGTTTGATACATAGCTCTTATGGAGCTAGTCATGTTCAGGCTTGGATAAGTACAGAAGCATTAAGTTCTTTTCAAAACATCAACCTTGAAGAGTTGGATATTACAAAATTTACACAACGCATTCCAACTGCGTTGTTTAATGCTATGGTTAATCCATTGATTCCTTATACCATAAAAGGGGTATTATGGTATCAAGGAGAAAGCAATCGTTTGGAACCAGAATTTTACAAAAAACTTTTTCCGGCCATGGTTAAAGATTGGAGAACACGATGGGGAATTGGTGATTTTCCAATTTATTATGTGCAAATTGCGCCTTTTTCATATTATAAAAATATTAATGAATTTCAAACTGCTAAAAATTCAGCTTTTATCCGAGAAGCCCAATTAGAATGTTTGGATTTGATCCCAAATTCTGGGATAGCTATTACGATGGATATTGGCGATAAAGATTTTATTCACCCACCTAAAAAGAAAGAAGTGGCTGATAGGTTATTGTTTAATGCACTTAATAAAACCTATGGGTATAAAACTATAGATGGTGATTCACCCATTTATGATTCACTAGAGGTAAAAGATGAAGGTCTTATTTTAAAATTTAAAAATGCCGAGTTGGGATTGTACTCCTATGAGGATTTGGCTGGTTTTGAAATAGCCGGAGAAGATAAAGTGTTTTATCCAGCTAGCGCAAAAATTGTAAATAACAAGAATGTATTTGTTAAAAGTGATAAAGTATCTAATCCTGTAGCAGTGAGATATGCTTGGAATAATTGGGTAAATGGGACCCTTTATGATACTAAGCTGTTACCTGCATCGTCTTTCAGAACTGATCAATGGGAAGAAGCTACACGAAATGACAATTGATAGTGCTACATTTTATAATTATGTGGAGATAGTAAATGAATGGATTAATAGTTTAAAAATCTAGAGTTAGTTAAAAATAGAGGGAGTAGAGCTTCCCTTTTTACTATAGGCCTATCTATTAATAACCAAATTAAAGTAAAATGAGAAGTTGGGGTTAACAAAGCACCCATGTAACAAATATTTTATCATTCATAAGAGGTTATCATTATAATACCTTCGGCTGTTATAGGTTTGTATATAGAAGTTTGATAGAGATGGAAATGACAGACTTAGAAAGGTTAGAACATATTGAATACTTGTGTAAGTCGTCAGCAAAAAGTGGACTGATTTAGACAATTTCATAGAGAGTGTTTTCAAAATCTTTAAATTTGATAAATTACATCCAAACAGATATATTAAACAAAATAATAACTAAATGAAAAATTTTAAAGTAATACTCTATTCTTTACTACTCATTTTGAGTTCTTGTAAAGACAAGACTAAAGAATCTGCTTCAGAGGCAACAAAAAATCGTCCTCCCAATATCATTTTTATTTACGCAGATGATTTAGGTTATGGTGATTTAAGCGCTTACGGAACAACAGCAATAAAGACTCCAAATTTTGATAATTTAGCCACTAATGGTATTAAATTTACAAACGGGTATGCAACTTCTGCTACTTGTTCACCGAGTAGATATGCGTTGTTGACAGGAACGTATCCTTGGAGAAATAAAAAGGCTAAAATATTACCAGGAACAGCACCTTTGCTTATAGATACTGCTCAAGTAACGCTACCTAAAATCTTAAAAACGCAGGGCTATCATACTGGAATTGTTGGTAAATGGCATTTAGGATTAGGCAATGGAAACGTCGATTGGAATACTCATATTTATCCAGGTCCTAATGAAGTAGGTTTTGACTATAGCTATATAATGGCAGCAACGCAAGACAGAGTGCCTACAGTATATATAAAAGATGGCTATGTAGATAATTTAGACCCTAACGATCCAATTCAGGTGAATTATGATGAGAATTTTGAAGGTGAACCAACTGGAACTAAAAATCCGGAACTTTTAAAGTTTAAAGGAGATCCACAACATAGTAACGCCATTGCAAACGGTATTTCCAGAATAGGCTTCATGAAAGGTGGAGAATCGGCAAGGTGGATAGATGAAGATATGGCCGACAATTTTTTATCTAAAGCTAAAACCTATGTAAAGAATCAAAAAGAAGGTCCATTCTTTTTGTATTACGCATTACAGCAACCTCATGTGCCAAGAACGCCTAATGCAAGATTTGTTGGGGCTTCAGGAATGGGGCCTCGTGGTGATGTTATTATAGAAGCTGATTGGTGCGTTGGCGAATTCATTAAAACTTTAGAACAGGAAGGCTTACTTGAAAATACCTTGATTATTGTATCAAGTGATAACGGCCCCGTTCTAGATGATGGTTATGAAGATCAAGCTATAGAAAAGTTAGGAGATCACAAACCATCTGGCGAATTGCGCGGTGGTAAATACAGTCTGTTTGAAGCTGGTACACGAGTGCCATTCATTGCTTACTGGAAAGGAAAAATAAAACCAGGCGTTTCTGATGCGGTAGTATCTCAAGTTGATTTATTGACGTCTATGGCTCAATTAGCAGGTAGCAATGTTTCCACAAAAGATAGTGAAAATATGTTAGATGTATTATTAGGAAAAACCAATCAAGGTCGAGAAAATCTTATTATTGAAGCTACGTCTAGAACAGCTTTCAGACAAGGGGATTGGGTTATGATTCCACCATACATAGGACCTAAGGTACTTATTACTAAAGGCATTGAAACAGGTAATTTAGAACAATTTCAATTGTATAATTTAAAAGAGGACCCGCACCAAAATCAAAATCTTGCACAATCTAATCCTGATAAGTTGAATGAAATGATTCAAAATTTTGAAACCATTAGAGGTAAAGGATATGGTACAATTAGTCAACCGAAATTTGATTAAAAGGGAAAAGCAAAAAATATTTTAATAAGATTAGTTCAGTTGTATCCAAACAACTCCCGATAAAACAGTTTTTTTCAAGGATTGAATTAAAAATGCAGGATTATTGAAGTAACAAATAGTAATTTAGTAGCATAGATAATAACTTTAAAAGTTAACATACATTAAATAAATGAGTAAAGTAGTAGTATTAACAGGAGCAGGAGGCGTGTTGTGTAGCACGCTTGCAAAGGCATTGGCAAAGCAAGGGCATAAAATAGCGGTATTAGATTTAAAAATCCAAGCAGCACAAGCTGTAGCCAACGATATTAATGAGGCAGGCGGAACGGCTATAGGCGTTATGGCGAATGTTTTAGAAAAGGCATCCTTAGAAACAGCAAAAGAAGAAATCAATGCCAAATTAGGACTTTGTGATATTTTAATAAACGGAGCAGGAGGAAACCATCCGTTAGGAACGACCTCAAATCCACATTTTCAGGAAGGCGATTTAGAAAGCACCACTGAAGGCTTTAAAACATTTTTCGATTTAGATCCAGAAGGCATCAAATTCGTTTTCAATCTAAACTTTATAGGAACGTTATTACCAACACAAATATTTGCAAAAGATATGGTTGGTAGAAAGGGATGCAGTATTCTAAACATATCATCTATGAATGCCTTTACGCCACTCACAAAAATACCTGCTTACAGCGGTGCAAAAGCAGCTGTATCTAATTTTACACAATGGTTAGCTGTGCATTTTTCAAAAGTTGGGATAAGAGTTAATGCCTTGGCACCAGGATTTTTCTTAACAGATCAAAACCGAACCCTGTTAACAAATTTAGACGGAAGTTTAACTCAAAGAGGACAACAAATTATAGATCAAACTCCTATGGGACGCTACGGAGAACCAGAAGATTTAATCAGTACAACATTGTATTTATGCGACGATGCGTCTTCTTTTGTAACCGGTGTAGTAATTCCAATAGATGGTGGCTTTGCAGCTTACAGTGGTGTTTAGTAAATAAAAAAATGCAAGAAAAAAATATTTGTTGGGGAATAATTGGCTGTGGCGATGTTGCTGAGGTTAAAAGTGGACCCGCATTTCAACAATGTGAATCTTCAAAACTCTTAGCGGTAATGCGCAGAGATGCATTAAAAGCAAAAGATTTTGCAGAAAGACATCAAGTTCCTTTATGGTATGATGATGCCACAAATATTTTAAAAAATGAGGAAATAAATGCTGTTTATATAGCAACTCCTCCATCAACACATTTACATTATGCATTAAAAAGTTTGGATGCAAAAAAAAATGTGTATTTAGAAAAACCGATGGTCATTTCTGCATCTGAAGCAACTCTTTTAAAAGAAATAGTTTCTAAAAGCAACAATAAATTAGTGGTTGCACATTATCGTAGAGAATTACCAATGTTCAAAAAAATAAAGGAATTAGTCACAAACAATAGTATTGGTGATATTCACTTTATAGATTTAAAGTATTTGAGAGCTCACAAAGAAGATGCAAACTGGAGATTGAATCCTGAAATTTCAGGAGGAGGACATTTTCATGATATTGCTCCGCATCAAATTGATTTGATGTATCATTTATTTAAAGATTACAAAGTTGCAAAAGGTTTTTCAACAAATCAAACTGAAAATAATACAAGTAATACTGTAAATGGTATCATCAATTTTAAAAATGGAGTTCAATTTAGAGGAGTTTGGTGCTTTAATATGCCAAAAGAATTAGAAGAAGATTCCTGCATATTTTATGGTAGTAATGGGACTATTTCATGTTCATTTTTCGGGAATGAGGTACAGCTAACCATCGATAAAAAAACGAAAACTTTTCATTTTGAACATCCTAAACACGTTCAACAACCTTTTATACAAGAAGTAACTAACTATTTTTTAGGATTGCGCACGAATCCTTGTTCTGTGGAAGAAGGATTAATAGTACATCAGATAATGGATGCATTTACTAAAAACAAAAAGAATTAACAATATGGAACAAACATGGCGTTGGTACGGACCCAATGATCCCGTATCTTTATCAGATATAAAACAAGCAGGTGCAACAGGAATTGTGTCGGCTTTGCATCATATTCCAAACGGAACAGTTTGGGCAGTTGATGAAATTATTAAAAGAAAAGACATTATTGAAAGTAAAGGACTTACCTGGAGTGTTGTAGAAAGTATTCCAGTGCATGAAAACATTAAAACACGTTCGGGAAATTTTCAACATTACATCGAAAATTACAAAAAGAGTATTGAAAATTTGGCAAGTTGTGGCATCAATATCGTTTGCTATAATTTTATGCCTGTTTTAGATTGGACACGAACCGACTTGGCTTTTGAAGTAGAAGATGGTTCTAAAGCATTGCGTTTCGATGTGACTGCGTTTGCAGCCTTTGAATTGTATTTATTGCAAAGACCAGGCGCCCAGGCATCCTATTCCGAAGAACAAAAAGCTGAAGCTAAAGCATATCTAGCGACACTTTCAGAAGAAGACAAACAAAAATTAGTCAACAATATTATTGCTGGTCTACCAGGTGCCGAAGAAGGCTATACGTTGGAGCAATTTCAAACGATTTTAGATACCTATGCAGCTATTGACGCCCAAAAATTAAGAGAAAACTTGGTAGTATTTTTAAAAGAAATTGTTCCGGTAGCATCTCAAAATGACGTTCTAATGTGTATCCATCCAGACGATCCACCATATCCAATTCTAGGATTACCAAGAGTGGTAAGTACCGAAGAAGATTATGTGTATTTATTCGAGCAAGTTCCAGATAGAGCTAACGGTATCACTTTTTGTACAGGATCTTTAGGGGTAAGAGCCGATAATAATTTGGTGCAAATCTTTAAACGATTTGCAGATCGCGTTCACTTTTTACACTTTAGAAGTACACAACGCGATGAAAAAGGCAATTTCTATGAAGCGAATCATTTAGAAGGTGATGTCGATATGTTTAGTGTTGTGAAAGAAGTGGTTATTGAAGAACGCCGACGTAAAGCAGCAGGCATGAAAGATGCTTTGATTCCTGTACGTCCGGACCATGGGCATCAGATGTTGGACGATTTACATAAAAAAACAAATCCGGGTTATTCAGGCATTGGCAGGCTGAGAGGTTTAGCAGAATTACGCGGACTAGAATTTGGAATTTCAAAAAGCTTAATCTAACATCATGATTAACTCAAAAAACTTTATCACTGACAATTTTTTATTGAACTCTGATGTGGCTGTAGAATTATATCACAACTATGCGAAGGACATGCCCATCATTGATTATCACAATCACTTGTCGCCAAAACTCATTGCAGAAAACCAGCCTGTAAAGAACATTACAGAGGCCTGGCTGAATGGCGACCATTACAAATGGCGAGGTATGCGTGCCAATGGTATTGACGAAAATTTCATTACAGGTTCCGCATCCTTAAAAGATCGGTTTGATAAATGGGCAGAAACAGTGCCTTATACCTTAAGAAATCCACTCTTTCACTGGACACAATTAGAGTTGAAACGCTATTTTGATATTGAAGATATTCTACAACCAAGTACTGCGGATGATATTTATAAAAAGGCAAATGCTGTTTTAGAACACAAAACACCAGCACAATTATTGGAGCAAATGAATGTGGAGGTGGTTTGTACAACAGACGACCCAACAGACGATTTACAATATCATAAAACCATAACTAAAGCCAATTTTTTCACCAAAGTATATCCAACCTTTAGAGCAGACGAACTGTTTTTTATTGGGCAAGATAAGTTTATACCATACTTACATAAATTAAGTGCTTCTGTAAACTTCTCAATTAACAACTATTCTGATTTTATTAAAGCCATAAACAATAGAATCATTTATTTTAATGAGAACGGATGCCGCTTATCGGATTTCGGTGTTGGGGAAGCTTTGGTCATTGAAGATTTTACAGAAGAAGACGTCACAAAAATATTCAACAAGAAATTACAAAGAGAACCACTTTCAACCTTCGAAATCAATAAATACAGATCGAGTTTATTTATTCATCTGGCGAAGCAATATCATAAGTTCGATTGGGTACAGCAATACCATTTAGGTCCTATTCGTAATAACAATAGCCGATTGGTGGAACAAGTTGGACTTGATGCAGGCTGTGATTCAATAGGCGATTTTCCTATGGCAGAATTTATGTCTAAACTTTTTAATACCCTCAATGCAACAGAACAATTAGCAAAAACCATTACCTATAATTTAAATCCGTCACAGAATGAAGTGTTTGCCACGATGATGGGGAACTTTCAAACCGGAGGAACACCAGGTAAAATGCAATGGGGCTCTGGTTGGTGGTTTTTAGACCAGAAAGACGGTATGGAAAAACAATTAAATGCCTTGTCTAATATGGGCTTGTTAAGTCGTTTTGTGGGTATGCTTACAGATAGTAGAAGTTTCTTGTCGTTTCCAAGACACGAATATTTCAGACGTATTTTATGCGATTTATTGGCTGAAGATGTTAAAAAAGGACTTGTGCCGAACGATATAGAATTTTTGGGAAACATGGTTCAGGATATATGCTATAACAATGCTAAAAACTTTTTTGGCTTTAAAAATTAAAAACAGATTTAATGAATTATAAATCCCTATTATTTTTATGCGTTCTTTTTTGTGTGATGTCGTGTAAGGAAAAGTCAGACACGAAAGTGCTTTATTTTGCACATAATTCAACACAACTACACCCTGTTCATTTAGGAGCTTTAGAATTTAAAAAAGCGGTTGAAGCAAAATCGAATGGTAAATTAAAAGTAAAAATATTCCCAGATAGTCAGTTAGGTTCCGAGCGCGAGGTATTAGAATTACTTCAAATAGGAAGCGTTGCCATTACCAAAGTAAGTGCAGCAACCTTGTCTAATTTTGTACCAGAATACAGTGTGTTCGGTATTCCGTATTTATTTAAAGATAAAGCACATCAGTTTGATGTGTTAGAAGGACCAGTTGGAAAATCTATTTTAGAAAAAGGAAGTGAATTTTGGTTACGCGGCTTGTGTTATTTTGATGCAGGCAGTAGAAGTTTTTACACTGCAAATAAAGCCATTAGAACACCTGAAGATTTAGAAGGTCTCAAAATTAGGGTAATGAACAATCAAATGGCTATAAATATGGTGAAAGCCTTAGGAGGTTCGCCAACACCAATGGCCTATGGTGAGTTGTATACAGCCATTCAGCAAGGTGTGGTTGATGGTGCAGAAAACAATCCGCCTTCCTTCGTGGCTTCAAATCATTATGAAATAAGTAAATATTACACCTTAGATCAGCATTCATCTGTACCAGACGTAGTGTTGATGGGAACAAAATATTGGGAAAAATTATCTGAACAAGAGAAGAAATGGGTTCAGGAAGCGGCAGATATTTCAGCGCAAGCTCAAAAACGTTTTTGGCAAGAATCTGTTGAAGCATCTATGAAAGTCGCAAAAGAGGCAGGTGTAGAAATTATCATTCCTGAGAAAAGCTTGTTTTTTGAAAAATCGAAATCTGTTTTAGAAACCTATAAAAAAGATTTTCCTGAAATGTCTGAGTTAATTAATCAAATTAATGCCAAAAAATAATGAAGCTAGTTGATGCTGTTTTTAATAAAGTTAATAAAATTATAGAAGTCCTGTTAGTCATTATTTTCGGGCTTTTAGTGATTGATGTGTTATGGCAAGTGTTTTCAAGATATTTACTTAATATGTCTTTTGCGTTTACTGAGGAATTTGCAAGGTTTTCTCTCATTTGGTTATCTATTTTGGGCGCTACCTATTTGAACGCCAAAAGAGAACATCTTTCAATGGATTTCTTGTATAAAAAATTCAATCCTGCAACTAAAAAGAAGCTGTCACTGGTTATAGAAGTATTGATCTTCTTATTTGCCTTAATCATCATGGTTGTCGGAGGTTTTAACCTCGTTTATACAACGTTGCACCTCAATCAACTTTCAGGCACATTACGTATTCCACTAGGATATATTTATGCGATATTCCCAATTTGCGGTTTGTTAATTATGTGCTTTTCAGTGTACCACATGTTTAAAATTAATTCTAACGAGATAATAGATTAACTATGAGTATTGAAGTTTTAAGTATTTTAGTCTTGTTCGTTAGTTTTTTTGTGTTGCTCATGCTAAAAGTACCAGTAGCTTACAGTATTGGTATTTCAACAACGATTAGTTTATTACTAAATATAGACAAGTTACCAGGAATTACAACCATAGCCCAGCGTATGACTACCGGAATAGATAGTTTTGCGCTATTAGCCATACCATTTTTTGTGCTTGCAGGAGAAATTATGAAACGTGGTGGTATAGCCAATAGACTCATTAATTTTGCAAAGTCTATAGTTGCGAGTTTACCTGGCGGATTGGCGTATGTTAACGTGTTAGCATCCATGTTGTTTGGAGCCATTTCAGGTTCTGCAATAGCAGCAACATCTGCAATAGGAAGTATTATGACGGATAGAATGGAAGAAGAAGGTTATCCAAGAGAGTTCAGTGCGTCAGTTAATATTACCTCGTCAACTACTGGTTTGTTAATTCCGCCGAGCAACATATTAATTGTTTACGCTTTAGCAAGTGGAGGTACAGCTTCAGTAGCTGCTTTGTTTATTGCTGGTTATTTGCCCGGATTATTGCTTGGTTTTGCTATTATGGGTTACATTGCCTTTGTAGCGATAACAAGAAAGTTTGTAAAAGGCGAAAGAACACCTATACGATTAATTTGGACGTACTTTAGAAAAGCGTTTTTTAGTTTGTTGTTATTATTTATTGTAGTTGGTGGAATTGTTGCAGGTGTCTTTACGGCAACGGAAGCCTCAGCAATAGCTGTGCTGTACGCAGGTGTTTTGGCTTTAATTTATGGTGATATTTCAACAAAAGATTTTCCTAATATTTTATTGACGAGCGCAAAAACAACAGCCGTCGTTATGTTTTTAATCTGTACATCCATGGCAATGTCTTGGTTGTTTTCTTTTCAAGGCATTCCAGAACTCATAAGTAATTTTTTACTAGATCAGTTTAGCAACAAAATCGTGATATTTTTAGTCATAAATCTAGTACTGTTAGTGATTGGGACCTTTATGGATATGACGCCAGCAGTACTTATTTTTACACCAATTTTTTTACCTGTAGTAACGGCTTTGGGTATGGATCCTGTTCATTTTGGAATTGTATTGGTGTTAAATCTGTGTATCGGATTATGTACACCACCTGTGGGAACTATACTGTTTGTAGGTAGTGGTATTGCAAAAGTATCAGTGTCTGATGTTATAAAACCGCTCTTGCCGTTTTTGCTGATTATGATTATTGTATTATTTTTAATTACATATATACCAGAGATTTCAATGTTTTTACCAAGAATTTTTAATTTATAATAAATAAACAAATGAGTAGAGTAGTGACATTTGGAGAGATTATGTTAAGATTAGCTCCAGAAGGATTTTTAAGATTTTCACAAGCAAATAGTTTTGATGTGGTATATGGCGGTGGAGAATCCAATGTAGCAGTATCTTTAGCGAATTATGGTATTTCGGTAGATTTTGTAACACGATTACCAAAAAATGATATCCGGCGAATGTGCCATGATGGAAATGCGTAAACGCGATGTGAATGTAGATAAAATTGTATGGGGAGGTGACCGTTTAGGAATTTGGACTTACTACATTTACACGGACATTATTTTAAGACTGTTTAAATAAAAACAAATATCTTAGAATTATGAAAAAACGACATTACAGTAACGAGTTTAAATTAGAGGCAGTCCGCTTAAGTTATAAACGAGAGAACATTAAGGAATTAGCCAATGAATTAGGAGTTCAGGTCCAACGTATTTACAAATGGCGAGCTACTCATAGAGAAGTATCAAGTTTAACCGTGGTTTCTAAAAAGCAAGAAGCTTCATTGGAAGTCAAACAATTACGTAAAGCTCTTAAAGAAACTCAATTAGAACTTGAAATATTAAAAAAAGCCGTTCATATCTTTTCCAAGAGCGATGGGAAGTCTATCAGTTTATAGCTAGTTATAAACATTTATATCCTGTCGAGAAGATGTGTAAAGTATTAAAAGTAAGCAGAAGTAGTTATTATAGATGGTTTAGTTGTGGTCCTTCTAATCGAGCTTTAGAAAATAGTCTATTTACCGATTTAATAAGAACTATCTTTGATAGCAGCCAGCGAACTTACGGAAGCCCTAGAATAACAGCTGAATTAAATAGGCAAGGTTATCATATTTCAAAAAGGAGAGTGGCTAAATTAATGCGATTCAATGGTATGAGAAGTAAAGTAATCAGAAAATATCGTATTACAACAAACTCTAACCATCGATATCCTATTTGTAGAAATCATTTAAATAGAAATTTTATGCCTGATGATTTAAACCAGGCTTGGGTGTCTGATATTACCTATATTCAAACCAAACAAGGTTGGCTATATCTTACTACTGTTATTGATTTATATGACAGACAAGTTATTGGTTGGGCGTTGAGTACAACCTTATACACCAATGAAACTATTATTCCTGCTTGGAAAATGGC
>Ga0316204_10007985_pt1 | contig 15037 bp, 12 predicted proteins | sample 6monrhotite_MG_2_FD_205661 | JGI IMG/M metagenome (GOLD analysis project Ga0316204, IMG submission 205661) | Microbial mat bacterial communities from mineral coupon in-situ incubated in ocean water Damariscotta River, Maine, United States -... | ecosystem: Environmental > Aquatic > Marine >...
GAATTTCAATGATCCGTGAATCCGTATCGGCGGCATTCATCAAGCCTGGCCCGACACCGCGCCAGAATAAAATTAATCGGGTCAGCGCAACCGCTGCTGTGTGGTTCTGGGCCGCTGGATGCATCGCATTATTCATGCTGCAGTTCCAGGGTATCTTGCCTGCTATCCTCGGTGCCGTGGGGCTGTAATGAGTGGCATTTTGATCGCACTCTTACTGAGTATTTCAGCCATCGGATATGGAGCCATACTATTTCGGCTGTTGAATATTCGCGACGCCGGATCACCTTGGTTGATAATGGGCCTGTGCTTTGCTGCGGGTTATGGCCTTATCGGGTGGCTCATGTTCCCCATCGGTGTGGCTGGGCAACTGCAAACAACAACACTATGGATCATCATGAATCTTGGTGTTTTAGGATTGTGGTTCCTACGTGATCGTTTTGTTTCTGATGCAACCGAGCCGCCCACCCTGATCCATTGGGGATTGGTTCTGTTGTTTCTGATCGTCGGGTTCTTCGATGTGTTGCAGGCCATGGCACCGCCCAGCGATGCAGATTCACTGGCCTATCATTTCGCCCTGCCGAAACAATTCATTCAGGCGGGTGAAATATTCTTTGTGCCACGTGCCATTGATGGGGCCGTGCCCTTACTTGTGCAAATGGGATACGCCCCGGCGCTTGCACTGGGCGGTGCGCAGGCGCTGACGTTCTGGGTCATGTTATCGTCGTGGGCGCTTTATATTTTGGTGTATGGATTGGCACGGACGCGCCTGTCCAGCGCATGGAGCTTGGCTGTCACATTAGCCGTCGCCACCACACCGACTGTGATCTATGGATCAGGATCGGGACAGGTCGAAGTCAGGCTCGCTTTGTTCGTTTTATTGGCGGCCTGGGCAGCAGCGCGCGCAATTGAAACTAAAAATGTCCGCTACATCGTCTTATGTGGGATGGCTGCAGGCCTTTATGGAGCGAGTAAATACGTCGGTCTGATATTCATGACCTCAACCGCCGTCGTCATCATGATGCAGCCGCGCTGGTTCCGTGCAGGGTTTATCTTTTCGATCGCGGCCGTCTTGTCAGGCGGGCAGTGGTATCTGTGGAATTTCTTAAACACGGGCGATCCTGTGTTTCCCATGTTGTTCCCATTGGTCGGTGTCAGTGATCCGATGATTTGGAACGCGGATTATCAGAAAATGCTGAAAGATGTATTCTTCGCATCTGAAACGCCTATTCCCGTCACGTTGTTTGGATTCTTATCCTATCCCTTCATCGCAACATTCAACCCGCCGTTTCATTTAGATGCAGGTCGGACTGGACTCGGCCCGTTCATGGTTTTGTTGTTACCGTTTGTGTTGGCCGCGGCCTTCTCTCGCAAAGCCATCATCCGGTGGAATAATGTCGCGGTGTGGTCCGCCATCGTAATCGGATTTTTTGCACTTTGGTTTTTTGCAGGGTCACCACAACGGATCAGGCATCTGCTGCCCGTATGGCCACTGGCTTTGGTGCTGATGTTCTTTGCCGTTCATCACTGCGCCAATACATGGAATATGGAACGTGCGTTCGGTCTTGTTATCTTGGGTGTGCTTGTCATTCAAGTCGGTGGCGCAGGTATATTCGGCATCAAGTTTATCGATGTTTCAATGGGTCGAATGACACCATCAGAATTTCGCGAAAACACAATTTCGCATTTCCCGCCCGTGCCGTGGCTGAACGAAAACCTAAAACCCACAGACAAAGTGATGACGCCTGAACGGCAGCATTTATTTGATTTGAAAATTCCATCGTTCTTTGCACAAGAATTTGCCCAGGCCATCATCCCGATCAACCCCATGTTTGGGTCATCCCATATGGTCCTGCGAATGACCGAACAGGGGATTACACATGTGGTGATGTATTCCGATCCAAACGCATCGGCGATACGTTTCAATGGAAATTATCAACACCTCGTCGACCAACAATGCGTGAAGGAAATTCATTCAGGTCCCAGCAATGCCATCGCATCGCGTACGCTGGCAGGCCAAAAGGTCGCCTTAAAATATCATGTGTTTGAATTCACACCCGATCGTTGCCTACCCGGCAACTGACGTCTAATCCCGAAGGGTTAGACCTTTTCGCGGCGCATCAGTGCCGCGACTGAGCGCACCGGATGCTGCATCATCGAAAATGGTGAATAGCAGTTCATCCAGCATTTCGGACATTTGTCCTGCCGAATTTCTCTCCGCAGGCGTTCGGCTTCTTCGCTCGCATAAATTTCCGACATTTTACCGTCTTTGATATTGCCAATCGCAGGCATGAACATGCACGGGTGGATTTCACCCTGCGGCATGACGTGCGCCGATGTGTTCATCACTTCGCACGGGATCACGTTGTGATCGAACGGCTTTTCCAAAAACAGCATCGAGACTTTGATGTGAATTTTCTCGAGTAGTTCTGAAAAATGATCGATGCGGTAATTCTTATAAATATGCCGTAAGCCTTTACGAATTGAATCGTAGTCGACGGCATTGTCTTTTTCGTAAATCCCACCGCTGTGCACGAAGGTCACAGATTTAACCTCTTTGGCGCGCGCCACATATTCCTTTTCGATGAAGTCGTAATTCGTGTCGGCTACGGTGATTCCGTAATACACCGGAATTTTGGCTTCGGTGAGCATATCAAAAAGCCGTTCACATTTGGCATAATTGCCCGGAATACCGCGTAATTTATCATGGGTTTCCTGGTCACCATCCAAGCTGATGGTCACGAACACATCCAGGCCCTGATCAACAATGAACTGCGCATATTCCAGCGCCCGCTCAGGTGCCAACGCGTTTGTGGTAAAGGTTACAAGGCGCAAGTTCGGGCAGTCGCGTTTTGCCGCCAGCACCATATCTTTGAAATACTTCACCAATGTGATCTCGCCGCCAGTTAATGCCAGCCAAATCAAGTCTGAATTCAAATCCTTGAACATACCTTCGAGGTCGTCGAGCCGGATCTCTTGTTTAAAGAGTTCGGGGTTCTCAGGATTAATTTTCCAAATATCGCAGTATTCGCAGCGCGAATTACACTGATTGGTCAGCGATACCAAAACTTTATAGGGGCGCAGTCGGTGGGTTTGGCCCAGCGCCTTGTAAGACCAGATTTTCATGTTTCGGAGCACAACAGCCGAAACGGTCGATAATCTCATGGTTTACGCCCTAAATCCTTGGTTTATCACTGTTCGAGGCATCTCATGTCGAACCCAGCAAGTCAAACACAGCTATTTTATGGGTATTCGGTATGAAGTTAAGGCTTTTCGATCAATGGACATGACGATATTAAGTGCTGTTAAAGCATTGTCGGTTCACGATTTTTGCTGGCACAGATGATCATCACTGCGCATCGACATGCAAAGGCTCGAAACAGATGACCACCAAGGCAGCTTCTTCCTCAGAAAACAAGCTCATGACCCGGACTCCCCACGTGGCGATTCTGGTGCCATGTTTGAACGAAGAAGTCACCATCGCCAAAGTGGTTGCGGATTTTCGCACCGCCGTTCCTGACGCTGATATCTTTGTCTGTGATAATGGATCGACCGATAACACGGTGCAGGTCGCAAAAGATGCGGGCGCAACCGTCATCCAAGAAACCATGCGCGGCAAAGGAAACGCCATCCGCCGTCTGTTCGCCGATATCGATGCTGATGTTTACGTCATGGTCGATGGCGACGATACCTACGACGCCGCACGCGCACCTGAATTGGTTACCGCCGTGACCGGCCAAGGGATGGATATGGTGTACGGTGTTCGCATCGCCGGGAAACAAGTGGCCGAGGCGTATCGACCGGGGCACGTCTTTGGCAACAAAGTCCTGACCACGCTCGTTACATGGGCGTTTTCCAGCCCCGTTTCGGACATGCTAAGTGGGTATCGCGCGATGTCGCGACGCTTTGTAAAATCGTTTCCAGCGCATTCATCCGGATTTGAAATCGAGACCGAGTTGACGATCCATGCACTAGAATTGCGCACCCCCACCGCGGAGATCGAAACAGCGTATGGCGGACGGCCCGAAAATTCATCAAGCAAGCTTTCGACCTGGAAGGACGGCATCCGCATTTTGCTGACCATCGTTGAGCTGGTGAAAACCGAACGGCCATTATTTTTCTTTTCATGGTTGGCCGGCATCTTGGCCGTGCTCGCAATCGGCACGTCAATTCCACAGATCATTCTGCCCTGGTTTGAAACAGGCCTAGTCGAACGTGTCCCGACCGCCATCCTTGTCACTGGCATGATGGTTATATCGTTCCTGTCGATGGCGATTGGATTGGTGTTGGACACCGTCACCCGCGGCAGACGCGAAGTGAAGCGTATGCATTACCTGCACTACGATGGTCCGCGCTCAATCGATCCGAATTAATCCCTAAAACCGGAACGGCAAATATCGATAAGGCGGCTCATATCTGAACTGCACGTTTCGATCACCGGGCGCCACCTTCACCCCCCAATACGTGTGATGCACTGGAAAGATCGGTGCAGGCTTGCCATCAATCTCAGCGATCCAATACGGACTGTATGTATTGCTGACGATCAGCACCCCGGATGATGTGCCATTCAAATTCATTTCAATATGATCGGGCTGATAGTCGGTGATGATAACGTCCCCTGCCAATGTGACTGTATCTAGTACGGGTATTTTATCACCAGCGTGGACAAACGCAGTAGAGCGTAACTGATCAACCGTCGCTGATTCAAGTGCCGCCATCAGCGCATCATCATCAGCAAATGACATCACCTGAGGTGCGACAAAAGCGCGCGGCAATACGTTTGTATTCTCGTAGATATAAAGTTCTGTATAGCCCGTGAAGTTCTGCTTCAAGCTGCGCCAAAATCGGTCCATCGTTGATGCGCTGACACGCGGTGCTGATGCGGCGCGCACCTCAACCAACCCGGGCGCCGTCAACTTGTTACGAGAAAAAATGTAACGCGTATTAGATAAAGACAGCAGCGATAGATTGAATGTCTGCGTCAGATCGCGCGTTTCGGGTGATGTCCCGTGAAACAATTCCAATCGATTGCCCCAATCCTTTACATAAGCGGCGAACTTTGGATCCGCTGCAATGCTTGGTGCCATCATCGCCACAAAGAATTCCTGATAGCGATCAGGGTATAGGTTTAAATATCCGCTGGGGACTTCAAGCCCATAAGCACCAGCGATGCCTTGGGGCAGATCAAAGAAGCCCACTCGAAATGGCATTTGTTCCGATGTCTGAGAGGCAAATTCTTGTAAAACTGGGCTTTGCATGTTGCGTACATAATTTCCCGTACCCAACCATTTCAAACCGTGACGAACCTTGGCATCCAGTGATGTCACCATCATCGCGAGGATGACCCCCGCAAACAGCACACCTGGAATCGTGAACTGCTTGGCGCGCAGTTGCATCAATTGATCGATCAATTGTCGATCCCTGTTCCAATAGTTGATGGCAAACCCTAACAACAATGCCGCAGGTATAGGCACGAACGGATAGAAATGCAGGAAGTTATAATTGAAGAATTTCGATCCCGCGAACGTTTCGGCCAACGCGGTTTGCGCGATGACAAGCACTGCAGGTCCAACAATTAGTGCCACTGTGAAGATCATTAGACCCATTGCATGGGCACCGCCTGGACGCCGCATCATCATAAATACCGATGCAATAGCGATCCACTGAGCCAGCCATAAATACTTTGGTCCTCGAAAACCTGAGCCAAATAATTCACCGACGACGCTCTTTAGCGTTTCATCCATATTGGGCAGATACACCCAATCCGCCCGGTGTGACGTCGCTGCATTCAACAGCAACGCTGCCAGTTCTTGTGACCGCACGAGGCCAATCAAAAGACCACACCCAGCAAAGACCAGCCAACCCCGTTTGGTTCTGAGAGGATCGCAAAGAATGAACCACATCAAAGCGAACAATATACCAAACGGGAATAAGAACTGCGGCACCATCAAGCCAGCCAGGATCAATGACAACGTCACCGCGCCACCCGCTTGCACCGAAAGAGACGAGTGCTTCAAACATCGCCCCAATGCCCAAAGCAAGAAAGGCAAAAATCCAAACACGGACGCATAGATTGCCCCCGATGCGGACGCCAGTTGTGCCGCGTAAAAAATCCCAGCCGTCCATGATGCCAATGTGGGCAATCGGAAAACATCGCGACCCAGCAACGCAATACCAACGCCACCGGCAACAATCCCACCAACCGTATAAAGCTGTGCTGCTAACCAACCGGGCAGCAAACTAAAGATGATACTTTCGAGCCCCGGAAATAATCCCTGGGACAATCTATCCACACCCGATGCAAAATTCGGCATCCAAAGAGGGCCGCCCGTCAACCCGGCTGTTGCCAAGATCGTCGGGAGATGACTGTCTGCACTATCCGTAAATTCTATATAGGAAAATGGGCCGAGGCCCCAATATTCCAAACTCAGCCAACCAAGGGCCAAGATGATCCATCGACGCCCACGTTGTTGGCGATCCGGGTTCGGCGCGGAGACCGGTTCGCTAATTTTTACCATCCAGGCCACATGCCCGCACCAACGCATTGATCACCTGCTGTTGCTCGTCATCGCTAAGTTCATGGAATAATGGTAGCAGGATATGTCGATCACGGGCCGCTTCTGAATGGGGCAAATTGGCGCCCGATGGATGGCCAGCATACGCGTCTTCGAGGTGTGAACACATCACGCCCCGACGCGTCGAAATACCATCATCCAGCATTTTTTGCATGACACTTTTTTGATCGCATCCTTCGGGTAACCGCACGGCGTAGCTTTGCCAGTTTGACCTAGCCCATATTGGTTCAAACGGCGCGCTTAATCCATCATAGGGTGCCAGCAATTCTGCATATCGCTCGCCCATGCGCCGCCGGGTCGCGACGATATCCGGCAAGCGCTTCAACTGCTCAATACCGACAGCCGCCTGAATATCAGACATGCGGTAGTTAAACCCGACTTCTGGGTATCCTTCGAAAATGACCTGAGCGGAATTATGCCGTGCCGTATCTGGGACACTCATTGCATGTTGGCGCAGTAGTCGAAATTTTTGGTCCAGCGCCGGGTCACGTGTGGTCAGCATGCCACCTTCGCCCGTCGTGATAACTTTGCGCGGATGAAACGAAAACACCGCAATGTCACCCAACGGCGCACCGATATGTTGCCAGCGACCGTTCATTTGAATTTCTGTGCCGATGGCGCAGGCTGCATCCTCGATCAATGGGATATCATGGGCCGACGCAATGTCGACCAACGCCGCCATGTCACAAGGCATTCCAATTTGATGGACACATAAAATCGCTTTTGTCTTGTCGGTGATTGCAGTACGAACCGCTTCAGGATCCATGTTAAATGTGTCGGCGTCGACATCGACAAAGATCGGTTCTGCATTGCAATAGCGGATCGCATTCGCCGTTGCGATAAACGAATGACTGACGGTGATAACCTCATCATCGACACCAACACCAACAGCCAAAAGTGCCAGGTGCAATCCCGTCGTGCAGTTCGATACGGCGCAAGCGTGTGGCGCACCGACCGTTTTTGCAAAAGCGTCTTCGAATGCTTTGACCTTGGGGCCCTGCGTAATCCATCCAGACAACACGGTCTCGCTGGCAGCGGATGCTTCTTCAGGGCCCAAATACGGTCGGCTAATGGGAATCACACGATGTCTCCTGTCCCTTAGGCCTCGGGGAAGCGTTCTTTTTCGCTACGCCACCAATCGACAAGCTCACTCAAACCTTCACGGACACTGATGGTCGATTCGAATCCAAGCTGTTCGCGGGCATAGGTCGTATCAGCCAAACGGCGCGGCACCGGATTAACAGAACGTTCGGGACCAAATTCAGGCTCTAGGCCCGGCTTGCCCATCACTTCGGTCAGCATCGTCGCCAATTCGCGCAGGCTGGTTTCTGTGCCCGATGCGATATTAAAAATCGTATCGGTCGCTTCGTTTTTCGCACCCAAAATATTGGCACGCGCAATATCACGCACGTTGACAAAATCCATGGTGTGCAAACCATCCCCAAAAATCAGTGGCGGTTCGTCGCGTTCGATGCGTTGCATCCAGCGGACCAAGACCTCGGTATATTTGCCATGGATATCCATCCGCGTGCCGTATGCATTGAAATAACGAAAACCGACGTAATCCAAACCAAACATATCGTTGTAAGAACGGAATAAGCCTTCGTTGAACGTCTTCGCAGCCCCATACAACGTCCGGTTATCGTACGGATGATGATCTTCTTTGGTTGGGAACGTATCAGCCATGCCATAAACGGATGCCGATGATGACATGATCACTTTTTCTATTTCATGCTTCACACACAATTCGGCGATACGCGCCGTGGCGTCGACCATCACATCAATGGCCAAGCGCGGCTCGGCAGCGCAGTGCGTAATCCTGAGCGCGGCCAAATGGAACACGATGTCGGCGTCGCCGATCAATTGATCGAGCAATGCTTCGTCACAGATATCGCCGTCGACAATGCGGACGGTATCGCTCTTCATCGCATCGGCTAAGTTTTCAGGACGTCCGCGGATCATGTTATCGAGGGCGACGATTTCGGCGCACTCCTCGGCGACCAAAAGATCGCAAATATGGGACCCGATAAATCCAGCTCCACCGGTTACCAAAATTTTCTTATTCTTCATTTTTTCCCCGTAAAAATTGAGAATGACATGAATGGACGTGCGTTACATAGCCTGTATGGCAAGAATGCCTTCTTTCTTGCCAAATATCAGGCCTGTGTACAATGTGAGCGTCAATGAGAGAAGCGAAATGCAGCCTATGACGCAGAAAGTCGCCATTTTCGGTGCCGGAGCACAAGGTCGTGTCACACTCGATATCCTGCGTGCCTGCAATAATGTTGCCGTGGTTGGCTTCATTGATTCGAATCCAGACTTAAAAAGCCAAAAAATCAATGATTTAAGCGTTTTTGGCAGTGCCGACGCGATTCGAGAGGCATTTGGCACAGATTCATCTGTAATTATTGCCCTCGGGGCCAACAAAATCCGCATGAACGTCGCAAATGCGCTGAAAACCGAGGGATGGCAACTGTTTTCAGCAATTCATCCCTCTGCCGTGATCTCACAGAGTGCCCGAATCGGCCAGAATGTCGCCATTATGCCGCATGCATTGGTGCATTCGAATGCCGTCGTGCACGATCATGCGATTATTAATTCAAGTACTGTCATCGAACACGATAGCATCGTCGGTGCAGGCGCCAGTGTTTCACCCGGCACACAGGTGGGAGGCCGCGTCACAATCGGCGAATCAGCTTTCATCGGAACAGGTGCGATTATCTTGCCCCGCGTGACGATTGGCGAACAGGCAGTGATTGCCGCAGGGGCATTGGTGACTAAGGACGTGCCTGATCGTACATTAGTCGCCGGGTCGCCTGCGAAACACGTTCAAGACATAGATGACGACTTCGATTGGAAACGTCTGCTTTAAGGGGTATAAACCCCTCAAAATTTGGAACCGCTATGAATAGTCTTTTTAAAGATCAAGTGCCGTTGATGCGTCCATGGCTCGGTGAAGAAGAAATCGAAGCCGTTACCGATGTCATGCGCTCAGGTTGGATCAGCCAGGGTCCCAAGGTCATCGAGTTTGAGGAAATGGTCGCCGACTTCGTCGGGGCCAAATATGGTGTTGCGACCAACGCCTGCACGTCGTCGATGCACCTGGCATTGCGGACCAGTGGTATCAAACGCGGCGATGACGTTATCGTCCCGTCGTTTACCTGTATGGCGACCGCCAATGCGATCCATCAAACGGGCGCTCATCCTGTTTTCGCTGAAATCGATCCCAACTCATACAATATCACAGCCGAAACCCTGGACGCTGCTGTCACTGAAAACACGCGCGGTGTCATGGCCGTTCATCAAATCGGCCTGCCGATAGACATGGACCCGCTGATGGCCGTCGCCGAAAAGCACGGCATCACTGTCATTGAAGATGCCGCCACAGCATTTGGTGCGACGTATAACGGGCAACACCTGGGCGGATTGGGTCGTCCCACTTGTTTTAGTTTCCATCCCCGCAAGATGATCACCACCGCAGAAGGTGGCATGATTACAACCAACGACCAAGGCATGGCAGACGAAGCAAAATCATTGCGCGCGACGGGCGCATCGGTATCCGATCTAGAACGTCACAAAGCCAAAGGGACGTTGGTCCAAGAATATCACGATTTTGGATATAACTATCGGATGACCGATATTCAGGCCGCCATCGGGATTGTTCAGATGAGCCGCGCCCACGACATCATCAACGCGCGTGCCGAGCAGGCTACATACTATGACAATGCGTTTGCATCTGTTCTCGAAGTCACGCCTCCCCATGTACCATCCAACATGAAACACGCCTATTCGTCTTATATGGTGCGACTGGATGCAGGTGGGCCTGTTGATCGCGACACAGTGCTGCGGCGCATGGCGGAACGCGGCATTTCCTGCCGGACTGGTATTCAACCACTGCATTGGGAACCCTTCTACAAAGCCCAGTTGGGCGACGTATCGTTTCCGATAACTGAGTCCGCAGCCAAGTCCACAATGTTCTTGCCCATTTTTCCAGGCATGACACAGGCTGAACAAGACCGCGTTATCGAGAGCTTGGTGGCATCGCTAAAACAGTGACCAAGTGTAATCGATTTTTAAGTGTCGTCTTCCCTGCCTATAACGAGGAAGAGAGCTTAGAGCGAACGATGCAAAAATCGTTGGCCGCGCTACGGGCGCAATTCGACACGTTCGAAATCATCCTGATCGACGATCAAAGTCGCGACAAAACACTGGAAATCGCCCATCAGGCCGCAGCCGAAAATCCTGAAATTCGCGTGCTGCAAAATACCGTCAACATGGGTCAGGGAAAGACCCTCCTGCGCGCATTTGACGAAGCCAGAGGCGAATTCGTTATACACAATGCGGTCGATTATCCATTCGACCTCGAAGATTTAAATCAGATGATCCCGCTTTTGGATGATGCTGATATCATTGTCGCAGCCCGGCGTGCGCGCCCAGGTTATAGCGCTTATCGGCGGGTGATTTCATCGATCAATATTATTCTAATCCGCACCCTGTTCGGACTCAGTATCCACGATTACAACTTCGTCCAGATGTATCGACGTGATGTCTTGGATAAAATTTCAATCACCGCAGACAGCACAGGTTTTCTGACACCCGAAATTATTATCCGGGCCAACGACATGGGATATAGGGTCACGGAGATCGAAGTCGCCTATCATCCTCGCGAGTTCGGGACTGCCACAGCGGGCAGCCCAAAGGTACTAATCCGGTCATTCCGTGATATGATGAGCTTTTTTATTCGCCGCGCGCTTAAACGACTTTAAGCAATCCTTCGATCACTTCGTCGGCCGACTGGATCGGCATTTCCGGATACATCGGTAGCGACAGGAATTCATCAGCCAGGCGTTCTGTGATCGGAAGGCTGCCTTTGCCTTGGCCGAATTCTTCGTACGCTTTTTGCAAATGAACCGGGATCGGATAATGGATACCGTTTTGGATTCCCATATCGTTCAGTTCTGAGCGCACGCGATCACGGGCGGCAACACATACTGAATAGACGTGATATACATGACGGCAATCATCTGGCGGGGATGGGCGGCCAATATCAGTTTCAGCCAACAGCGCATCATAACGTGCAGCGATGGCGCGACGTGCCTCGGTCCAGTTTTCAATGTGATCCATTTTGACACCCAAGACCGCCCCTTGGACACCATCCATACGATAGTTGAAGCCTTTGAGGACATGCGCAAATTTTTCGGCCTGCCCCCAATCGCGAAGCATCCGCATGGTTTTGTCATAACCGTCATCATCGCAAACAACGGCGCCACCTTCTCCATAAGCGCCTAAATTCTTGCCTGGATAAAAGCTGAAGCAGCCAATATTACCCAGCGATCCTGCACGGCGTCCTTTGTATTCAGCACCATGCGCCTGAGCGGCATCTTCAATCACGAGTAACCCGTGCTTATCAGCAACAGCCTGAATGGCATCCATATCAGCCGTCAGTCCATGCAAATGAACCGGCATGATAGCTTTGGTTTTGGGTGTGATCGCTGCTTCGATTAAGGCCGGGTCCATGGTCCAGGTCACGGGATCAACATCAACGAACACAGGCGCCGCCCCGGCATAAATAATCGCCGCTGACGTCGCAACGAACGTATGCGCCACGGTGATCACTTCATCGCCTGGGCCAATGTCCGCCGCCAACAAGGCCACGTGCAACGCAGACGTCCCCGAATTCACCGCAATCGCATGCTTAGTGCCACTATGAACCGCGAACTTGGCCTCGAAATCCGCAACCCGCGGCCCCAATGCATATTGCGTGCTGGCCAACACATCCAAGACGGCTGTATCGATCTCATCTTTGATGGAAAGGTATTGGGTTTTCAGGTCGAGAAACGGAACCATAATTTATGCTCTTCTTTGGCTAAGGTATTATTCGGAAGTAATAGCAATGGGCGCGCCTTGCACACGCATGGACTCGGTCGCAGCCTCAAGTAAGCGAACAACTTCTAGTCCCATTTGACCACCAGTGATCGGTTCCTTGCCATTGGTGATACAATCAGCAAAGTGCGCGATCTCAACACCCAAAGCTTCGGTATTTTTTAAGCTCGGGGCATACATATCACCCGCCCGATAGTTGACGAGGAGTTGATAGATTTGGTCTTCATCCGTCACTAGATCGACGCCTTTATCGTAGACTTTTATTTTCTCGCTCGGCTCGATGTCGTCATACACGACCATTTTCTTGCTGCCACCGATTAAGGTCTGGCGAACTTTCACAGGCGCCAACCAGTTGACGTTCACATGCGCAATACATCCGGATGGATAGAACAGTGTAATGAACGCCGTGTTTTCAGGATTGTCCGGCACGTGGCTGATGCCTGTTGCCGCAACTTTGGTCGGGCGTTCATCCAAGATGTATTGCAGAATTGAAAAATCGTGCACCGCCAAATCCCAGACGACGCTGACATCTCGCTGGAACAAACCCAAGTTCACTCGCATCGAATCGTAGTAGAAAATATCGCCCAGATCGCCGTTGTCGATCATCTCGCGAATTTTCTTCACAGAATCCGTATAAATAAAAGTGTGATCGACCATAATGGTTAATCCACGTTTTTCGGCTTCGTCCAACAAGTGTTGCGCCTGCTCGGCAGTTTCCGTCATCGGCTTTTCGATGAACACATGCTTGCCCGCCTGTATCGCCTCTAAAGCCAACGGATAGTGCGTGTTAACCGGTGTCGCAATGGCAACAGCGTCAATGTCGGGGTTTGAGATTAGCTCAGACGCGTCCGTTGTGACCTGAATTCCACGGTACTGGCGTGACACCAAATCTAGGCGGTCTTGCCGTTGATCGGAAACACAGATGATTTCCGTATCCGCACATGTTTCAAAATTTCGAACCAAGTTTGGGCCCCAGTATCCGTACCCAATAACACCTACTCGTACCATGAGATCTCGCTTTTTACTTCTAAGAGGTTTCTGTGCGGTCTCGGGCATCGCCAACGATTTTCGCCGGGACCCCCGCGACAATGGCGTATGCTGGAATATCTTTGGTGACAACGGCCCCGGCTGCGATCAGCGCACCTTCACCGATTTCAATGCCACATAGGATTGTCGCGTTAGACCCGATAGAAACCCGTTTACCAATTTTGGTTTCCAACATGGTCCAGTCTTTGTCGGTTTGAAGCGATCCGTCAGGGTTTGTTGCACGCGGGAACATGTCATTCGTGAACATCACCCCGTGGCCAACAAAGACCTCATCCGATATCATTACCCCGCCGCAAATAAAGGTATGAGATGAAATTTTGCACAATTTGCCGATGGACGCACCGCTCTGAATCTCAACAAACGGGCCAATTTTTGTATAATCACCCACACTACAGCCGTACATGTTGACCAAGTCGGGCTGAAAGATGGCGACATCAACACCGAGGGTTACTGAGTCTGAAATGGGCATGATAAAATATTAGGGTCAATCACTATCAAAATCGCCTGCATACTAGGGTTCAAGCCACCGGATGTCCATCGTGATAGCCAGGTAATCACAAGGTTTTTGCGCTCTTTTTACAGTTCGCGTATACCCAATTTAATGAACTTGTTCTGGGCTAACAGATGTATGTCTTCACAAGCCCCAAAGAACCAGACGAAATAACAATTTAGTGGTCACCAAATGCTTCGTCGTCTCGCCTCAACCATCGTAATCTACCTGATCTTGGGTATAGCTGCATTTGCTGTGACTGGGGCAATCCACGTCTTTAGTGGTCGGGGCATGTGGTCAATTTGGCTCTGGTCTCATGAAGTGCGTGCGTTTGGCATCTATTTGGCCGACGTCGTGCCGTTCTTTTTGGTATTTTTTGCAGCTTTGAACGTCATTTATCTGCGTTGGCAGTCCCAAGAACCACCTGCACTCGGTGTTCTGGTCGGTATCGGTTTCGCTGCCGTTGCTTTATCAGCATTGGCCCACATCTGGTTTTTCCCAACGAGTGCCCGGGCATTGATCATGTTTGCGATCATGTCGATGATTTTTGTTAGCGGTTTAGCCACATTAAATGCGATTTTTGGGTCATTAAGGTTTCTTGAGTCGTGGCACCCTTTCCCCGCGACCAGATCATGGAGCGGCGCCGTGCTGGCCACTTTGGTCATCATCGTTTTTGTCGGAGGGTTTCGTGTCGCCTTATCGACCGGGCTGATACCACCAGAAAATGAAACCTACAAAATAACCCGCGAACCCTCCCCCGCGTCCGCCATCGTCAATTCAAACGATACACGGACTGCATTGCCAAAGCTTTTCACCAAACAAACCACGCCCTTTAAGCTTCGCTCTTTTCGTCTGTATGACATGACTTCTGATGGCTTGGTGGATGTCGTCGGCATCAATAATTCGGGCGGGCTGGAACTGTGGCAGAACTTCGGTGGTCGTTTCGAACTGATGGACGGTTACTTCAACGGCATCTTTGATACCCGTATCAATGATTTCTATTTGGTCGATATCGATAACGATGGCGACCTGGATATCATGCTCG
>Ga0316204_10007987_pt1 | contig 15036 bp, 11 predicted proteins | sample 6monrhotite_MG_2_FD_205661 | JGI IMG/M metagenome (GOLD analysis project Ga0316204, IMG submission 205661) | Microbial mat bacterial communities from mineral coupon in-situ incubated in ocean water Damariscotta River, Maine, United States -... | ecosystem: Environmental > Aquatic > Marine >...
CTTGCCTGTTAAATCATCGGCCCGATCTTAAGGTCGTGGCCAATCGCGAAGCCGAACGGTTTTTGGGGGCGGACCGGATCATACCGGTTGATCTCGATCGAAGCGACACGGTCTTATCGGCTCGCCAAACCCGCGCGGGTATGTTGGCCCATTTGACGACCGGCGGTGCGCTTTTGGTCTTTGGGTCGGGCAAGGTGCCGGACATGAAAGACGGCTATCTAAGCGAACCGGAATGGCGCACGGGCATAACGCGAATGTCCGCCGCTGCGAATGCGCCGATTGTGCCTGCGTCGCCCAATATGCAAAACTCAAAACACTATTACCGCACCCGTAAGCTGGCGCAGTTCATAAGCGGTGGTAACGAATACATCGGCCGAGAAGTGGCATCACTAAGATATGTATCAGAGCTTTTTGCCAAGCTTGGTGGACATTTCGAAGTGCACTATGGCCCGTCTCAAAAGCCTGGAACGCAAGCGAGCGACCTCAAGCAATTGGCCGAGGGTTTGGTGCCAAACCTCTACGTCCCCAATTCCAAATCCATAGGCGCGCAAAAGAAAACGGGCGATCCGTGAGGAACCGCCCGTATCTATTTGATTTTTAGGTGGATTTATTCGACTGGCCAGCCGCCAATTGCGCGGACTTCAAGGAATTCGTCCAGTCCCCATTTTCCGCCTTCACGGCCATTGCCCGATTGCTTCATGCCCCCAAAAGGAGACCCAGCGCCGCGGCCTTTGCCGTTCATGTCAACCATTCCAGACCGAACAGCACGCGCAACACGACGGGCTTTTTCGTTGTCGGTCGTTTGAACATAGTTGGTAAGACCATATTCGGTGTCGTTGGTGATCGCGATCGCTTCTTCTTCTGTGTCGAAAGGCATCATAGCCAATACAGGTCCAAAGATTTCTTCACGCATGATCGTCATGTCGTTGGTGCAATCTGCAAACAACGTCGGTTTAACAAAGTAGCCGCGGTTCAGACCTTCGGGACGACCCGTGCCGCCCGTGACAAGGCGCGCGCCTTCGTCGATCCCTTGTTGGATCAGGCCCTGCACTTTGTCGAACTGCATTTCCGATACAAGCGGTCCTATATGGCGGCCTTCGCTTGCAGCGGGGTTAACCGTGATCGCTTCGGCTGCGGCCTTGGCTTCTTCGATGGCTTGGTCATAGCGTGACCGCTCAACCAGCATGCGTGTCGGAGCGTTGCAGCTTTGGCCGGTGTTGTTGAAGCACCGCATGATACCTTGGCTGACGGCTTTAGGATCTGCGTCCGCGAAGACAATGTTGGCCCCTTTGCCACCCAGTTCAAGGCTGACGCGTTTGATTGTTTCAGCACCTGCAATGGTGATCGCACGACCGGCGCGGGTTGATCCGGTAAAGCTGACCATGTCGACATCAGGATGCAGCGAAAGCTGGCTACCAACACCGGGGCCGTCGCCGTTCAGCATGTTGTAAACACCGGCCGGTACGCCTGCTTCGTCCATGATCTCAGAAAACAAAACACCGGACAACGGAGACTGCTCAGACGGTTTCAAGATCATTGTACAGCCAGTCGCCAGCGCAGGCATAACCTTTAGCGTGATCTGGTTCATCGGCCAGTTCCAAGGCGTAATCAGCGCACAGACACCAATGGGTTCGCGGATGATCTGCGTATCTTCATCACCAGCGCGCAAAGGCGTTTCAAACTCGAACTCTTTAAGAGCGCGAATAAAGGCCTTTAGGTGGGTAGAACCAGTGCCGGACTGTTGAACCTTGGCCATGTCGATGGGCGCGCCCATTTCCAAGCTAATAGCGGCAGCCATCTCGTCAGAGCGGCGCATGTAGACGTCGAGGATATTCTCCATCAACTCAACGCGCTCGGCTTTCGACGACAAACGCCACTTTGGAAAAGCGGCTTTGGCAGCCGCGACGGCGGCATTCGTATCAGCGTTTCCACCAAGCGAAATTGTTGCGCATGCCTCTTCTGTGGATGGGTCGATAACAGCAAAGTCACGGCCTTCGGTCGGCGCAACCCATGCGCCATTTATGTAGAAATTACGAGCGTCCTGCATGATACTTCCCATTCAAATTGTAAGTCATAGCCCGTTTACAGTGTTTTGACGGGCAACGTGTTGTTCGTTTGCGGCCAGATGAGGAATAAGAGCGAAGGAAACCTTATCCCAAGGCCCTATAGCGAGACATAGGATAGCCAACGCCGCGGTGCAATGGCAGTGATCAAACTTCGCCCCCCGTAAGTGCTACGCGTGCGAGAACGTGTATGTCGTTTGATGGCGATAGAGATCGCCGTGCCTAAGGGTAGCCGTCGGAAATCCGGCATGGTTTGGCGCGTCAGGCCAGACCTGCGGTTCTAGCGCGATACCCGTTGACGCTTTCATACCACTTGCTGGAAAGGGGTCGATCTGTTCCATCGTGTAGGCCTGCAAACCGGATTCTGTTGTTGCCAAATCCATCGTTAGTTTGCTGGCTTTTGACGTCAAAGTCGCTGCATGTCGCAATGGCCCTCTTTGGTCGGACAGGCAAAAATTTTCATCGATACGTCTTAGACCGTGGTTGTCCACAAGTGGCTTGGAGGAGTTGAAATCAAGTTTTGACCCATTGGTAAGGCAGGTTTTGCCAGTGGGAATGCCTTCGTCTGTTCGCTCAGTAAAACTATCGGCAATCACCGTTAAAAAATGATCGGATAGGTCTGCGGTCTCATCCAGATGAAAGTACGAATGGCCGGTAAAATTGCAGAGGGTCGGCGCGTCCGTTGTTGCGTTGAACGTCAGCATTAGACTTGGGCCAGTCATCTGGTATCGCGCTGAGACGCGCAAATTGCCCGGGAACCCCATATGGCCGTCTGGCAAAACGTCTTCAAACACAACAAAGTTTGGCCCGTGATCCGCAACGCGCCAGTTGCGAAAGCTTGACCCATTCCGCCCACCATGAAGATGATGGGGGTCGGCGTTTTGGTCTAGGTGAAGCCATTGACCATCAATTTGCGCAGTCGCATTTGATACCCGATTGGCAAACCGACCAACCGCCGCACCAAAGTACTTTGGGCTATTTTCGTAGGGTTCAAAATGATCGAATCCCAACACAAGTGGGTGTCCAAAGCCTGCAAGCCTTAGGTCCTGCAATGTGGCCCCAAAGCTAAGCAAACTGGCTGTCATTTGATCCGAGGCAATTGTAACCCGATAAACGGAGGCCCCGTCACGGGTTTCACCCCAAGGTTCAATCATTGCAAAGGGGCGCGCGCGTCACTGAAACTGGCGGCAAGACTTTGCCGTCAATTTGGAAGGTCTCGGTCGTGTGGTTGAACCAAAACCGCTCAGTCGCGGTGTCGCGACGGCGAATTCCGTCGGGCAGGTCTACGGTTTCAATCCCAGTCTGACGCGCGACAATCTCAACCAGTTGCGCCCAGCCTTCGGGATCAAAGCAGGCGGCGACGTAGATTTGACGACCACGCTGCACAGCGACTGGATGACCGCGTTCAGTTTGCAGGATCACGTCGCAGGTCGTTTCCAGATGCTCGCGGTAGCCCACGACTTTCCCGCCTCCACGAAGCGGGATCGGCATATCCAGTCGCAGACTCTCGATAAACGAAACGGTCGCATCCATGTCAGGCAGGTCAGGGGGAAGCGGCACAGGAATGGTCATATCCGCGTCACGGGCATTGCTTCGCGGGCCGACGATGCTTGTGCAATCGGATGCGGCCAGCACGTCTTTCAAATCCGATGGCATGTGCATCATACCGGGGGTGAACACAGCTTTGTAGCCGGTGAAATCGCGTGTAGACGGGGGCAGGATGTCGATCGACAGGCCTTTGGAACGAAGTCCTCGGTAAAGGTCGAGAACGAGGCCGAAATAGCTGAGACCCGCGCCATGCGGCTGCACGGTCCACGCAAAATTGGCGTCGTAGTCAAAAACGATGGCGACGCACGCCTGCACGTTCACAACGTCGTGCGCATCCAACAGTTCTGATGCAACCTCACACACTTCTGCCATTGCTGGCGCTTCATGGCTGTCGGGCCGCAACAGCCCAGAATGTAGCTGCTCTTGCGCCATAGGGGCTTGACGCCAACGGAAATAGCAGACGGCCTCGGCCCCGTGGGCAAAGGCCTCCCATGTCCAAAGACGTACCATTCCAGGTAGCGGGGCAGGGTTGTATGGTGCCCAGTTTACCGGACCTGGTTGTTGTTCCATCACCCACCAACGCCCGTTTCCGACGGCGCGGTACAGATCATGGTGCAAGGCCTGAAAGTCTGGATCGCCCTGTTGAGAAAACTTCTGTTGACGCTCGACACTCGTGCCAACGCGGTCTTCAAGAAACCCGAGGGGGTAGCTATCCCACGTGGCAATCTCCAAATTTGCGCCAACTTTGAAGTGATCAAAATCGGTTATCCGGCCCATGTAATTGTGGGAAATTGGAGCAGTTGAATACTGCTTTAAGATATCAACCTGCGCCCTGTTGAACGCCACAACCTGATCCGAACTGAACCTGCAAAACGCAAGGGCATGGGCAGGATTTGGTTCCGTTACGGTGAGGTTGGGCAATTCGATCTGATCAAAATGATCGTAGTCCATCGACCAGAAGACGTTTCCCCACGCTGAATTGAGTGCGTTAATGCTGCCGTAGCGCGCCTTTAGCCACGTCTGAAATGCCAAAAGCGCGGTGTTGCTGTAGGAAATCGTTGTGTCGTGACAGCCGTATTCGTTGTCAGTTTGCCATGCGGCAACATAGGGGTTGCGCCCATACCGTTCAGCCAAAAATCTAACGATCCGCGCGCATTCCGTTTTATAGCCTTCGTGACTAAAGCAATAGTGACGTCGGGATCCGAATTTGCGCGGTCGCCCTTCGACGTCCACCGCAAGCATGTCTGGGTGTTTGTCGATCATCCATCGGGGGGGGGTGGCCGTCGGCGTGCCCAGAACGACCTTCAGACCGGCGCGACCAAGGACGTTGATTGCGTCATCCAGCCATTCAAACTGCAACTGACCCGGCGATGGTTCAAGACGCGACCATGAAAATTCGCCTATCCGTACCCAAGTTAAGCCGGCTTTAACCATGCGACGCGCATCGTCTTCCCAGATGTCTCGGGGCCAGTGTTCCGGGTAGTAGCATGTGCCAAGCGTGCGTTTCATGGCGTTTACAGAACGACACGGTGTTCGGGTTGCCCCTTGATACCGCTTAGCATGAGGTTAAAGGTCTTGCCCTCGACGTCATTTGGGGCCGTTAGGCCTTGGGTCGCCGATGTGGCAAAGAGCGTCGACAAATCGGTGCCTCCTATTGATGGGCAGGTGATCTGTTGCGCATCAAGCGACACGGTCGATAGCAACGCACCATTTGGCGAAAACCGTGCAATGCGGCTGGCACCCCACAGGGCAATCCAGATGCAGCCTTCGGCGTCAATAACCGCGCCGTCGGGATTTGTGCCGTCGGCATTCAAATCAATAATCACCTCGGCGCTACCAGTCGGCCAGCCATCGGTTTCCAATGCTTGGCGCATGATCAGCTTCGTCGGGGTATCGGTAAAATACGCGTATTGTCTATCGGGCGAAAAACAGATCGCATTTGGGATGGTGATGTCTTGATAAAGAACCTCAACCGCGCCTTTATAATAGCGATAAATCGCCCCCGCTTCAGGCTCAAGCTGTTTGCCCATGGTGCCGATCCAGAAGCCTCCCCAAGGGTCTGCGCGACCGTCGTTTGAACGGGTTTCAGGCTCATCGGCCTCAAGCGCACACACATGCGCCCGACCCGAGGTCTCGATGTTGAAGCGGAACAATTCCGTTTCGCTCGCAATCAGTAGTTCGTCGGCGTTAATCCAACCCGCAGCAGACACGTGCTGATCAAATTGCCAAGCATGGGGGTGGTCGCCGGTTTGGCTAAGCATCTTTTTGTTGATGATATCGAACCAAAACAATTGTTGGCGCTCTGGATGCCAGAGCGGCCCTTCGCCTAACGCGCATTGGCGGTGATCAAAAACAAGATCGCTCATGATCCAAAGACTTTGTCGTATGCGACGACGATAGTGTCCGCGCGTCCGCGAACTGCCCTCGGTGAGTATCCGGGTTTGTAGAGGGCAGAGCCGATGCCAAATCCATCGACTCCGGCCGCCTTCCAGTCAGCGAAATTGTCTGGTCCAGCACCACCAACGGCGAGAACTTCGGTTCCGGCAGGCAGCACAGCGCGGATTGCTTTGACGCCTTCGGTGCCTATCAACGCCCCGGGAAAGAACTTTAGACCGTTCGCGCCAGCGCGTAAGGCACGGAAGCATTCGGTGGGCGTCATCACACCAGGGAACGATAGCATGCCTGCAGATTTCGTCGCTTCAATGACGGTTGGGTTGCAATCTGGTGACACAATAAGCTTGCCACCGGCTTCATGAACAAGACGCACATCCTGCACGCTAAGCACCGTCCCCGCACCGATCAAAGCGACATCGCCAAAGGCTTGCGCGATCAGCCGGATGCTTTCAAACGGCTGTGGCGAATTCAGCGGCACTTCGATCTTGGATATGCCGCTTTCAACCAATTCAGCGCAGATATCAACGGCTTCTTCGGGCTTTATGCCACGCAATATGGCTATGATGTTTCGGGTCATTGTGTCTTCTTTATCAAGATGTTGTAGGCCGACTTTAAACCTTCAAGCGTCATTGTTTCACCACTGGTCATCTCAGCGGGAACGTCTTGAACGCGAAGCGCGGCTGCATAGAGTGAGGTCAGTTCCGGATGCCCGATAATCACGATATTCTGGCCCAGCCAATAGGGCTTTGACCCCGCCAATTCCGCCCCGATCAACATGCCGGACAATTGTGATTTTGCAGACGCACCCGACAATCCGCGCACTAAGTCTTGGGCCCGCAGGCCAAACAGCTTGCTAGCCACAAGTTGCGGATGGCTCATGGCGTCAGCGACAGCGTTCTCGAATCCGATGTCATCCCAGCCTTTGTCGGCAACGCTGTGACGCAGAACCGATTTCGTGGACAAAAGCGCGAACATTTCGCCGGTCATAAAGGTTCGAAAGCTCACAATTTCGCCTGCACTGATATGGACCCATTTGGTATGGGTTCCTGGCAGGCAAATCACGCCATCAAACTTTGGGGTCTTGGCAAGGAAACCGGCGATCTGGGTTTCTTCGCCCCGCATGACATCCGCTGGATTATCCTGTTTGAGACCAGGCAAAATGAACGGCTGAATGCGCGGATCACTGGCCGAGACTCTGAGGGCAGTGTCGGCGTCCAAAGGCGCGCACGGTACTTTGGAATAGGCGGCCTCGATCCAGCCTTGCCTTGCGCCAACCATCCCGCAGCACAGGACAGGGATTGGCGTGTTGGATAAATAGGGGCCGATAGCTGCGACCAAGGTCGGTTCAAATTCGCTTGGCGCCAGCGTCCCCATGCCTTGGTCGGTGATTACGACGTCGAGAACCGTGTTATCCGCGTCAAATACCCATGCGCGAAAGTTCGATGTGCCCCAATCAACGCCGATCCATGTTGCTATTCTAGAAGTCATAAAATCACCCTGTTGCGACCACGCCGCCATCCACCGCCATCACTTGGCCCGTCATCATACGACTTGCATCCGACGCAAGAAAGAGAGTCGCATCCACAATATCTTGCGGTGAAAGATGTTCCTTCAAACATTGCTTTTCGAGATGTGCGGCCAAAGCTTCTGGCGTCGCCCATTTATCGAGCTGTTTTTGCGTTAACACCCAACCCGGTGCAAGCGCATTGACGCGGATATTCTCGGGACCGAGTTCACGCGCCAGCGACCTGCTCATCCCTGTGATGCCTGCGTTGGCGGTGGTGTAAGACACGTAGCCCGCATTGCCCATCATGTAGCTGACGGACGAAAAGTTGATGATCGCGCCGCCGCCGTTTGCCTTCATGCCGGCGATGACAGACTGGCAGGCAAAGAAATAGGCCTTGAGGTTGATTGCTTGCGACCAGTCCCAGAAATCTTCAGTGACATCTTCGACGCCGTGGCGCTGATCGTTTGCGGCGTTGTTGACCAACACCTGTACGGGGCCGTTTTGGATCGCAGCCTTGGCAACCGCCGCGTCGAGCGCTTTGATGTCGGTGATGTCGCATTGGATAAACAGTGGGCGAGTACCGAACTTGCTTTCCATCTCATCACAAAAGGCGGTTGAATCCGAACGCTGCACGAAAGCGACCTTGGCCCCTTGCTGCAGGAAACCTTCGGTCAACGACGCGCCAATACCCGCGCCTCCGCCAGTGATAAAGACGCTTTTATGGGCGAGATCGTGAAAGGTGACGACTCTGCGCATCAGTGGCTCTCACGCGTGACGGGGCGGGTGTCTTTGCCCACAAGGAAATCGAGGTCCGCGCCTTGGTCCGCCTGCATGACGTGATCGACGTACATCTTGGCGTAGCCACGTGTGTAATGTGGCGGATCGGGCGTCCACACCGCACGACGGGCTTCCAGTTCGGCGTCCGACACCAGCAAGTCAAGCGCGCCGTCTTTGGCCGAGAACCGAATACGGTCGCCGGTTTGCACAAGCGCCAATGTGCCGCCGTCATTCGCTTCGGGTGAAACATGGAGGATCACAGTGCCAAATGCCGTACCCGACATACGCGCGTCAGAGATACGGACCATGTCACGCACGCCTTCTTTGACAAGCTTTGACGGGATCGGCATGTTGCCAACCTCGGCCATGCCGGGATAGCCCTTAGGCCCACAGCCCTTGAGGACAAGGATGCTATCCTTGGTCACTGGAAGATCGTCGCTGTCGATTGTTGCTTTTAGGTCTTCAATGTTTTCAAACACATAGGCATCTCCTTCGTGTTCCAACAGATGATCGCTGGCGGCAGATGGCTTCACGATTGCCCCGCGCGGCGCAAGATTGCCGTGCAGCACCTTGATGCCTGCAGACGCCTTAAGCGGCGCATCAATGCTGTGGATCACGTCGCGGTTCCAGCATTCAGCACCTTCATAGTAGGCACTAATATCACCACCCAGAACAGTGCGGGCTTTGCGCAAATGGCCAGACAATTCTTTGAGGATCACGGGCATTCCACCCGCGTAGCAAAAATCCTCCATCAGGTATTTTCCCGACGGCATGCAGTTCACCAACAGCGGGATGTCGCTGCCGAGATCGAAATCATCCAGCTTCAGATCGACGCCGACGCGCCCAGCCATGGCCAGCAGATGCACAACGGCGTTGGTCGACCCACCGACGGCGGCGTTGGCAAGAATAGCGTTCTCAAAGGATGCGCGGGTCATGATGTCCGATGGTTTCAGGTTCTCGTCCACCATTTCAACAATCCGAATGCCTGTCATATGCGCCAGCGCCATGCGGCGGCTGTCGACGGCCGGAAGGGCCGCGTTGGTTGGCAGGCTGAGACCCATCGCCTCGACGATCGAGGCCATGGTCGAGGCCGTGCCCATCGTCATGCAAACGCCTTTAGATCGGCTCATGCCGGATTCTGCGGCCATGAAGTCTTTCAGCGTCATGTCGCCAGCGCGCACGGCTTCTGAAAACTTCCAAACGTCAGTGCCAGACCCAATGTCGTTGCCCTGCCATTTTCCATTCAGCATCGGGCCGGAACTCACCACAATCGACGGCAAATCAACCGAGGCCGCGCCCATCAATTGACCGGGCGTGGTCTTGTCACATCCACCAAGCAAGACGACGCCGTCGATGCCGTAAGCGCGGATAGATTCTTCGACATCCATCGCCAACAGGTTGCGAAACAGCATGGCCGTGGGTTTCATCTGGGTTTCACCAAGCGACATGACGGGGAATTCAACAGGGAAGCCTCCGGCCTCCCATACGCCGCGTTTCACGCCTTCGGCAAGATCGCGCAGGTTGCTGTTGCACGGGGTTAGTTCGGACCACGTATTGCAGATACCGATGACGGGGCGTCCGTCAAAAGCGTGATCCGGAAACCCTTGGTTCTTCATCCAGGACCGGTGAATAAACCCGTCTTTGTCTTGTTTTCCATACCAAGCGCGGTTGCGTCTTTCATTGCTCATAGCAAGGTTCCTTTCACAACCCACATGGTTTCGGGGAAGCTCCAAGGTAGGGTTATACCTTGGCTCATCAGGTAGGCTCCGCTCAGGATCAAATCCTGAGACTTTAGGGCTTGTTCTCCGCGTGACAACGCTGGTGCGTCGTCGCGGTTTACAAGCTCAATGCGATACATTGCGTCCGGCGTCAAACGCGTTAGGCGCAAGGGTCGGGGGGCGATTTGTGCGGATGTTTCCGCTTTGCCCGCAAAGACCACAAAGCAGTCGCCGGTTTGGGCCAATTGCTGTTCTGCTATGATCGCGGTGTCCGAACTATCAAGGCGCAAAATATCAGCCGTAGTCATCCAGTCGCGGTTGTCTTTCCACCATTGGGTGACGCCCGTCAGAACGTTGGCTTCGTCCTTGGTCAATTCGCGGGGATCCATTTCGAACCCCATGTGGCGTTGCGCAGCGACCCAAGCGCGAAACCGAATGCCAATCGTGCGGCCAGATGTGTGGCACGTGCGTGGCCCAACATGGCTGCCCGTTACGGCCATCGGCAGAAAGATTGCCGCGTTGTGCTGCATCCTAAGGCGCTCAACTGCGTCATTGCTATCGCTTAGCCACACTCGCTGTGTACGTTTTAGAATGCCAAAGTCGATGCGACCCCCGCCTGACGCGCAGCTTTCAATTTCGACGTGTGGAAATGCTGCCGTTAGACTATCCAAAAGATCGTAGGAACCACGGGTTTGCGCCGCGTCCGGGGTTGGCAGGACACGGTTGTGATCCCATTTGATATAGTCAATCGCATGGTCCTCTAGGATACTACTGATGCGGTCAAACAAGAAGTTGCGCACCTCGGGCAGGGCCATATTCAGAGCCATTTGCTGACGTCCGAGTATTTGATCTTCACCGCCAAGCGCCCAGTCAGGATGGGCGCGGAAAATGTTGCTGTTTGGGTTGATCATCTCGGGTTCAAACCAGATGCCAAACGCCATGCCCTTTGCGTGGATATGATCGATCAGCGGGTGCAGGCCGTCAGGGTACTTGCGCGGATCAACCTCCCAATCTGATAGGGCTTGAGTGTCGTCGTCGCGGTTCCCGAACCATCCATCATCAAGCACAAAGCGTTCGGCCCCTAAGTCTGACGCCATGGATGCGATCTTTTTCAGCTCGTCCAACTTGTGATCGAAATATACGGCCTCCCAGCAATTGTAATGAACCGGGCGTGGTCGGCCTTTGTTGGGGAAGGTCACAATCCTGTCCCGCAAGTGGCGTTGAAAAGCGACCGCGCATCCGTTCAAACCGTCGTCCGAATACATCGCGTAAAGCGTTGCTGTCTCAAAATATGTCTGAGGGTCGTTTTCTAAACGTGTCGCGTGGCCGAATTGAATTTGACGCCGACCGTCCGGCATTTCTTCGGCAACCATACGATGCCCGCCTGACCAGCCATAGTGAAAGCCATAAGCCTGCCCTGAGGCATTCGTTGCACCGCGACAAGGGACGATCAGACCTGGAAAATGCTCATGCCCTGTGCGCCCGGTTCTGTTTTCGCGGTAGCGTATTCCGGCGGACCACGCGGTGCGGTTCATCTGAAATTCGCCGCACCAACGACCCGCAAAATCGATCATGTCGTCACTGCTCTGTGGCGCAGGGAACACCGGCGCAGAAAGCCAGTGCAGGTGCATCGGTTTGGATGACGTGATTGAAGACTTAGCCTCAATCACGTGGGTTGCGGCGTCAATTGAGAAGACCGCGTGATAGGTCAATTCGCCCGATTGGTCCTTGAACGAAAGGTCTATCCGGTCCTCAAGGGTCGAAGCGTCATGGAAGCAAAATTTGGGCAGATACGGGCGGCCTTGGCTGTCGCGTATAACCAATCCGGGTTGTCCGGGGAAAGTGCGCATGGCCTCGGGGCAAATCGAAAGCTCTGGATTCACATCCAACATGCCGCCCGTCACGTCGATGGCATTTGCGCGGTAGATAACCTCAAGATCCGTGTCATCAGGTAGACGCGCGCCCCAATAGACGACTTCCGCCAGATGGTCTTTCTGCGAGCCTAAGACAAGGGTTTGACGACTATCGTCAAGCCGCCACGTCCGGATCATTTGACGGCCCCAAGCGTTAGACCGGCGATAAAGTGTTTTTGCATCATGAAGAACATCAACACAGGTGGAATTGCCGCGACGATCGAACCGGCGCTCATCAGGTGATACTGCGCAATGAACTGAGAATTAAACGACGTGATGCCTGCTGTAACGGGCTGAGAATCCGGTCCTTGGGTCAAGACAATAGCCCAGAAATAGTCGTTCCATATGAACGTGAAAATCAGCACAGCCAACGCCGCAAGGGCAGGGCGCATTAGCGGAAGGACAACAAACCAGAATATCCGCCATTCTTTAACACCTTCAACGCGTGCCGCTTCAATCAATTCAAACGGTAGGGCGCGAATGAAGTTGCGCATGAACAGCGTGCAAAATCCGGTCTGGAACGCGATATGAAACATCACGAGACCCATTTTGGTGTCATAAAGCCCAGCACTGACTGTCAGTTCACGCACAGGGACCATAAGGATTTGGAACGGTACAAAGTTTCCGGCAATGAACATAAAGAAAATGACCAAGTTGCCGCGAAATTTGTAAATCCCAAGCGCAAAGCCTGTCATCGCTGACAATGCAACGGCGCCAATCACGGTGGGAACAGTGATTAAAACCGAATTCCACATGTATTTGGGCATGTCACTTTCCAAAAACACTTTGCCGTAATTGCTAAAAAAATCAAACGAGCTTGGAAGGCCCCAATAATTGCCAGTGGTGAAATCCGTCAGCGGCCGGATTGAAAACATGGCGACGGCGATCAACGGCAAAAGCCATATGATCAAAGCGATCGGAACCAGTGTTTGATACGAAATCTGCGCGGCGCGGGATCGTTTTTCGATGGGTTTTGGAAACATGAGTCTTTCCCCTCTAGGTGCGCGCAGCGCGTTCGTCGCGGTACATGGACCACAAGAAATAACCGATGAAAACCAGCATGATAAGGAACAAAACAACCGCGATTGCCGAGCCATAGCCCATGCGGAAGCCGTATTCAGAAAGCGCTTTTTCGAACATGTAGAAGCTGAGCACGCGGGTCGACCCAAAAGGCCCCCCGTTTGTCATCACAGATATCAGATCAAAGGATCGCAACGCTCCGATGATGGTGACGACAAAGGCAATAAACGTGGCGGGGCGCAACTGAGGCAAAATGATATACCAAAGCATCCGCGGGCCCTTTGCGCCGTCCAAGCGTCCGGCCTCGATTTGTTCGGGATCGACGGCATTCAGGCCGGTCAGATAGAGGATCATGCAGTAGGCCGTTTGTGGCCAGAGACCAGCGGCAATGATGCCGTAGGTCGCCATGCCCGGATCGCCTAGGACGTTGATCGTTTCAAAGCCAAAGAACGTCAGGATAGCGTTCAATAGGCCTTCGCGTGGCAAGTAGAACCACGAAAACACGAGGCCAACAACAACTTGACTAAGAACAAACGGAAAGAAAAACAAAGACTTATAGATGCGAATGCCAACAATATTTTGATTGAGAAACAGGGCGATCAACAGACCCGCCGGAATGGCCAGCAGGTAGAGAGAAAGCCATTTCAAGTTGTTCCAAATCGAAATCTCAAACGAGCGGTCATCAAGCAATTCTTCATAATTTGCGAGACCGACATAAGTGGCTTTGCCCAAGCCATCCCATTCGTAAAGGGATATGTTGAACGACTGGATGATCGGGCTGATAACATAGACGATGAAAAAGAGAGCGCCCGGTAGCAAAAACAACAGCGGCGTTACTGTCATTTTGTTGCGCTGAAGCCAGCTTCTATTGTCGACAGCAGTAGACATTTTGGTTCTCCCAGCGGGGTGCAAGCAGCCGTTAGGCCACGTTAAACACACTCAATGTCAAAGAATTAGAAAAAAAGGGCGCCCCAACTTGAAACAGTCAGGGCGCCCGTGGTGCGCTTACTTATAAACGCGTGCCCGTGTCTTTTCGAGACGGTTCAGGATGTCTTCCAAGTTTCCAGGGATAACCATGAATTCTTGTAAACCTTCCATGCCAGCTGATGCCATTTCAGCCGGGAAATCACGGTCAAAGAACTGAGCAACGCCGCCGGTGGCATTGTTGGACAGCATGTCAAAGCCCTGAACGATGAATTCATCGTCAGCAACGCTTGAAGTGGCGTTGATTGGCAGTTGGCCGAGACCATCCGGACCGTTGATTTCAGTCTGAACCTCGGGCGACGTGATGTACTGAAGGAACGCTTTGGCAGCTTCGACGTTCGTAGCTTGGCTAGGAATGTGGAAGGTGTCTGTTGGCGCGTCTTCACCCATTGGATAATCACCAATTTTCGGGAACTGGTAGAAGTCCAACATGTCGTCGGTTAGGCCAGCTTCACGAAGATGTGGAACCGCAAAGTTACCGATCAGGTAGGATGTTGCCTCACCGTTAACAACGAAGGACAAAGCGTCCTGCCAGTTGTAGGACTGGTGATCGTCAATGAACGCACCCATGTCGATCAGCTTTTGCCAGTTGGCGAAGGTTGCGCGCACTTCGTCACTTGTCCAAGCCAACTCTCCACGTGCAAGTGCCATGTGGCTGTCAAAGCCATTGGTACGCATGTTCATGTAGTCAAACCATCCACCAGCAGTCCAAAGGAACTTGGACCCGATTGAATAGCATTTGCGACCGGAATCGATGATCGCCTGACAGTTGGACATTTCTTCTTCAAAGGTCGCAGGTTCAGAAAGGCCCAGTTCCTTGAATATGTCTTCGCGGTAATAGATGCCCCACTGGTAGTATGTATATGGAACGCCGTATTGTTTACCGTCCAAGGTCAAAGCGCCTTTAACAGCGTCTAGGCCTGGCAGGTCGCCGTTGTCGTACATGTCAGAAATGTCCATGAACAAGCCTGCGTTAACGTATGGTCCCATACGGTTTGCAGCGTACCAGTTCACAACATCAGGGGCGTTTGCTGTCAAAGCGTTGCGGATTTGGCTTTTCCAAGCTTCGCGATCAACAACTTCAAGTTCAACAGTCAACTCTGGATGCATCA
>Ga0316204_10007988_pt1 | contig 15035 bp, 12 predicted proteins | sample 6monrhotite_MG_2_FD_205661 | JGI IMG/M metagenome (GOLD analysis project Ga0316204, IMG submission 205661) | Microbial mat bacterial communities from mineral coupon in-situ incubated in ocean water Damariscotta River, Maine, United States -... | ecosystem: Environmental > Aquatic > Marine >...
TGATTTCAACCCTCATAAAAACGGACAACAAGGCAGGCTTAAAGATGGATATCAAAACTGTTGCCACCACCCCCTACGATGATCAACGTCCCGGCACGTCAGGACTGCGCAAGAAGACCCGCGTCTTCCTGGAAAAGCCCAATTATTTAGAGAACTTCGTCCAGGCCACCTTCGACAGCCTGGAAGGCTTCCAGGGTCAGACCCTGGTGATTGGTGGTGACGGCCGTTATGGCAACAAAGAGGCAACCCAGACCATCGTCAGACTGGCTGTTGCCAATGGCTTTGGCCGGGTGCTGATCGGCAAATACGGCCTGCTGTCGACCCCCGCTGCCTCCTGCGTGATCCGCAAATATAAGGCCTTTGGTGGTTTCATCCTCTCGGCCAGCCACAACCCAGCCGGTATCGACGAAGACTTCGGCATCAAATACAACGCCGGCAACGGCGGCCCGGCACCGGAAAAAATTACCGAAGCCATCTACGAGCATACGCTGAAGATTGAACGTTACCTCAGCTGTGAGGCAGACAACGTTAACCTGGACAAAGTCGGCAGCACCAAGATCGGCGACACTGAGGTGGTGGTAATCAACCCCATCAGCGACTATGCCGAGTTGATGCAGCAGATATTCGACTTCGACGCCATTCGCGAGTTATTCAAATCAGGCTTCCGCATGTGCTTTGACGGTATGCATGCCATCACTGGCCCCTATGCCCAAGAGATCCTTGAGAAGACCCTGGGCGCACCTAAGGGCACGGTGATCAATCATATTCCGCGCGATGACTTTGGCGGCGGCCACCCAGACCCTAACCTGACCTATGCCAAAAAATTGGTCAGCATCATGTTCGGCCCGACCCCGCCGGAATTTGGCGCCGCCTCAGATGGCGACGGCGATCGCAACATGATTTTAGGCAACAATTTCTTTGTCACCCCCAGCGACAGCCTGGCAATTCTGGCTGCAAATGCCACCCTTGTGCCGGGTTACAAAGGCGGACTTTCAGGCGTAGCCCGTTCCATGCCCACCAGTGCCGCAGTAGACCAGGTGGCCAAGGCCCTCAACATCCCTTGTTATGAAACCCCTACCGGCTGGAAATTTTTTGGCAACCTGATGGACGCTGACAAGATTACCCTCTGTGGTGAAGAAAGCTTTGGCACCGGTTCAAACCATGTCCGTGAAAAAGACGGCCTCTGGGCGGTGCTGTTTTGGCTCAACATCCTCGCTGTGCGAAAACAATCGGTCGAAGACATAGCCAAAGATCACTGGCAAAAATATGGCCGCAACTACTACACCCGCCATGATTTTGAAGGTGTCAATAAAGAACGTGCTGAGGAAATGATGGACAACCTGCGCAACCGCCTGCACACCCTGCCCGAGCGAGCCGTTGGCACAATGCACATCAGTTTTAGTGACGACTTCAGCTATACCGACCCTGTTGATGGCTCCAAGTCATCGGGCCAGGGAATTCGCATTCAGTTCACCGATGGTAGCCGCATCATCTTTCGACTCTCCGGCACCGGCACAGAAGGCGCAACACTGCGAGTCTATATCGAACGCTTTGAAGCTGACCAGAATAAACACAATATTGAAACACAGCAGGCACTTGCTGACTTAATCGACTTTGCCCACAGCATTGCCGATATTCAAAAATACACCGGCCGCAGCAAACCGACGGTCATTACCTAAAAACCTTTTTAACTGCTCAACGCGAATCAGCATTGATTCGCGCTGAGTAGCTTTTAGTTCCCCCTGACACCGCCACCAAATATGTCACCGTCTCAATACAGCTAACCGCACAACAGCAACTAAAATACCTCTACCCTATACAAATTCAACTCAAACCGAACATATTGACTATTATGATATTGGAAATCGCCATCAGAATTAGATAACTGAAAAACGAGGTAACCCACCATGCAATACATTCGCCCCTTCAATAGCCTTAGCATTAACGATGTACCCATCGTCGGCGGCAAAAATGCCTCTCTGGGTGAGATGTATCGTAGCCTGACTAAAAAAGGCATCAAGGTACCCAACGGCTTTGCCACCACAGCAGAAGCCTACCGCGACTATATAAAACACAACGATCTGGAGGGGCGCATCCGTCTATTGCTAGATGAACTCGACAGCAACGACACCCAGGCCCTGGCGGTGACCGGAGCAAGAATTCGCAGTTGGATCAATCACGGCGAACTATCTGCCGAGCTGGCGGAACAAATCGACACAGCCTATCAAGCCCTGGAAGACGAATACGGCGAACACACCGATGTTGCCGTGCGCAGCTCAGCCACCGCCGAAGACCTACCCAACGCCTCGTTCGCCGGCCAACAAGAGACCTACCTCAACATCCGTGGCAGCCATAATTTATTGGCTACCTGCAAGCTGGTATTCGCTTCGCTGTTTACCGACCGTGCTATCTCCTACCGAGTTCACCAAGGTTTTGATCACATGGATGTTGCCCTCTCCATCGGCGTACAAAAAATGGTGCGCTCAGACTTGGCCACCTCGGGTGTCATGTTCAGCATCGATACCGAAACCGGGTTTCGCGATGTGGTCTTCATTACCGCTGCCTACGGCCTGGGGGAAACCATCGTCCAGGGCACAGTCAACCCGGACGAGTTTTATGTCTACAAACCGAAACTGGCTGAAGGTATGCGCCCCATCCTTAAACGACAGCTGGGTGAGAAGGCGATTAAGATGATCTATAGCGGCGATCCAATGGTGGGGCTTTCCACCCGCAAGGTTCGCGTCAAACAGGAAGATCGCAACCGCTTTGCCCTGAACGATGATGAAGTGTTGGAGCTGGCGCGCCAGGCCGTGATTATCGAACAACACTATTCCAGCCAGGCCGGGCAGCCGCAGCCAATGGACATTGAATGGGCCAAGGACGGCGACAGCGGCGAGCTGTTCATCGTTCAGGCCCGCCCCGAAACCGTACAGGCCAATCTCGATTCCAGCTACACCCAGACATACAGTTTGCAGACACGCGGGACAATACTGACACGAGGCAAAAGTGTTGGCCAAAAGATTGCCTCCGGCAATACCCGCGTCATCATCGAAGCCGCCGATATGCATGACCTCAAACCAGGCGAGGTGCTAGTGACTGACATTACCGATCCTGACTGGGAACCGGTGATGAAAACCGCCGCCGCCATCGTTACCAACCGCGGCGGCCGCACCTGCCATGCCGCCATCGTCGCCCGCGAACTTGGCATCCCCGCCGTAGTCGGTTGTGGTGATGCCACCAAGATCATAAATTCAGGCCAGCCAGTCACGGTCTGCTGTGCCGAGGGCGATGAAGGCATAGTCTACGAAGGATTGCAGAAATTCGACAGCCAACATATTGACCTGACATCGCTGACGCGCCCCCAAACCAAAATCATGCTCAACCTGGCCAATCCATCGCAGGCATTCGAGGCCAGCCGCCTGCCCAATGACGGGGTTGGTCTGGCCAGGCTGGAATTCATCATCAATAACAGCATTCGCATTCACCCTCGCGCCCTGCTCGAATATGAACGGCTGGATAAAGCCACTCGCAGCCGCATCAAACCAATCATTGCAGGTTATGCCGATCCAAAAACTTTTTATATTCAGCGCCTGGCCGAAGGGGTTGGCACCATCGCCGCCGCCTTTCACCCCAAACCTGTCATCGTGCGCATGAGCGACTTCAAATCCAACGAATATGCCTCATTGATTGGTGGCGAGCGTTTTGAGCCTAAAGAAGAAAACCCCATGATCGGTTTTCGCGGTGCATCACGTTACCCGTCGACTGAGTTTGCTGATTGTTTTGCGCTGGAGTGCGCAGCAATGAAATATGCCCGCGAAGAAATGGGGCTGGAAAATATTACCCTGATGATTCCGTTTGTGCGCAGCGTTGATGAAGCCCACGCAGTGTTAAAGCTGATGGCCGATGAAGGCCTGTTACGCAATCACAACGGTTTAAAGATTTATATGATGTGCGAGATTCCCGCCAATGCTCTGCTCGCCGATGACTTTCTTGAACTGTTTGATGGCTTTTCCATTGGCTCAAATGACCTAACCCAACTCACCTTAGGGGTTGATAGAGACTCAGGCATCGTCAGCGGTTTTGATGAACGCAATCCGGCGGTATTAAGATTAATGCAGATGGCAATTGAGGCCTGCAAACGCAAAAACAAATATGTCGGCATCTGTGGTCAGGCGCCTTCTGATTACCCGGAGATCACCGAATGGCTAGTGCATCAGGGCATAAAATCTATTTCGCTAAACCCAGATAGTGTTATCCGCATGACAGAGGTTGTGCTGAATATAGAAAAGAGGTTTGAGCTAAAAAGCCAATCATAACTTTTAAAACGAGGATGCTAAATCAGGCTATTTGTGTTTGACGTTAAGATAAGGATTAGCCTCCAACGCATGAGCGCTCACTACAGTCGCTGAGCCACCTCTGCTCTGGGCCTGGGCAATTCCGATCAAGGCCAGCAAGGCCGCTGCCACCCAGATTTTTGTCATTGTCACTTTCATATTGACACCTAAATCAAGTAAAAAACCAATTACGCTATACACCTATCGGCGTGGCTTCAGAAAAACTATAGGTTTTTCAGGTACAACTGCAGAACTAATCACGAAATGAATTAGAAATCGTTCACAACCACAACCTGCCTCAGAGGTTCAAATGGGACTGACGTAGAAATAGCCCCCCTGCTGACAAAGCGACAAGTTCTCTTATTGCCTGGCAGGAAAACGACAGCGCGATTGTAGCGCTCTATAAATGGGATTTCATTAACTAATTTGAAGATGTGCCTGGCAGAACTTAGGGATCAGACTTTAAAATGAGCCACCATCTGTTGCAACTCACTTGCCAGACGGGCCAGATCATCACTGCTGGCAGAGGTTTTCTCCGCCGCCATGGCAGACTGGCCAGCCAGTTCATTAACACTGACAATATTCTTATTGACCTCTTCCGACACAGAACTCTGCTCTTCAGCTGCCGAAGCAATCTGCTGGTTAATAGAAACAATAGTCCCTACCGCATGGGTAATGGTCGACAGCGCCTCCTCAGCACTGGCAGCCTTTGTCATGCTTGCCTGGGCCGCTTCTTTACCACTAGCCATAGTCTTAACGACGTTTGAGGAACTCGCCTGTAAACGCTCGACAATGGTACGAATTTCCTGAGTAGATGCCTGTGTCCGACTGGCCAAGGTGCGCACCTCATCTGCCACCACTGCAAAACCACGCCCAAGTTCACCGGCACGGGCCGCTTCAATCGCAGCATTCAGGGCCAATAGATTGGTCTGCTCGGCAATGTCACGAATCACACCCAGTACCGTTCCAACGCTGGTCGTATCCTCTTCCAAACTGCCAATCACCTCACTGGCCCGCTCTACCTCCTCGGCCAAGTGATTCATCGCCTCAATCGACTCGCCAACAATACGACGCCCCTGCGAGGCCACTTCATCCGCCTCCGTAGCCGCATTGGCGGCTGTGCCGGCGTTGTTGGCCACATCTGTGGCTGTGGCTGACAACTCGTTCACGGCAGCGGCCATTTGATTGCTTTCAGACTGTTGCTGATGCGCCGCACTGCTAGTCTCTTCTGTGAGTAACGCCAGTTTTTCGGACGATGAGGCCAACTCAACCGAATTTCGCGAGATACCCTCTACCTGTTGCCGTAGGCTGCTTATCAAGCCTGCAAGTGCATCACCGAACATCACTAGCTCACGCAAGCCTTTGCGCTCTACCTGCACGGTTAGATCACCCTCAGCGGTACTCCCCATCTGTTTTAACAACACCCGCATCGGTGCAAACAGGTGATGAGAGAGCAGCCACAGGCTGATGCTAATACTGACCACAACAAGAATGACAAAGGCGACAATGATAAACAGACGAGTCGACGACATGTCATCATAAAATCCCTTCATCTCCTCCAGCATCAACAACTTGAGCATGGGTTCGCCATCATGTGATTTCAGAACATAGGCAATGGGCAGGGTGGTATTAGTCTGTCGCTCGACCCAATCCTCACTCTGGAACAGCTGTTTGCCATCAATACTATCTATCGTCAGTGGCAGTTGCACAATCTCAGCCACGCTCACCAGATTGTGGGCGGGATTCACCACCAACTCCAGATAACCAACGACACGCAAGCCACCCAAAGGCACCAGCGCAGAAAACATCGGTCCTTGTTTTGACATCCACAAACCTGCAACTGCTTTCAGACGTTCAGCCCCTTGGCGCGGCTTAGCCTGGTCATAAATAATTGGTGGCAGCTTTGAACCCAAGCCCGAGACACCTTCCTGGCTTTCCACCACCATGTTCAGATCCAGATCATAAACCCGCAGTTTTTTCACATCCAGAATATCAGCAGTGACAAAGCGCTGGTGAAACTGTTCATTCAACGACTCGCGCATAGTGGTCATCAGGTCTGTATCGCCGGGGGATTTTTTCAGCTTCGACAACGGTCGGCTCAACTCTTTCTTGGCTCCACGCCCCATATCCACCACATCCAGTTCAAGTGCTTGTAAGGCTTGTTTGGTAGAAAGGTCAACAATCCGTGTCAGGGTTCCTTCTTGCGAGGTTAGTGCTGCCTCGCGAAAAAAACTGGCACTGACTACGGATAACACAATAGTACCAATACCCAAAAATGCCAGAACGGCAACGGTAAGCTGTTTAATTGATATTTTACTAATAGACATGGTTTGTCCTTTTTACCCGCCCCCGGGTTTACCCCCCCTCTCTCCGTCACTGGAAAGAGGGAACAACTTAAAAATAACTTATTCAGCTGCGGGATAACCTTTTTCCGTCCACTCACCCCAACCACCGCGGAACCAGTAAATATTGCTATAACCTTCAGCCATGGCAATCTTGGCAGATTTAACACTGCGGCCGCATTTAACACCATTACAATAGAAGGCAACTGGGGTGGACTTGCTGGCAATGTGCTCGGCCAAGGCCGCAGGAGTCGTATCAGTATCTGGCAAAGCAATCGAGCCCTCGATAAAACCCTTGGCACGATCACTGGGTTTGCGCGCATCGATTATCACCAGATCATCATGCTGTTCTACCAGATCTATCAAATCTTCAGCTGAAACCTTGGTGGTACCTGGGATATTTTCCGGGGTATCCTCCTTGGCCTGAACAGCGGTCACCATGACCAGAGAAAAAAACAGTACAGAAATCTTTTTTAACAGCGCGCTCATTGCTTTACTTCTCCTTCAGTGAGTTGAGTAACCCCCTTACACTGTCAACTATCGGTTCTGTGCATCGCTTCTTTAATTCTTCTTAATTATTCCCTCTTTAAATAAATGGGAATATATTAAGCAAAAATAATAGGTTATTGCGCCCCCAGCAAGACACAAAGACTAGAATGAATCAAGAAGCGGCAAGATTTCTTCTATAACCAGGTCTATCAGAATAGGCAATTGATGCCCGAGCATGGCAGACAAATCTGCGCCTGCGGCAACAGGATCAATCTCAACCCCAAAAACCAGCAGCTGTGCTGGCAACAACGCCAGCGGCCGTCCCAGAGTCAGCGCCTGAGTCAGGCCAAAACCATACGATAAAAGGAAGCAGCCACACGATTCAAGCGCAGTTGAATCTGGCCAGCGATGCAACTGCCCCAATCCAGCCCCACTCACCACTGCATCGATGATGATCACCCTTTCCGCCCCCTCAAACAACGACAACAGCCCTGCCCCGGGGCGATCGACTGCCAGCAACTCAAGCTCACTATTCAAATAGGAATGTAGTTGTTCAGACTGGCGCAATTCATCGATTAGCAGCAAGCCCACCTGATCATCGCCGAACGGTGAACCGATACCTATGACCTTAAGCATGAACTAGCTACGCTTGATGCGCAGATCGAGAAAGTGAGTGGAACAGGAGATACAAGGATCGTAATTGCGGATTACCATCTCGGCACGCAGACGCAAGGCGGCATCATCATTCTCAAGCCCATAGGCCAACAGCTCGTTGTGCAGATCCTCTTCGATGCGGGCCTGATTTTGGCTAGTGGGCGGGACAATGGTGGCCTGCACGATGCGACCGTCAGCATCCAACTCATAACGATGCCACACTCATGCAACAAAGACTTAACTGCATCTGGCAGCAAATCATGATTTAGATTCAGACGCGCCAACGGCCCAACCAGATAAGGCCGACCATCAAGGTGACAATGCAGTGCTGTTGTGTGTGGTGCCTGATGTTCTTTGAAATGAGCCTCAAATTTGTCGATACTCAGATCATGGCCGGCATCAGAAACGATGTGGCCTTCATTCATTGGATATTCATCGGTATGGCGTGTGGAGACACTGACAAAGTTCTGTCTTGAAGCAGGCAGATCCAGCGCCGCCGACCAACGCAACAAAGCCTCGGCATGTTTCAGCTGTTGTCGCACTTTTTCTAATAACACAGCAGCTTCGGCGGCGGCTGGCGCCTTGTAAAAACCACCAACACGAACACCAACCGGGTGCACCGACCGACCACCGAGAAAACGGACAATCTCGTTGCCGATCCCTTGCAAGGCCAGACCCCGTTTTACCTCGTCAGGAAACTTGCTGGCCATCTCAGCGACACTGCTAAAACCAAAATAATCGGGCAAAGCCAACAGATGCACATGCAGGCCATAGCTCTCCAACCACTCACCGCAATATAGCAAGCGCCGCATCTCTCTAACCCAGGGGCCTGGGTCGCATTCAAACACCTGTTCGATGGCATGCACCGCACTCATCTGATAGGCCACCGGGCAGATGCCACAGATGCGGGCAACAATATCCGCCACCTCGTCATAACTGCGACCTTCAAGAAACTTTTCAAACAGCCGCGGCGGTTCAAAGATACGCAGCTTCAGTTCTTCGATCTTGCCGTCTCTCACCTCAATTTCCAGCGCGCCCTCGCCTTCCACACGCGCCAGCACCGGCACCTTAATAGAGATATCGCGCGCTCAGTCATGCTTATTCTCTTTGGCTTTCTAGCCTGCCGCGGCAAAGACTGGTGCAGCGTTATTGATCAACAAAAACTTGTCTGCAATCTCATCCGGCAGCAGGCCAAATCCTTGAAAACGTACTGATAAAGAATCCGAATTAGCATTTTCTTTGGGTCCGTAACAGGCATAACAGGCACGGCCAAACTTGGGGCACAATGCACCGCAACCGGTTTGCGTCACTGGCCCCATGCAGGGTTTTTGCCCAGTCACCAGCACACAGATATTGCCTTGGCGTTTGCACTCCAGACACAGGCTATCGTGTTCCTGCAATGGCGCCACACCAAACAGCAGCGCCCGTACCACGGCCACAATTTGATCACTGTTGATAGGACAACCCCACAATTCAAAATCGACCTGGACATGCTCGGCAATGGCCGTTGAAGTATCTAACGTTTCAATGAAATCAGGCTGGGCATAGATGGCCGCCATCCAATCGCTGGCATTAGCATTGTTACGCAAGGCCTGTATATCACCGGCGGTCGCGCAAGCACCAATAGTAATCAGATAACGGCTATTGGCGCGGACACGCTGGATACGTTGCAATTCATCGGGGGTGGTAATACTGCCTTCAACAAAGGCAATATCCACCTTGGCATCAGGCTCAACCGGGCCGGCTTCGGCAAAGTGGATAATATCGACTAGTTCGGCCAGGGTTAAAAGTGGTTCGCCCAGATTGAGCAAAGCCAATTGACAACCGTCGCACGAACTAAATTTGTGGACAGCTATTTTGGTTTAGTAGATGTATTAGCTACCTTGATAATTCAGTCCCACAGTTTCGACGCTGATAAATTCTTGATTAATCGATGTCATTAGTGCGCTGATCATGCAACCAAGCGACCTCATCATCATTTCCAGTCGTGCCAGCGTTGTGCTATTGATAAAACCGCACTCCTGGGCCTTTTCCAACTGCTGCTGCAACTCTTCTATCTCATCTTTGGCACGCGAAAGGTAGCGAATAAATTCAACCGTACCACCCTTTTCAACACCCTCTGCCACATTGGCCATGATGGCAAAACTGGCACGGCGAACACTGTTGCGCATCAAAAAATCACTCTCAAAGGCACCACGACTAGTCACGCTATAAACATCCCAGGCCAGCTCTCTTGCCAGCTTCCAGGTTTCTTCTTCTTCGAATTTATACTCGTTCATTTCGTTGCCCCCAACATCGTTTGTCTAGAATCCGCTCACGCCAAATATATCTTTAATTTCATTAAAGGAAAATACAGGTCCATCCTTACAGACAAACTTGCCACCATACTGACAATGACCACAGTGACCCATTGCACATTGCACATTGCACATTGCATGTGCATGTTGCGCTCCATGCTCATAAACAACATCTCTTCCGCCACCCCCATCTCAAGCAGGCGTTTGATGGCAGCATGCATCATTCCTTCCGGGCCACACATCATGGCAATGGCTCTATCAGGTTTAAGTTCCAACTCATCAAACATGCCGATGACAGGCCCTACCCGCCATGGCCACTGCTGCCCACCCTGATCCGCAGCAATGATGACGTGGGTGTCTGGCATCTGGCTCCACAACTTATAACGTTCACGCCATAACAGGTCGTCAGAGTGTTTAACCCCTTGCATAATGGTCAATCGACCAAAACGTTCGCGCCGGCTAATAATGTAGTTGATTACCGACACCACCGGTGCACAACCTAGCCCACCGGTAACAATCAATACATCATACCCCTCAGCTAGTTGCAACGGCCAACCGCGGCCAAAGGGGCCACGAATACCAACCCGCTGAACTTGCGCCAGTCCACGAGTCACTCGACCCACCACACGAATAGTGTGTTCATAAAGATGTTCATCTTCCGGGTCAGAGACGATTGAGATCGCCACCTCACCAACGCCATATAGATACGCCATGTTGAATTGACCTGGGGCAAAGCTGTAACGTTTATGCTGCTCGGCATCGGTAAAACGCAGGCGCAGGGTAAAGATGGTGGGTGATTCCTGAATGCGCTCCACCACCTCGGCCTCGAATGGCGTATAGGGATCAAGCCTCACTCTTTACCACCTCCTGCAATTACATTCGCCTCTTCGGTCAGGTCAATCGCCGCCGGACACCAGCTAATGCAACGACCACAGCCTACACAGCCACTGTTACCGAATTGTTGCACCCAGGTAGCCAACTTATGAGTCAACCACTGGCGATAACGTTTCTCGGTATCTTCGCGGATCACTGTACCGTGAACATAACTATGACCTTGGGTAAAACAGGAATCCCATTCACGCAGATGCTCGGTGGCATGGCCGTCCAGTTGCGGCTGTTTTTTGCACAACGGGTTTGGTCTGGACAAAGCTGATCTTGCCCTCGGCATCACGTTCAGCTGGCCACAACACTTCACTAGCAGAAAACAATAATGGTTTTAAGGCCTGTGGGACGCTGGCCCAGGCAAAATTGCGCTCAGTTTGCGAACGGTTTTAATGATATTGACCAGGTAATTGTTGATCATGAACACCAACAGGAAGATGAGCAACATCGGCAAGCACGTCGTAGACAATAGCGCCATCACGCACCTGCGGGGCCAGGCAACGATAACCCTCAGCAATCAAAACATCGATAAGCACTTGCAAACCTTACCGTTGCAGGAACTGAGTCTGCTTCACCAATGGCTACCCCATGAGACTTTACTTGATACTATGCTCCGGGCTCCAAGCCTTCAAGGGCACGCAGTTCCGCCTCGCTAAAGCCTGCCTTGATGCGTGCATCGTAATGAAATGGCCCACGTAACTGACCGGCAAAATACTGACCGATCAATTCAATAAAAGTCTGCTCCATATTCAAACCACGCTGGTCACAAAAATATTTAAACCAGCGCGAGCCAATCGCTACATGACCCACCTCATCTCGCAGGATAATCTCCAGTACGGCCACCGATTTTAGATCACCAACATGACGAAGACGTTTCATAATCCCCGGCGTCACATCCAAACCACGCGCCTCCAGCACCCGCGGCACCAAGGCCATGCGCACCATAGGATCAAAGGCCGTTTTTTCTGCCATATCCCACAGACCGCTATGGCCCGAAAAATCACCGTAGTCATAACCTATATCGATCAGGCGTTGGCGTAACAATTGAAAGTGATAGGCCTCCTCATCGGCCACCCGCACCCAGTCAGAATAATACTGGCGTGGCATGTCACGAAAACGATAGACAGCATCCCAGGCCAGATTAATAGCATTGAACTCGATATGGGTAACGGCATGCAGCAGAGCGGCGCGACCTTCCTCTGAACCCAGACCACGTTTAGGCACATTACCCGGCGGCACCAATTCTGGTTTGCTTGGATGACCTGGCTCACCGATGGGGTTCGGCTCGACAGATGATTCAAGCGAAAGCCGCTCATCACGCCAGGCCTGGGCGTGTTGTTGGGTCAGGCGCAGTTTGTCTTCGACCGTACTGGCGGCCAGACATTGTTCAGCGGCATTAAACAGGGATTCCATGGGCATCAGATAAGCTGTTAGGAAGGTTATTTATGTATTGTCGCGCAATAGAGGTAGATTGTCATTCTGGCGTATATCTGAGCTATGAAGGTGGAGCGAGAATGATGGGGCCGTAAATTTTCGAGCAAGCCCCCACTTCAACGTTTCTCAAACAACCTGATCAACAGGTGGCAAACAGGCTGCCGGCATAAGCGAACTAGGCAATGAACATATGGATACTTCAATTTAACGATCAACAGTAATGGTCCGGCTAAAGATGAGATCTCTGTTAGGAAGACATGTGGTTTTTCCGGTTTTTAATCCGCCTATAATTTGACAGATACCGGGATTTATTTTTTCCCTCCCCTATAGGACGTAGCCACAGAAAAAAAGAGTTAATGTAGAATTAATACTAAGATAATCTAAAAGTTGTATATTTGAATCACTACCGTAATGTTGTTTATTTACAGGCGGTGTCCGGGCCATTGCAGGAGTGCGCAACTTCAACAGTTACAAGTCATAATAGAGACATGGTTTCTATGCTCTAACCTGCATTCGTTTTTTACTGAACAGGAGGTCATACTTATGAATAAAGCAGTAACCACACTTTCATTGGCAACAGCGCTGCTTATCCCTGGCATCAGCCATGCATCCAATCTTAGTTACGACTTTGTAGAACTCAATTACAGCAACACAGACCTCGACAATTTTTCAGATGATTTAACCGGCCTTGACTTATACCTCAACAAATCTATATCTAACAATGTTTATCTACTTATTGATTATGGTTCCTTCAGTGTTGGCACCCCCCTGGGAGATATAGACATTAGCGGTATTTCTCTTGGAGCCGGCTACCATTACCCTATCAACGACAAAACCGACCTATATGCTGAGCTTGCATTTCAAGAGAGCGACACTGAACGTGCCGGCGTTTCTATTGATGAAAACGGATATGGCTTTGGCGTGGGAGTGCGCAACAAATTAACCGATAAAATCGAAGGCCTGGTTTTTATCAGTCACACCGACATTGAAGACGAGACCGACACCAGTGTTGATGTGCAACTCGCATTTGAGTTTGCCCAAAACATGCAAATAACCGGTGGCATTGATTTTGAAGACGAAAGAACATCACGTATCGGCCTAAGATTTAATTTCTAAGCCAATCTAGCTTCCTTTCTCAAAAAATGAAGCTATAACTAATATGTAGGTGTATCGTAATTTTAGAGAGGGATATTTAAAATGAAACGTTTGTTAATAAACGGCCTGTTGGCACTAGCTATAATTGTAGTGGCACCAAATGCCATGGCGATTTCAATCGGTTTTAGCAGCCTCACCAATCTGAACCCATTCGCAGTGACCAATGGTGACAGTGTTGCAGTAGATGTCGTTATCACAGATAGGGGCAGTGATGTTGTTACCGCTTATGATATTGATATTGCCTATGACGCCAACATTCTTACAGCCACTAATGTAAGCTTTGGCGGCTTGCTTGGCACTCCCCCAAGCACCTCTCAACAAAACATTGACCTAACCAATCCAGGTATTGTCGACATCACTGAGCAATCCTTGTTAGATGAAGCGTTGTTAGAGGTCATGCAGCCCGATGACTTCACTCTGGCCACCGTCACTTTTAATGCCATTGCTGATGGAGTAAGCAACCTGGATTTCTTATGGACAGCAGGCAATAACGTAATAGGAGCTAACAACCAGGTCATTATTAGCAATGTGCCGGAACCAGCAAGTGTTGCATTGCTCACAATGGGCGCAATAGTTGCCTTTGGATTGAAAAAAGGTAAGAACAAATCATAATTAAAAACTATTTTAATTATGCAGAAAAATAAAAGCCGCTCAAACGAGCGGCTTTTTTAATAACGAATCAACAGTCTTAATCAAATGCTCAAATCCAACATCCGCTGCAAGGCCAGCCGCGCCTGCTCAGCCGTCTGCTTCGGCACCTGCACCTGATTAACCACCTTGCCCTCAACCAGATTCTCCAGCGTCCACAACAAATGCTGCGGATCAATGCGAAACATGGTCGAACACATACAGATGGTCGGCGACATAAAATGTACATGCGTACCCCGCGCCCTATTCTGCTCAGCCAACCGTTTAACCAGATTCAACTCAGTACCCACCATCCAACGCGAACCATCAGGCGAGTCGTTAATGACATTGATGATGTATTCTGTCGAGCCAACGTAGTCTGATTTTTCACACACCTCGAACGATGACTCTGGATGCGAGACAACCTTGCCTTCAGGAAACTTGGCGCGAAAGGCATCAATGTGATTTGGTTTAAACATCTGGTGCACGGAACAAAAACCCTTCCATAAAATCATCTTGGCGTTCTTGATCTGCTCTTCTGTCAAACCGCCCATGGGCTGATCAAAATCCCACACCACCATCTCATCCAAAGGAATACCCATTTTATAGGCCGTATTGCGACCTAGATGTTGGTCAGGGAAAAACAGAATCTTTTCACGGCGCTCGAAAGACCATTCCAGCACATGTTTGGCATTGGTGGAGGTGCAGACGATGCCGCCATGTTCACCACAAAATGATTTCAGGTCGGCGGCGGAGTTGATGTAGGTGACCGGGGTGACACATTCATCTGGCTCAATGACCTCAGAAAGCTCACGCCAGGC
>Ga0316204_10007989_pt1 | contig 15033 bp, 14 predicted proteins | sample 6monrhotite_MG_2_FD_205661 | JGI IMG/M metagenome (GOLD analysis project Ga0316204, IMG submission 205661) | Microbial mat bacterial communities from mineral coupon in-situ incubated in ocean water Damariscotta River, Maine, United States -... | ecosystem: Environmental > Aquatic > Marine >...
AATTTTAACAGGTGTTTCAAATAATCTGCCATCAATTCCTGTCCCCTGTAAACCATCATTACTGACTATGACTTCACCATTTATTTTTTTCAGCTTAATGTCATTACCTTTAATTCCTAACTGGGCATTGTGCAGCACGGCCTTACCAAGAACATTTCCCTTGCCACTAGCCATAGGAATATTAATTTCAAGATTCAGCTTAATCTGACCAATACTCTCTAATGTCTGTAGCTCCTTACTATAACCTTCAGCAAGATTAGAGGCCGCCACATACTGAATAATATCTTGTGTTGAAGAGTCAACATCACCACGCAATTCCAAGAGAGGATCATCAAGTTCCAGATCGGCGACATGTGCGGTAACGTTATGTACCTTGGCATTTAAAATCCGACCCGCCTGTCCAATAATATCTAAACTACGTCCCTTGAATATCACTTCACCCTGCATTTCAGAAATCGCAGGCCAACCAGGCTCATAATCAAGCTTGGCATTAATAACATCAAAACGGGTTTCGAATCGGCCTTCGCCATGATCAAATGGGAATTTATCAAGCGGTCCGCGTAAAACAACTTTACCGCTAGGTACAAACCCTTGCATAATTGATTTATCTAACCAAGCGATGGTTTTATCTGAAAGAACTGGCAGCGGCAAATACTTGTAGGTCTGAGCACCATTTGCATTTTTAATATCTGCCAACAAGTCTATAACTGGTGAACCTTTATTGGGAAGCAATAAATCCATTTGTGCACGAAGCGTGATATCGGCATTAATAATGTCAAATTCAGTTGCTTGTAATGACCAACCTGATTCACCTTTCTGCCACTGCACCTGTCCAGCCAACCGCGTTATATCTATCGGCTTACGCAACAGACCTTTCATATCAAGTACAATGTTATTGCTGTCGATCTGCAAATTGCCTTTATTATTATCGATCGCAATATTACCGGCGAGATCTTTCACCCCCGGCACGCTATTCCAGGCTTGTGTCGTTAGTTCAGAGAATCGCCCATCAATCTGCCATTGATTTAAAGTTTCATCGGTCGATTTTACAAACGATAGGTTATGCAGGCTTACTCTGGGTTGTAAAGCTGTGAGCGTTTTAACGCTGTCTTGGTCGAGTAATTGAAAACTGTTAACAACAGGTAATACATCCGATAATTTTACATAGCCTAATACAGCAGAAAAACGTTGCGCAGAATCATCCGAAAGAAAACTGAATTGTGATGCAGGCCACGCAGCCTCTTTTGTTATTGGCGAGAAATCACCGAGTTGTAAACTCCAATCTGTTTCAGCTTGATGCCAAGACAAAGTGCTCTTTAAACCGTTGAAGTTAATCGCTGATGCATGCTTCCCGGAAAAACCTAAATCAACAAGAGCGATATTGCCTTCCAGTTTCTCCAATGAATTATTTTTCCATTTTCCCCATAACTCAAAGTCTGAATAGCCTTTAGTTATATTTAAATCTTCTACTAATGGCTGCCTCCACCATGCAGGAAGAACCAATTTCTGGGCATTAACATAAACATCACCATGCCATGCGGATATATCTGTAGTTGTACCTTGCACTTCTGCGGCAATCTTTATTTTTTTACCTAAACGTTCAGGCAAATTAACATCAGCATCAATCTGATGAATATCTGCGTAATTTCGTATTCTTAAATTAACATCACTAAATAAGAGATCTTTTTCATTTAGCGGAATATCTGTCCATTTAATACTACTTGATTCAATACCAATATCAGGTTGACGCAATAACCATTCGAACAACACTTTTGAATAATCATATTCAGATTCTTTTTTATGGTCTGATAAACCTGCAACACTAAAGCTTTTATCAGCATGGCGTGTTATTGAGAGCGCAATTCCACTAATCGTGAAACTTGAAGGAACAAAATCACGATTTCGCATCGACGAGAATAAATCAATTCCCATCCGCGCATCTTTAAATTTGAACAACACCTCTTTATTATTTTTATCGTACAAGCGTACATCAAAAAAATGTAGTTGTGGTTCAAAACCCGCCCATTCGGCTTTAAGTTCAGCAACCTGAACAGGCTGACCCGCATATTCACTCAAAGCCTGTTCTGCTTCTACACGATAGTTTTCTGCCAACGGCAGTAACAAACGCGCGATTGTCAGTAAGACAGCCGCGACGACTGCTATTCCGGCAAAACCATACCAGAGCATACCGACTAAACAATGAATGATTTTTTTAGGGGTCACGAATTCAGATCCACTTTCAAACTTTCAATAAATTCATACAGTTCATTACTATTACATTAACACCACATCGTAATGTTCTTGGGTATACAAAGATTCAACTTGCAGTTTAATAGGTTTGCCAATGAAATCTTCCAACTCGGCAACACTGGTCGATTCTTCATCTAACATTCTGTCGACAACCGCTTGTGACGCTAAGACAAGAAAAGTTTGCGCCTCATATTGTCTTGCTTCGCGAATAATCTCCCGAAAAATTTCGTAACAAACTGTTTCAGCTGTTCGCAACGAACCCCGCCCATTACAAGTTGGACAATCTTCACAGAGGATATGTTCCAATGATTCACGAGTTCGCTTACGGGTCATTTCCACCAGCCCAAGCGCAGAAACTTGGCTGATATGACATTTAGCATGATCCTTTTCAAGATTTTTTTCTAAAGAACGAAGTACTTGACGTTTATGCTCTTCATCCTGCATATCGATAAAATCGACAATAATAATACCGCCCAGATTTCTTAGGCGTAGTTGTCTTGCGATAGACACTCCCGCTTCGAGGTTAGTCTTGAAAATAGTTTCATCTAGATTTCGGTGACCAACAAACCCACCTGTATTCACATCAATCGTGGTCATTGCTTCAGTTTGATCGATAATCAGATAACCACCCGATTTAAGGTCAGCCCGTTTATCAAGTGCTTTATGAATTTCATCTTCCACTGAGTAGAGATCAAATATTGGTCTTTCACCAGGATAGTATTCAATCCTGTCCGCAACCTCAGGAATGAATTTCCGCGCAAACTTTGCCGCGCGCTCAAAGGTCTCTTTAGAATCGATTCGAATTTTTTCTATTTCAGGGCTAACCAAGTCGCGCATCATGCGCATCGCTAAAGGCAAATCTTCATGAATGAGATGAGGAGCTTTCTTGGTCTTCATTTTATCGACAATGGCTGTCCACATTCGATGCAGGTATTCTACGTCGGCTTGAATATCATCGTCAGTGATACCATCAGCCGCAGTCCGTACAATATAACCACCCGCATAATCATCAACCGCAAGCTCTTCAAGTTTCGCCCGTAAGCGATCTCGTTCTTCGGGTTCTTCTATTTTTTGTGAAATGCCTATATGTTCTACGCCGGCCATAAAAACGAGGAAACGAGAAGGAATAGAAACCTGAGTCGTCAAGCGAGCGCCTTTTGTCCCAAGCGGATCTTTGACAACTTGCACACAAATCTCTTGGCCTTCAGTCACCAAGCTATTAATTGATTCAACTTTATTGGTTTCGTTATTGTCGTCGCCATCAATCTTAATATCAGAGGCGTGTAAAAAGGCGGCACGTTCTAGCCCGACATCAATAAACGCGGCTTGCATGCCGGGCAAAACCCGCGACACCTTGCCTTTATAAACATTACCAACCAGACCACGCTTGGCAGTACGTTCAATATAGACTTCTTGAAGCACCCCATTCTCGACCAGCGCAACCCGAGATTCATTCGGTGTCATATTAATTAAAATTTCACTGCTCATTAAAAAAACATCCTAACTGTTATTCCTTATTATTATGTTCCATCATAGCATTATCAAAGCCCAACCTCAGATGACATCGATCGCAAATTCTTTAAATAATTCAGCGGTTTCAAATATGGGCAAGCCCATCACCCCGCTGTAACTACCTTGTAATTTATCAATAAATACAGCAGCTTGCCCTTGAATAGCATAGCCACCTGCCTTATCCGATGATTCCCCTGTAGAAATATAGGCCTTTCGCTCGGCTGCAGTGGTTTCGCGGAAGCTCACTTCGCTGGTGCTCAGACGCAGGCCATGCTGCTCACCCTTCACAACCGCCACCGCTGTCATCACATGATGCGTACGGCCTGACAGCCTTGCCAGCATTGCCTCTGCATCACCCTCAAAGACGGGTTTACCCAGGATATAGTCATCAAGCACAACAATTGTATCTGAACCGAGTACAGGACATGTCTTCTCACTGGCTTGCCAACCCGCTTGCGCTTTTTCTAGAGCCAGGCGTTGCACAAATTCACTGGGGGACTCACCAACCTTCACCAGCTCTGGAACATCAACCTGAATAACTTTAAAATCTATACCCATCTGCTCCAATAATTCGGCGCGGCGTGGAGATTGTGAGGCGAGTAAAACTTTTGGCGTATTCATATTAAAAACCTACGAAGACTCTCTCGACATGACGAACCGGATTGAATGCTGATTAACGTTAACATCATGTCTAAATAACTTTTTAAATTTAGTCTCGATGATAAGGATGGTTAGTGATTAAAGACCAGGCACGATACAGCTGCTCTGCCAGCACAACTCGAACCAGGGCATGCGGCAAGGTTAGCGCGGAAAGTGACCACTTCAAATCCGCACGTTGTTTCACTTCTGCGCTCAGTCCATCGGGACCACCTACAACCAATGCAATATCACGCCCCGAACTGGTCCAATCAGACATTTGTTCAGCAAGTTGCCGTGTTGTCCACGACTTTCCCCGTTCATCGAGTGCCACGACTAAACAATCCTTTGGTATGGCTTGCAGAATGCGTTCTGATTCTTCTTCGATGGCGCGTTTTAAATCACTATTTTTACTGCGCCGTCCCGGAGGGATTTCTTTTAGTAGAGGGGTAAATTCTTTCGGCAAGCGTTTAATGAATTCGTCATAACCCGTACTTACCCACGCAGGCATTTTCTGACCTACCGCAAGAATATGGATATGCATGTGTGCCGCTTAAAAACCGTTATAAACGCGTGTCATCTGGCTTCGACATTTCGCCATCAATAGCCCAGAGTTTTTCGATGTTATAGAAATCGCGCACTTGCGGCACCATGATGTGAACGACAACATCACCCAGATCGAGCAGTATCCATTCACCAGGATTTTCGCCTTCCTGACCTAACACTGTTCCACCCGCTTCTTTAACACTCACAATCACACTATTTGCCAAGGCTTTAACTTGTCTGACCGTCGAGCCACTAGCTATAATCATTTTATCTGTGAAGTTACAAATTGTTTCAACCTCGAGTACGCGAATATCAACCGCCTTCACATCTTCGAGTGCTTCAATAACTATTTGACTCAATTTATCTACTTTTAATCCAACTGCTTTATTCATTGATACAACCTATTTTCCTGTATGTAATTATGGACCGCTTCGTCCATTAATTTTCCTATCGGTTCGCCCGCTTTTAATGCCGCACGAATCTGGCTAGCCGCATGCGGCAACTGACAACTTAAACCGGTAATGATACTGCCGGCTTGTGTCTCTGGTTTAGTACAACACTCCCGCTGAGCCAATAGTTCGGCCAACTCACCCTCAGCAACCAACTTCTCACCGGGACGACTGACAACAACAATATGGGCCAATTGAAATAACATAGACCATTTATGCCATGCTAAAAGACCATTAAATGCATCAACACCAACAATAAAAAACAATGCTGTTTGCGGAAACTCTCGTCGAAAATCTTGCAAGGTATCTACACTATACGACACGCCTTGACGCTGGCATTCTCGATCATCAACAATCAAGGCTGGCTCATTCCTGGCGGCCAAATTCAACATTGCAATTCGCTGTTCTGGACTAGCCACTGGTGCAACACGTGTTGGCGATTGCCGGCAAGGTATTAAACGAACTTCATCAAGCTGAAGTCCCTGCAAAGCCGTTAATGCTACTTGGATATGCGCATGATGCACAGGATCAAAGGTGCCACCCAGAATACCAATCGACGCCATCAAAGCCGCGCCATCAAATCAACCGCGAATATGACCGTCACCAATGACGATATACTTTTGCGAAGTCAGTCCTTCCAAACCCACTGGACCACGGGCATGAATCTTATCGGTACTAATACCAATTTCTGCGCCAAGACCATATTCAAAACCATCTGCAAAGCGAGTCGAAGCATTAATCATCACTGAACTCGAGTCGACTTCAGCAATAAAACGTCTTGCTCGAGTAATATTGTCACTCATGATCGATTCAGTATGACCTGAGCTATGCGCATGAATATGATCAATCGCCGCATCCATATCCGCTACCACGCGAATAGATAAAATAGGTGCGAGATATTCCTCATCCCAATCGGCAGCGGTTGCAGCAATTGCCGCGTCAACTATCGCGCAGGTCTTTTCACAACCGCGCAACTCAACACCTGCCGCGGCATATTTCTCTGCCAACACAGGCAAAATTTTATCGGCAATGCCCTCTGCAACTAATAGTGTTTCCATGGTATTACATGTACCGTAACGTTGTGTCTTTGAGTTCACCGCAACCGCAACGGCTTTATCAAAATCTGCCTTGTCATCAATGTAGACATGACACACACCGTGCAGATGTTTAATCACTGGTATGCGCGCATCTTCTGAAACACGCTCAATCAGACCTTTGCCACCGCGTGGCACGATCACATCAACAAACTCACTCATGGTGATCAACTCACCGACTGCCGCACGATCAGTTATTTCGATGACTTGCACCGCTTCAGCAGGTAAACCTGCTTTAGCAAGCCCTGCACTAACGCAACTGGCAATCGCCTGATTCGAATGTAAGGCTTCTGAACCACCGCGCAAAATAGCCGCATTACCCGACTTCAAACACAACGCGGCAGCATCCGCAGTCACATTAGGACGCGATTCATAAATAATACCAATCACACCAAGAGGCACGCGCATCTTACCGATCTGCAAACCACTAGGTTGATACTTCATGTCTTCAATTTCACCAATAGGATCTGGCAACGCGGCAACTTGGCGTAAACCTTCTGCCATACCATCAATGCGTTCGTCATTTAATTCGAGTCGATCAAGTAACGCCGCATCAAGGCCGTTATTTCGACCCGCATCCATATCTTGCTTATTGGCCGCGAGTAAACTCGCGCGTGATTCTAATAGGGCGTCAGCAATCGCTGCCAAAGCCGCATTCTTTTGTCCTGTATTGGCGCTCGCCATGACACGCGATGCCTTACGCGCACGCACACCTAATTCCCGCATGTAAACGGCAACATCTACGTGTGAACTTTTTAACTTTGTTTGCATAATCGTACTATCTCGAAAGAAGTTGTGGCTACGCGCTCAGTGATTTACCGTGACAGACTTTGCGCGGTACTACGCTGCAAAACCGTCGCCGCCTTGAGGCCAGCTAAAGATAGGCATAATTGTAACAATTCATCCCAAACATTGCCCGTAGATTGACCTTTAATCACCCGGTCAATACGCGCGGCAACTATCAAAAGCCCTTGCCAGCGACGTGGCCCATACATCATTAAAGCTTTTTTTATCAATGGTTTACGCTTTTGCCAGACCCGATAACTGGTCATAACCTGGTCTACCTTTGAGGTATCGGGGCGACCCCCTGAAGTTGCCGATTCTGCGGACATTTTCGCCAATGAGCGCAATTCGCGTGATAAAACCCACAATACCAGTACCGGTTCAGCACCTTCGTCTCGCAAGCGATTGAACATTCGCTGGGTATAAGCGACGTCTCCAGACAAGGCGGTATCGACCAATTTATAAATATCAAAGCGCGCATTATCGGCAACTGCATCATCAATGTCATCAATACTGATCGGCCCGGAGCCATGCAACAAAACCAGCTTTTCAATTTCTTGTGCAGCGGCAAGTAAGTTGCCTTCAATACGCTGAGCAAGCAACTCCACTGCGGCAGTATCCGGTTGCAAACCTTTGGCTCGCATCCGACCACCCACCCAGGATGTTAAGCGATTTGCATCAAGCGGCCAGATAACAATATTTTTACCCAACTTATCCATCGCCTTGTGCCACTTTGTTTTGGCAATACTGGCTTCAAGCTTACCGGTAATAATAAGTAACACGGTGTCTTCAGGTGGTCGTGCAGCCCAGGCATCTAATGCTTTACGACCGGCATCACCAGGTTTGCCCGTAGGCATACGCAATTCAATCAATCGTTGCTCGGAAAACAGCGACATGGCACTCGCGGCATCATACAAAGCATTCCAGTCAAAACTACGATCGACATGCATTACCTGACGTTCAGTGAAACCTTTTTGTTGCGCGGCTTGCCGAATAGCATCCGCTGCTTCTTGCACGAGCAAGGTTTCATCACCACTAAGAATATAAACAGGGGAAAGGTCTCCCTGTAGGTGGGAGTCTAATTGTGCCGCATCCAGTTTCATAAGCTAAACATCATTAGCCAATGATTTTTAGCCACGGTTGTATGCTTGCAGACGATTTAATATTTGGCGAACCATATCACGTTCCATATCGGCTTGGAGGCGATATTGTTCATCGCCTTTACCCAATACGTTATTTGCATCATAGGTGTAATCGCGCAATTGGCGCAGCTTTTGCGGTGCGAGTAAAATCTTGCCCTGGCGATCCTGCAAGCTCACGTCGAGGGTATAAATCAATTCGTATTCTGCTGTTTTACCCGAAACGCCCGAGACAGAAAGTAAGCGGCGCTCAAAGGCAGGCGGCGATATTTTAAGGATGACCTGAGCCGCACTCGCTTCATTTACGATATTAACACCACTGGTTTCTAGGCTACGGCGTAACTCCAGGCCAATTGCTGTGTTTTTTGCCGCACCTTGTACATGCATCTGTTGCAAACCGACAGGTAAATTAATATCGCCACGCAGGTGAAAACCACAGCCACTCAGCAGCAACAGAGCTGAAACCAGTATTAATCGCAAAGCTTTCATAATCTCTCCTATTGATGCCAAGTTATCACGAGACAACGATATTCACCAGTCTCCCAGGCACCACAATGACCTTACGCACGGTCTTACCCTCGGTGAACTTGATTACATTCTCATCTGCAAGCGCTTGATCTTCAATGGCTTGTTTGTCAGCGCTCGCAGGCACACTGATTTTGGCGCGTAATTTACCATTCACTTGAACCACCAGATCCAGCGTATCGCGTACTAAGGCATCGGCATCGACCTTCGGCCAACTGGCATCGATCATGGCTTCACTGTGGCCGCGATGCTGCCAAAGTGCATGGGTAATATGCGGCACAATCGGTGCCAGTAAACACAAGATCATATCAACACCTTCGGCTAATAATTCATCTTTGCCATTGGCATCCAACTTATCTAAGTCTGCGAGTAAATTAAGTATCTTCATCCCCGCAGCGACTACTGTATTAAATTGATACTTGTCGACATCATGGTTGGCTTGCTCCAGGAAGCCGTGTAGCTCACTGCGTTGCTTGCGCACTTCGGCATCCGCCGCTGCCCAATCGATTTTCTTACTGGTTGGCGCATCAACCGCGACCTTCCATAAGCGCCGCAGAAAACGCGAGGCACCCTCTACCGCGTCATCATTCCATTCCAGGGATTGCTCGGGTGGTGCAGCGAACATCGTAAACAGGCGCACTGTATCAGCACCGTATTTTTTAATCAGATCTTGAGGATCAACTGTATTGCCTTTTGACTTTGACATCTTGGTGCCCTCTTTGAGCACCATGCCTTGTGTCAGCAAACGCTTAAACGGTTCGTTGGGTAATTTAATATCCAGACCTGCTGCTTCAGGGATCACATCACGCATTAACTTGTTGTAAAAACGTGCATACAACAAATGCAGGATCGCATGTTCAATGCCGCCAACATACTGATCGACTGGTAGCCAATATGCCGCTCGTTCATCGAGCATGGCTTTATCATTATCTTTGCAGGCATAACGGGCGTAGTACCAGGATGATTCCATGAAGGTATCAAAGGTATCTGTCTCACGTTCGGCCTTACCACCACAGCTTGGGCATGTGGTTTCATAAAATTCCGGCATCTTTTTAATCGGAGAACCCACACCATCAAAATCAATATCCGTTGGTAGTACAACCGGTAGCTGATCTTCAGGCACCGCAACTTCACCACAACTCGGGCAATTAATAATCGGGATCGGTGCTCCCCAATAACGCTGACGAGATACACCCCAGTCACGCAGGCGGAAATTAACTTTTACTTCACCTTTGCTTTGCGCGGCAAGATGATCAGAAATGGCTTTAAAGGCAGTCTTAAAGTCCATGCCATCAAAATCACCGGAATCAACGCAAACACCTTTTTCAGTATATGCAGCAGCACTTAAATCAGCATCACTACCATCAGCCGGTTTAATAACCTGTTTAATTGGCAAGCCGTATTTCAGTGCGAATTCGAAATCACGTTGATCATGTGCAGGCACAGCCATTACCGCGCCTTCGCCATAACCCATTAAGACAAAATTGGCAGCGAACACAGGAACTTCGTCACCGCTGATAGGGTGTACCGCCATCAGTCCTGTATCGACACCTTTCTTCTCCATGGTTTCCATCGCGGCTTCGGATGTTTCCATAACTTTGCACTCATCAATAAAGGCGCTGAGCTGAGGATTGGTTTTTGCTGCCTCGGCGGCCACGGGATGTTCCGGCGCGACAGCAACATAACTGACACCCATCAAGGTATCCGGACGCGTGGTAAATACTTTAAGCGGCTGTCCATCCACTTCAAAAACCACTTCAACACCTTCCGAACGACCAATCCAGTTACGCTGCATAGTGCGCACTTGTTCTGGCCATTCATTCAGCTCATCTAAATCATTCAACAGCTCGTCGGCATAGGCCGTGATCTTCATGAAGTACTGCGGGATCTCTTTACGCTCCACCTTGGTATCACAACGCCAGCAACAACCATCAATCACCTGCTCGTTAGCAAGCACCGTCATATCGTGCGGACACCAGTTAACCGGCGCGGTTTTTTTATAAACCAAACCCTTCTCATATAACTTGGTAAACAACCATTGTTCCCAGCGGTAGTAATCTCGATGACAGGTTGCTAACTCACGATCCCAGTCATAGGCAAAGCCAAGGCGATCCAGCTGGTCGCGCATGTAATCAATATTTTCGTAGGTCCATTTGGCAGGTGGCACGTTGTTCTTGATCGCTGCATTCTCAGCTGGCAGACCAAAGGCATCCCAGCCCATTGGTTGCATGACATTCTTACCCTGCATACGCTGGTAACGGCTAATGACATCGCCAATGGTGTAATTACGCACATGGCCCATGTGCAGGCGCCCACTTGGGTAAGGGAACATTGACAGACAATAGAACTTCTCCTTGCTGGTGTCTTCGACGGCACGAAAACACGCATTCTCCTGCCAGTAATCACGGGCAGTCTGTTCAACCTGTTCAGGTTCGTAAGTGGTCTTATCCATGCTATTTATACAGCCAATGTTCAAAGGGCGTAAGGATACCAGACCCCGCAACTCCAACAAGCTGAAATTCACGAATTGACCCCGCAGGCCAGTGGGGGCATGCTGGAGGTATGCATATTTAGACATTTCGCAGGAGAATCACCATGACTGACAAACTGGAACTGAGCATGAAGCTGATTGAGGCTTACAACACACTGCTTCATCGTGTCTACGACTCACTCAGCGAGGCTGGCGACAAGCTCAAGCCAAATCTGGAAAAACGACTCGAACAGGTCACTGAACTGGAGGAACTGGGTCGTGAGGAAATGAATACCATCAGTGGCTACCTACGCCGTGATATTGAAGCCGCCGCAGAGTGGATGGCTGATAACGGCGATGAACTCGCCGACTGGCTTCGCTTCGATGTTGAACAAGTTGAAGCACGTGCATTAGAGGCATTCACCCAGCTTGCTGACCAAACCACGCTGGAATTAAAGCAACTCGAACGCCAAGCCACCTCTGTTGGCGAATGGCACACTGGTGAGATAACGGGGATCGGTACATTAGTCTGCAAAGAATGCGGTAAAGAATTGCATTTCCATAAAACCGGACATATTCCACCCTGCCCTAAATGTCATGGCAGTGTATTCAAGCGCCATAGTCCGAGTTAAATAATTTGTAAGCAACATCCCACAAGACAGGTAGTCAATGGCTGATACCGAGAGCTAGCGAGTATCGTTATTATGACGAGCATAAATCACTTGGTAAGGAGACCATCATGCTCGTACTGACACGCCGAATAGGCGAAGCCCTATTGATCGAAACACCATCCGGTGAACAGATTGAAATCACGATCCTTGACGCACAAGGCCACCGCGTACGCCTTGGTGCGACGGCACACAAAGACATTAAAATAATTCGTGAAGAAGTATTAGAACAACAAGAATATGCGGTGCATTGAGAACGATTAAACGTCCGCTTTCGACTGCGACTTCAACCGGAAGCGGTCACTCGTCTGATAAATGATTTAAACTCAAAAGAGGCAAGGATGAATAATGGTTTTTAAAAACCTCTGGATAAAATTAGCATCCACATCATTGCTTATAGCTGTTTCTTTTAACGCCTTCGCTTTTGATTGCAATGAAAAGTCCCCTGCTTTCATTAAAGAAGGTGATAAGTATTTCAATATAACTAATGCTAAGTCACTCACAAAGAAACAAAAGGCGAATGTGACACGAATATTTTCGCCTTTAAAGAAAAGACTAAAAGGAAAAGGTGTTGTCACTACTTGCATAGAACAAGAAGGACAAACAACTAAAGTTGAGAGTAATGAAAAACTTTCTGCTGACGTTAAATTTCTATCCAATGGGCAACTGGATATTCAGCTTGAAGCGTATGACAAAGAAAATAAAAACAGCTCAACTATATCGTTAAATTACTTTGGTGATAATGGATATCATTCTTTACTAAAACAGACGCGCAAGAGTTTTGGCTTTATCTACAAGATAAGAACTTCAGTTAGAGGCAGACCAGCGGCTCTCAATGAAAAACTTATCACCCTAAGCGTGAATCGAGGCGTGCTAACAATCGAAACGCACGATTTCTTCAATGGCTATTTTTCCTATTCAACCAAACGAGTGCTGCGACCTTAAAGTATTAGATTGCCACGTCACAAATACTTCTCTCAATGACGGCATTCTTAAAGCTTACTGACGATCAGGCATGGTCGAAATCATTATTCCGTTCGGCCCCTGCCCCATTAATAATTTATGTTCAATTTGAAGTCTTCCAATTATCTGTAACCAAGGCACATTATCCATTCGCAGATTTACCGTGCCCGTCACCGACGGGTCGATATCCAAAGCTACGCCGGCCTTGGCGCCAATGATGCGTAACGCTTCCGCCAATGGCGTCTTTTGAAAATCTACCGAGATTGCCGCTGGGACTGAGAGTTGTTGGTACTGTTTTGCTATTTGCTGACGTTGATTCGCTATACTGGCTTGGTGTGCCAACATTGGATCCTGAAATTGCAAATCTTCAACCGTGATCGGCCCAAAGCCACCACTACGGCATTTCCCTGCACTTAATTGTGCGACACGCTCGCCAGTGATCTTGTCATGTGAACGGAAGCTAGCAACGTAATTAATAAGATTGAGCATGCGCGGATTGAGACCATTCAAGCCACCATATACCTGAAAAACCGCCTGCGCATCCTTACCTCTTTTTACGCTCGAAAAAACTTCACGCGCGGCTTGTGCAACCATACTACAAGTGGCTGCATCGACCGAACTTGTTTTTGTGGAATTTGATAATTGTTTCTGCTCGCTACTCGCCACACATGGCGATTGAGAATACGAGATATTCCCATCAACATCTTTACATTTGTAAACTTTAGCAATCGCATGTGAACTTAACGACAACATCACTATGCAGATAGCGCTACGGAAAAGCATAGGTAGCTGAGCCTTTAGCATCTAAATAAATATCTCGTCATATCTATGGCTAACGCAATTCGACTTTTTGAACTTCTAAAATTTTAATGTCTTTAGTCAGCACATTAAACTTAAACCCGCCACCTGCCATCTGTCGATCTATATTCAAACGATCAAAGCCCGCACTAATCAGAGTGCCTTGACGCTCAACACCTTCAAAACTAACAACTCGAACTATCTTGCCAATATACTGGTTTGCTTCTGATATTTTAATCGGCGTGAACACCTTAACCTTGCGTCGCACTTCTTCAACGGCTTCTACTTTCTTGGCCTGCTCTTCTGCGTATTCCTGTGATGCAACTGCCGCTTCATTCTTGATTCGCAATTCTTCGCGCAGTGTTTCAATGCGGCGTTCTTCCGGTGTTAACAGATCATCATCGTTAATAACCGGGCCTTGTTGTCCCGAGAATATTTGTATGATTTGCTGTTGTATCATTTCTTGTGCTTGTTGCTCTGTAATTTCACCTCTTTCAACTTGCTGAGATAGCTCTACACTTTTAGTAATAACCATTTGCATTGGTTCAAAGATCACCGCAGCCAGAAGTACTGATGATATTAAATAGATAAGAAAAGGTTTTTTAGCTTCACTCCAGTTCATTGCAGTGAAGATGAAAGCGACAAGAGGAACAAAGATCATTCCAATGCCCCATAGGATATGTTTTTTAAAACCGACAATGGTGAGCCATAGTGAACTGATAATGACAATAACCAGCAGAACTAGCGCAGCAATATACATAATGGGGCTTCCTTGATATTTTTTATAATCTTGTACAAGTATAGGTGTTTTTATACACTTTGTTGGCGGCGACGTAAAATTAATCCACCAACTAATATGAGCATTCCAATCAGCAAAAGGATGGGGAAGTTGCCAAAACGCACATACAAGGTCTTGCCCTGCATAGGCTGGATGCTGCCGCGTAAGACTTCTACCGAAAAGGATGGAGCCCGTTTGGTGACTACGCCTCGGTGATCGACAAAGGCGGTAATGCCCGTATTGGTTGCTCTCAACAGCGGCCGAGCGGTTTCTTTTACCCGCATCCGCGCCATTGAGAAATGCTGTGGTGGCGCTAAGGAGTCACCAAACCAGGCATCGTTACTGATGTTAATTAGCATTGTCGCATCACCGGCTGTTTGTGCCAGCTCTTCACCAAAAACGATTTCATAGCAAATAGAAAT
>Ga0316204_10007990_pt1 | contig 15032 bp, 12 predicted proteins | sample 6monrhotite_MG_2_FD_205661 | JGI IMG/M metagenome (GOLD analysis project Ga0316204, IMG submission 205661) | Microbial mat bacterial communities from mineral coupon in-situ incubated in ocean water Damariscotta River, Maine, United States -... | ecosystem: Environmental > Aquatic > Marine >...
TTTTCCGAGGACGATCATCCCCAGTTACTCATTGTGGTGGACAAGCTGCTCACGGGTTTTGATGAACCTCGCAATACGGTGCTTTATATTGACAAGCCGCTGAAGCATCACAATATCATCCAGGCCATTGCCCGCGTTAACCGATTACATGAATCGAAGCCGTTTGGTTTGCTGATTGATTATCGTGGCATTCTGAAAGCACTGGATACCGCGCTGGTAGCCTATCAGGAACTGGAAGACCGCACTCAGAGTGGTTTTGATATTGATGACCTTGCAGGGCTCTACCGGCAGATCAGTACCGAATATAAAAAACTGCCCATGCTCCACGATCAATTATGGGCATTATTCAGTGCGGTAAAAAACCGAGGTGATCAGGAGCAGTTTCGGCAAGTGCTTATTCCTCATTATCAGGAAGATGAAACCGGCGTCTTTTTTGATACTCGCCAGAAGACCAGAGAGGATTTTTACGAAGCGCTACAGAATTTCAGCCGCTGTCTGGGCGTAGCTTTGGGTTCCGCCAGTTTTTATGAGGATCAAAGCTTTACGGAAGAAAATATCCAAACCTACAAGCGTGACTTGACATACTTCAGCAGTCTTCGACGCATCGCTCAACAGGATGCCGGAGAAACGGTGGACTATTCCAGCTATGCTGCTCGCGTCAAAAAACTGATCGATAAACATGTGGTCGGTGAAAATATCCGGGAACCCGATAGCCTTTACTTCATCAATGAATTGGGCAAAAAGGATGATCCGTCAGAGTGGACAGAAGAAAAAACCCGAAACGAAACAGACATCATCCGCACACGCCTCAAAAAAACCATTGAACAGGATCTTCAGGATGATCCTTATGCGCAGAAAATATTTTCGGAACTGCTGGAAGCAGCGATTCGGGAAGCCGAGGCAGAATTTGATCACCCCTATAAACAATATGCCCTGTTTAAGGATCTGGAAGAACAGGTAGAAAATAAAAAGGTGCCGGGTATGCCAAAGACACTGATCGATAATCCACATGCACGTGCTTATTATGGGGTGTTTCAGCTTGTTTTGGGCGATGCTGTATTTGACACTCTTTCTGATGAACAACGCCAGATTTACATAGCACATTCATTATTGATTGATGAAGTGGTCGATAAAGCCGTCGCTGAGCACTCGCTCAACCCACAAAACATTGAAGCTGAAATCCGCCAAGGATTATTGCCTTGCCTCTTTAAGTTAATGGGTATGGAAAAGGCAAAAGAAACGGTTGAGCAGGTCATTCAGATTACCCGTCTTGGCCTGACAAAACAGAATGACTGATAATATGAGTCGATTGAGCTGCCAATATGGGGAGGATGAGTTCCAGTACGAAGTGATTTACCTTCCCAAAAGAAAACACAAAATTGCGATACACGTTCATCCAAATGGCGTAGTACAAGTCGATGCGCCTGAAGATGCGAAACAGATTGACATCAAACGCGCGGTCAGTCAGCGCGCCCGCTGGATCACCCGGCATCTGGCAGATATTCGGGAACGCCAAAAAGAAGTACTTCCCCGCCGGTATGTGAGTGGGGAGAGCTGTTTTTATCTGGGCCGCCGTTATCTGTTGAAGATCAATCATGTTTCCAATGGGAAATCGGAAACAAAGCTTTTTGCAGGACGCCTGAACGTGACCACACAGGACACATCTCCCGAAGCCATCAAACAATTACTTTGGCATTGGTACAAAACACATGCTCGCACAAATTTTCAGAAACGGCTTTATGTGTTGGCTGCTAACATTCTCTGGGTGCGAAAATCTCCCCCGGAAATTCGCTTGTTAACAATGAAACGTCAATGGGGAAGCTGTTCGCCAAGGGGCAATATTATTCTCAACCCTCACTTGGTAAAGGCCCCTCGTGACTGTATTGATTACGTCATACTGCACGAACTTTGCCATTTGCAGGAACATAACCATAGTCAAAAATTTTATCAGTTACTAGCCCAGCATCAACCTGAATGGAAATCTATAAAAACCAAACTGGACAACCTGTCTGAAATTTTACTGAATCAATAATAAAAAAATCTGGAAATAATAAAGCCCTTAAAATATCTTAAACATCGTTGTAAACGCTATTTATTATCATCTACACGGAGGTAAAAAATGAAAATACTTGTTACCGAAGATAATCTCGACATTCGCATACTTCAGCAAAAACGATTAAACCGCTGGGGGTATCATGTAGATCTCGCCAGCAATGGAAAGGAAGCTGTAGAACATATCCAAAAAAGTGGTGAGAAAGGCTTAACACATTACGATCTCTGTCTGATGGATATAAACATGCCCGTCATGAATGGTATCGAAGCTATACAGGAAATCCGTAAAAACACTCCCTACCTTCCCGTTATCGCTTACAGTGCCTGCCTGGATAACAAAGCACCTAGCCTTGAAGCGGGTGCCGATGAGTTTTTACTAAAACCTCAGCCAGCCGAAGCATTAAAAGAAAAACTGGAAGAATGTACCGTAAAACAGATTATTCTTTATCTGGACGATGAAAACCTGTCAATGTCCAAAATTGGTCCGGTCGATAGTGAAGAATTAATAGAATTAAGAAAACTGGACAAAAAGGGCATTGCAAAATTTACGGTGATAGGTGCCCCTTTCCGTTTTCTGGCACACAAAAACATACAGCACAAACTTCTCCATGAGCTGAATAATGATAACTTTCAATACACCGAATTACTGGATCGCACTCACCAGGAACATAGCATCATACAAATCCACGCTACGAAAATATGGCTTCAAAAACAAACCCTCACCCCAGAACAGTTTCAAAAAATGGTGATAGAGGAAGATGAGCAGATGAAAAAATACGAAAATCCTTGACTATGTTGGTATTGATATCCATCTCGTTTGAGACTTGTCTGACCCTTGGATATCACGTATTTCATGAAATTACGGAGTTGAATGGCGCAATAACCGCCAGGTCAGGCTAACTTCTTTCACAATCAGAATTATGTAGTTTACTTTGGGAAGTACGGGCTTCTTTGCTGGGCTGAAAAATACCGGAAAATCAAGAACCCGACTGTTCACGGATATTACAAATTTTCTTTTTCAGCCTGTAGTCTCACTTTTTCTTTCCATTTTCGGTGTTTGATCATGGTTTCGACGACCTGATCAACATCATCAGTAAGCGTAATATAATCGAAATCCACTGTAGAGACAGTGCCATTGGGAATCATCGTGCTTTTCATCCAGTCAATAAGCCCCTGCCAATACTTTACACCAAATAAAATCATCGGCATGGGATAAATTTTTTGTGTTTGCATCAAGGTCAGTGATTCAAAAAATTCATCCAGAGTGCCAAACCCGCCGGGCATGCACACATAACCCATGGAGTGTTTAACAAACATCACCTTGCGCACAAAAAAATAACGGTAATCCAGCGTAATATTCTGATACGGGTTTGCCATTTGCTCGTACGGCAAACGAATATTCAGTCCGACGGATTTGGTTTTTGACTCAAAGGCACCTTTATTAGCTGCTTCCATGATACCCGGCCCACCGCCGGTAATAATGGCAAAATCTTCTTTTGCCAAACGTTTGGCCATTTCCACGGTTTGTTGATAATACGCACTCTCGGCGGACAATCGGGCGGAGCCAAAAATAGAAATGGCGTAACCCAGATTAGAAAGCCTGTCCACGCCTTCAGTGAACTCACTGATAATTCTGAATATACGCCAGGATTCATCGCCTTTTAAATCTTCAATCATTTTAAAAAACCTTCCTTCGTGCATGACGACACAGCTTGTTTTTTGAGCATTTTCACGTTCAACATCCCACCCCGCCTAAACATAAGCCATTGGAAAATAAGAATAAAGGAAAAATGAGGCTTTTGCTGCTAATCTTTCTTATAAATTCACCGATAATAAACCTAATAAGGGTGGATGGTAAAAGCCCTATCCATCGCATGACAAAACTGGAGATTTTTATCATGATTTCTGTTGGAAGCTTACTCGATAATAAAGGTGCCGAGGTCTGGCACGTCAATCCGGAAGACACCGTGTTTGATGCCATAAAATACATGGACAGTAAACACGTTGGGGCACTCGCGGTTGTTCATAAAGACAAATTAGTTGGCATTCTTTCCGAGCGTGACTATGCTCGAAAAGTGATTCTGAAAGATCGCGCTTCAAAAGAAACCCTGGTGAAAGAAATTATGACCGACAAGGTTATTCACACTTTTCCGGAGCAACCTGTCAGTGAATGTCTGGTCATCATCAACGAACAACGCATCCGGCATCTGCCCGTATTGGACGATGGCAAGCTGGTGGGCATGATTTCGGTGGGCGACGTGGTGAAAGAAATCATCAAGGAGCAACAATACACGATTCAGCAACTGGAAAATCATCTTTCCTGGGCAGAGTCGTACTAGAGAATTTCTGATTACTGTTTTTCGTCATTCCGGCGCATGCCCGAAGTAATGAAGAATCATCCAGTTGCTGGATTCCAGCCTACGCCGAAATAACAACATCAGCGTAACAACGCATTCCTGCACAACAACAAATTTTTTAAATCACTTTGGAAAACTGCTGCTCACTGGACTGTCGCAGGTATTTATCAAACACCATACAAACATTACGGATCAACAAACGCCCAGCCGGGGCTACATCAATCACATCATCCGTCATCTTCAATAAGCCATCTTTCGCCATCAACTGTAGCTCTTCCAGTTCCTGTGCAAAATATTCGGCAAAGTGAATATTAAAACGCTGTTCTATTTCAGTCCGTCGCAGTGAAAAATGACAAATCAATCGCGTGATGACTTCACTACGCAATACATCATCTTCGTCCAGTTCCAAGCCACGAAACACCGCTAACCGCCCAGCATCGATATTCTCATAATACGCATCCAGCGTTTTATGATTTTGACTGAATGTATTTCCCACCTTACCGATGGAGGTCACACCAAGGCCAATCAAGTCACAATCCGCATGCGTGGAATAACCTTGAAAATTACGATACAAGGTATGTTCACGTTGCGCCACTGCCAGCTCGTCGTCAGGTTTAGCAAAGTGATCCATCCCAATGTAAACATACCCAGCCTTAATCAAGCGTTCATTGCTATCTTGCAAAATATCCAGCTTTTCGCTGGCTGAAGGCAACTCATCTTCATTAATACGCCGCTGTGGTTTGAACATCTCTGGCAGGTGCGCATAGTTAAAAACAGACAATCGATCCGGGCTTGCCGCAATAATTTTATCAACCGTGGTGGCAAAACTCTCCACTGTCTGATGTGGCAGACCATAAATCAAATCAATACTGACGGACTTGAAACCTTCGGCTTTGGCAGCATTCAGGGTGGCAAAGGTCTGCTCTTCGCTCTGGATGCGATTCACCGCTTGCTGCACTTGTGTATTAAAATCCTGTACACCAAGGCTCATTCGATTAAAGCCAATGTCACGCAACAAGGCAACGGATTCCGGCGTCACTTCACGCGGATCAATTTCAATGGAATATTCACCTGTGTCGTCATCGTGTAACTGAAAATATTGGCGTGTAACGGCCATCAATTCGCGCATTTGCTCATGACTGATAAACGTTGGTGTACCACCGCCCCAGTGCAATTGATCCACCACACGATTGTCGTCAAACAATGCGGATTGCATCGCCAGTTCTTTATGCACACGATCAAGATACGGTTGTGACTTACTGCGATCCTTGGTGGCAATTTTGTTGCAACCGCAGTAAAAACAGACCGTGTCGCAAAAAGGAATATGGAAATAGAGAGACAGTGGCGTTGGTTGCCCGCCCTGCTGAACCTGTGCCCGACTTTGCACGTTGGTACTTTCTGCCACCGCACGATAGGCCGATTCAGCAAAAGCCTCATCAAATTTCACGGCTGTGGGATACGAGGTGTAACGCGGCCCCGAGCGGTTGTAGCGACGAATCAAATCCAGATCAAAAACCAGTTTTTGTTCACGTGAGGAATCGGCAACAGTGGACATAAAATCTCACCCAGGTACTGGGGCTTTGCCCCGTTAATGATAAGGAATTATATCCCGGCGCAGGACCCATGACCACACGGCCACATTATCCCTTAGGAATAGCATCCAGTTGTTCTGCAGTGAGCAAAAACACCGGTGTATCCCCCCGTTCAAACGTCAACCAGGTAAACGGTAACTCGGGGTAAGCTTCCATCAAAGCCGCCGCACTATTACCCACCTCCACGATCAACACCCCTCCCGGATTCAGAAAACCTGCCGCCTGTTGCAGAATCCGCCGGGTAATATCCAGCCCGTCCTGACCCGAGGCCAAGGCCAGCTGCGGCTCGTGGTGGTATTCCTCAGGCAGGGCTGCCATATCCTCAGCATCCACATAAGGTGGATTGCTGACGATAATGTCATAACGATTTTCAGCCAGTCCGGCAAACAAATCCCCTTGATGCAATGTGAGCTGGTCATCGACTTGATGATTTTGCACGTTTTTCTCGGCTACCAGCAATGCATCGGCTGACAAATCCGAGGCATCTACTGGCACAAAAGGAAACGCCCGCGCACAGGCAATAGCGATACAGCCACCACCGGTACACAAGTCGAGAATGCGGGTTACTTTCGAGGCATTCACCCAAGGCTCAAAACCTGCCTCGATCAATTCAGCAATGGGCGAGCGCGGAATCAGCACTCGCTCATCCACATAAAATGGCAACCCGGCAAACCAGGCCTCATGCGTGAGATACGGTGCTGGTAACCGGGTGTCGATACGACGCTGCAACAACGCCAGCACATCCACCCGTTCGGCAGCGGTCAAACGTGTCTGCAACATGTAAGGTGGAATTTCGTGCGGCAAATGCAAGGCGTGGGTCACTAGGTAAAAGGCCTCGTCCAGCGCATTGTCCGTACCATGACCAAAATACAATCCCGCTTCACGAAAACGACTGACGCCCCAACGCACAAAGTCCGCAATACTATGCAATGCATCGCCCATATTTTCGGCATGATTATCAACCACTGGTGCTCTTCCTTTTGTTGATTCAGATATTTCATCAATTCATATGATGAGTACGCAGTATATTGCGTTCACACAGAATTTTCTGCACCACACAAAGGATGTGACCATGGCTTGCGTTCCCTGTTTTCAGATGTATAGCCCGGTCCACCAATGCAATGCCCATTATGGGCTGGGTAGTGTCTCTACCCAATGGGAATCAGGTGAGTGTTAATGCAACTCCTGAGCTGTCCCCGCAACGGTAAGTGGCAAGTTTCGCTTCACCACGTCACTGGCGCAGACCGCGCAGGGAAACAAGTTATTTCGTGCACGTTCCTTAGGGGGTGTTAACAATCACCGTTCGTGGCGAGATTCTGGCCCTTTTCCGCGCTGGCGGCGTCGCCTAAAGCGCCTACTGTTGGTGCGGTTCGTTGCAATAGAATGACTATTACGCCTCACCGCGCCTTGCCAGCACGAAAAATGCCTCAGAATCGCGTTCACGAAGGTAATTGTTAACACCCCCTAGGCATTTGCACAGATGAAAACAACTGCTTGACGGTTATGCCTTGCGCGCTGACCGATGAAGCCAAATTATCCCCATATGCACTTGCCCTGTCGTATCTTAAAAAACTTACCCCCCTCGTCTAAAAAAAGAGTGTTAGAATTCTCCGCCCGTTGTCTTGGCATTGCAAAACCATGGTCCGCAAACGTAATAAAAACCGAAAAAAATCGACGCCTGCCAAAGCCACTGTTGAGTTTTCGACGGAAGTGCTAACTGAACGTGCCAGATGCGCTCTGCAAAACGAAAATTTCAAGGAAGCTATTGGCCACTGCAAAGCATTAATCAAAGATGAATCGCGGCCTGAAAGGCTGGCGTTACTTGCCAAGGCCTACCACGGTCGGGCTCGCGCTTTAGCGGACAAGGGTATGCACAAAGAGGCGGTGATGATCTGGCGCAACCGGACGGAATTCTGCGCCACAGCGCTGGCTGACCCCTTTTTTTTCCGCCTTTTGGCGGCGGTTGGCCAGCTTGATGAGGCGCTGGCACTGTTTAATGAACAGCGGTCTGAGTTAGAACAAGCGGACCAATTAAACGCGGCACGTGAGTTGTTTGCAGCGCTAGCCATAGCTGGGTTCGATCAAATATTATCAGAATTGCCTGATGATGATCCGGTGCTGGTAGATTACCCTGCTGCTTTGGCTGCTTTGCAGGCCTATTGCGAGGGTGATGATAAGGCCCTGCAGCAACAGCTCAAAGCGATTCCTTTTCGCTCTCCTTTTCGTGATCTTCGCCAATTACTTAAAGCACTTATTAGCGAAACAGCTGAAAGCACTGCAAGTCTTATTCAGCGTATTCCTGAGACCTCGGCTTTTATAAGTTTGGCGCAATCCATTGGCGTCAGCCTTCTGCCGGATGAAGCGCTGTTATCAACACTCAACGAGCAAACGTCACCGAGTCGTTCGTTTGTTCTCACACTAAAAGGCTGGCATTCGCCGCAGGCGTTTATCAATGAGCTGACGCAGCTCGACAATCCCCCCTCACCAGAAGCCGTGATACGCTTGGCCGCGCGTCATCAGCAACTGTTGGGTGAACACTATGTAACGCTGGTAACATCGCGACTTGCCATTCACTCCCCCAACATTCGCGCCTTGCTTAAACGCACTAAGAGCAGGCTTAATCCCTTGCCGCTGGCAGTCACCGAGGCACGACGACTTGAGCTTAAAGATGCGCATCCTATCGATATTTTCGAAGCTTGGGGTGATGTAATCAGCCTTGTGAAAGGGTATTTGGAAAATAATGAAGGCGGATCAGAGACAAAATTGATTCTTGCCCTGATATATCGTCATGTGCATGAACTGGAAAAGAAGTTTGGTGCGCCTGAGGATGTTTTACTGCAATCTCTGCAACAGATTACCCATTACGACCCTGAAGATAAAAGTGCCTACCTGCAACTGATTCCAGCGTTGCGTAGCAGCAAGCAGTTGAAAGAGGCACGTCGCCTGCTTGAGCAGGCGTTGAGCTATTTTCCCGATGACATGGCCATACTCACCGAAGCGGTTGAAACCGCCCTGGCGGGTAACGCATTTAAAAAAGCAGCCGGTATTGCTCGCCAAATTTTAGCCAAAGACCCAATTAATCAACGCGTCCGCCAAGCCTTGATTGATGCGCATCTCGCCCACTGCCGCAAACAGATTAACCAGAAAAAATATACCCTGGCTGAAAAAGAGCTGGCTGAGGCGGGCGAGTGGGCTAAAAGTCAGACCGATGGTGCCAAGGTTGGATTGGTTCGCGGTGTATTGCAGTTTAAACAGCAGGACTACGAGGCTGCGGCGGAACAGTTTAAGTCTGCCACAGAGCAGCTGGGCGGCGCACTGTGCGGGCGCTTTTTTCTGCTTCTAGAACTCAGCAGGCAAAATTGCAATAGTACCTCGCTGTTGAAGCAGTGCAAACTGGAAAAGTCGATTAAAAACGTTGAACTGCCCGATCTGCTAGCCCTGTTGCAACATCTCGATGGTGCTTTGCAAAATGAAGCACCAGAGCGAATCAACAAAACCTTCAAACAGTTAAAGACCAGCATGAAGCAGTGTGCCCGCCTTTCCTACACCTTCGATGACGGCGTGCGGATTTGCGAAACCTTACAACGCTACCAACTCCATGAACTGCGCCAGTACTACGCCAAAAGCGCATTGAAACATTGGCGCAACGCAGCTGTTTATATCTATCACGAACTTGATGCCGAAGCTGCACAGAGTTACGGCGAGCTCAGTGATAAAGCCTATGGGCGACTGAAGCGGGCATTGATGCGCGCTGAAAATGATGGCGACAAGGGGTTGACATACAAGCTGCAAGCTCTTACTGAGGGTCAGTTTTTCAATCCATTCAATGATTTTGACGACGATGATGATTTGAATCTATTTGGAAACCCCTTCAATGACGTCGGTATACCGTCTATCGATATGCTAATCGACCTTATGCTGGACAATATCCCGCCCCATGAGTTGAAAAAGCTCGAAAAAGAGATGGGTAAAAAGGATTTACGGCAACACCTGCAAGAGATAATCGAAGCACAAGCCCTGGATGAGGGGCTTCCCCTCATACCGGGTACCGGCAGCCCCAAAGCACCGAAAAAACCCAAAAAGAAAAACTGTCCCGATCACACCAACCAAACTGAGCTCTTCTGATGTTAGATCCTTATCTCGTACTTGAACTGTCACGCAGCCCCTCTGACAAGGAGGTAAGAGGCGCTTACCTTAAAGCCGTTCGCCAACATCCGCCGGAGCAGGATGCAGCGCGATTTCAGGCGATACAAACAGCTTACGAAACCATTAAAACCCAGCGTTTGCGGCTTAAACATCGGCTTTTTTGCTCAGACCCGGTGAGCCCGACTGAACTATTGAATCAAGCGACTCGAACGCCAACGCACACACCCTCCCGCTCCCGCCCCAGCCTGAGTCAGTTCCAAGCACTACTACGCCAAGACATAAAGTCCGTTCGCTAATATGTTAACGTCTGACAACCCTGGTGAATCTGAAAGCCATCGGCAAAAAGCCCAGTTGCTTGCTCGTTTCAGCGCCTACCTGGATGGTAATGAGGCGGTTTTATCAGAAGAGCAGAGCGAAACAATTGACCTCTTCCGCCTCTTTACCGAGCTGGCCGCCCTCAAAGCCGAAGTTAAAACCGAGTCGCGCCAGCTGAAAAATGCGTTGGATGAATTCAAAACCATCACAGACCTGCTGCAGCGTAACAATGAACAGCTCACGGCTGATCTGGCCGAACGCCGCCAAGCCGACGAAGCAAATCAACAGCGCATTGAACAGCCCCTACTACTCGCGTTTCTGGAGCTGCGTGATCGCATCGAGGCAGGGGTTCATGAGGCCGGCACTTCTCCGACAAGCTGGTTTAATCGCACAGCTAATCAGCGCCATGCAGCCGCTCTGCATGAGGGCATGGCTATCACGTTGCGGCGCCTGGATAGCGTACTAAGCCGCTACCAGGTGAGTCCAATTGAGGCGCAAGGCCGCCCATTTGACCCACTCAACATGAACGTCGTCAGCACTCAACACCGGCCCGAACATGACGAAGGCATTGTATTAACCGAACAACGCAAAGGTTACCGGCGTCACAACACTCTGCTTAGAGTGGCCGAAGTGATCGTCAACAAAAGAGAAAAAAGATGAACGAAACAGAAACAATCATAGGCATCGACCTGGGCACCACCAACTCAGAAGTTGCTGTCGTTTGCGATGGCCAAGTCACCGTTCTGGAAATCGATAATGGCTCTAAATTGCTGCCCTCGGTTGTGGGTGTCGGCGATGATGGTGCATTACTGGTGGGCGAAGCGGCGTTGAACCAATATGGTCTGCACCCGGAGCGGACCATTAAATCGATTAAACGCCACATGGGCAGTGATTTCAGCGCTCAGTTGGGGGACCATAACTACAGTCCTCAGGAAATCTCAGCCATTATTCTCAAACGCCTCAAAGCGGTTGCAGAGACACACCTTGGTCAGCCGGTGAAAAAAGCCGTCGTCACCGTACCCGCCTACTTCTCCGACGCTCAACGCCAAGCCACCCGTGAAGCAGGCGAGATTGCCGGACTGGAGCTAGCGCGCATCATTAACGAGCCCACTGCCGCCGCGTTGGCCTACGAGAGTGACCACAGCGGCCATAAACAGATCATGGTCTACGACCTGGGCGGCGGCACCTTTGATGTCTCAGTGGTGCGGCTCGAAGAGGACGTGGTCGAAGTACTCGCCAGCCATGGTGATAACCACTTGGGCGGTGACGACTTTGACCAGAAAATCGTTGAGCATATTCAAACCCATCTGGAAGAGCGTTACGGCCTGCCCGCCAATGAGCTGAGCAACCAAGCCCAAGCACGGCTGCAACGTGCAGCCGAAGCGGCCAAGATCACCCTCTCCGACAACCCCTTTGCCAGACTGGAAGAGGAGTACCTGCAAAAGTGGAACGATGAGGTCATTCACCTGAGTCTGGAATTGGAACGTTCCAATTACGAAGCGATGATCCAGAGCTTTATCGACAAGACTTTGGAAGCTGCTCACATCGCTCTCAAAGGTGCCAAACTCAGCGTCTCTGATCTCGATGAAATCCTCTTGGTGGGTGGCGCAACTCGCACCCCCCTGGTCAGTGATCGGCTTGAATACGAACTGGGTCTGCGTCCGCGTAGCGAAGTTAACCCTGACCTCTGTGTCTCCACCGGCTCGGCGATTCAAGGGGCGGCTATCACGGGCCAACAGGTCGCCAGCCTCTTGCTCGATGTCACCCCCTACACCTTTGGCACCAACGCCATTGCTGAGCTTGATGGTGAGCACTACCCCTTTACCTTCATCCCGCTCATCCACAAAAACAGCACCATTCCAATCACTAAAAGCGAAGTTTTTTTCACCTGCCATGATAACCAAGAGAGTGTCGAGGTTCTTATTTTCCAGGGTGAAGACCAAGACGCGCTTAATAATACCGAAATTGGCCGCTTCCACCTCAATGGGCTCAGCAAGGTTCCCCAAGGCAACGAAATCGTCACGACCTTCGAGCTTGATATCAACGGCCTCCTGCAAGTTAAAGCCAAAGAGAAATGCTCCGGTCTTGAGATCGACATCACCATTGAAAACGCCATGAGTCAGTTTGAAGAGCAGCAGCTCAACGACGCTCAAAGCCGCATCAACCGCCTGTTTGAAAGTGATTTCGAGGCTGAGGCCGAATCAGACTCAGACATAGCTCAACAACGTGAACAGACCCAGGTACGGGCATTGATCGAAAAAGCCGAGCGCCTGATGGAAAGTACCGGGGGAGAGGATCGAGAGGATTTGATCGATCGCGTCGAACAGCTCAACGACGCTCTGGCTCAAGGTGGTAGTGCTGTGCAACAGGCAGCGGAAGAGCTCAGTGACCTTATCTTCTACCTGGAGTCTTAGGCTGTGGAACGCTGTCCCATCTGCCGCGGCCGTATTACACCAGAACAGAATTGTCGCCGCTGCAAGGCCGACTTAACACTGATATTGCAAACCAATCGCGATGCCGAAGCACTCACTCAAAAAGCCGTTGAGTGCATAGACAAGCACCACTACCGCAAAGCTGAGGGGCTGCTAGAACGCGCCCTCAGCCTCAAAAATGATCCCTTTGTTAACATTTTATACGGTTATACCAAAACATTGTCATAACCTCCCTTCTCGCCCTCACCGCGCTGATTTTTTACGCCGTCCCATTCTCTGCTGCTGCGTTACGCTATGCCTATGCTGTGGTAAAGTGTCGACTGACAGGCCGTAATTTACGATAAATACCCGATAATGAGAGTCTGCATAGACTTTGACAAGGTATTCATCCCACAAATTTATTCAATGGCATACGAGAAAAAATCACCCATGGCACAATACGTTTTCACCATGAATGGTGTGGGCAAAGTCGTCCCACCCAAACGCGAAATCCTCCGTGATATCCACCTCTCCTTTTTTCCCGGCGCAAAAATCGGCGTCCTGGGTCTCAATGGCTCGGGTAAATCCACCTTGCTGCGCATCATGGCGGGTATCGATACCGACATCATCGGCGAAGCCCGGCCACAGACCGGCATCAAGATTGGTTACCTGTCACAAGAGCCCGAGTTGAACGAAAGCAAAGACGTACGCGGCAACGTGGAAGAAGCTCTGAGCAATCTCTCCTCCGCACAGGAAGAATTGGACGCCGTATACGCGGCTTACGCTGAACCCGATGCCGACTTCGATGCGCTGGCTAAAAAGCAGGCTGAACTGGAGGCCCTGTTGCAAACCAACGATGGCCACAGCATGGAACGCACCCTGGAAGTTGCCGCCGACGCCCTGCGCCTGCCAGCATGGGATGCTGATGTCAGCAAACTCTCTGGGGGAGAGCGCCGTCGTGTCGCATTGTGCAAATTGCTGCTCTCCAAGCCCGACATGTTATTGCTGGACGAACCCACCAACCACCTCGATGCCGAATCTGTCGCTTGGCTCGAACGCTTCCTGCACGACTACCCCGGCACTGTCGTCGCTGTCACCCATGATCGCTACTTCCTAGACAATGTCGCCGGATGGATATTGGAACTGGATCGTGGCCACGGCATTCCCTGGGAAGGCAACTACTCCTCCTGGCTGGAACAAAAAGGCACTCGACTCGAACAAGAAGAAAAGGCTGAAGGCGCGCGTATCAAAGCCATGAAAGCGGAGTTGGAATGGGTGCGCACCGCCCCCAAAGGCCGACATGCCAAAAGCAAATCCCGACTCTCACGTTTTGACGAACTAAGCACACAAGACTTTACCGCACGCAACGCCACTAACGAACTGTTTATTCCCCCCGGCCCACGGCTGGGCGACAGAGTTATCGAAGCGTCTAACCTGAAAAAGGGATTCGGTGAACGCCTGTTATACGATAATCTCAACTTTAACCTGCCGCGTGGTGGCATCGTCGGCGTCATCGGCCCCAATGGTGCAGGCAAAACCACTCTGTTCCGCATGATTAACGGCGAAGAAAAACCCGATGGTGGCGAACTGGAGATAGGTGAAACCGTCAAAGTCGCCTGTGTTGACCAATCTCGCGATGCGCTGGATGACAACAAAACTGTCTGGGAGGAAATCTCCGGTGGTCACGACAATATGATGATCGGCACTCTGGAGACCAATTCCCGCGCCTACGCCAGCCGCTTCAACTTCAAAGGCAGCGACCAGCAAAAACGCGTCGGCGACCTCTCCGGCGGCGAACGCAATCGCGTCCATCTCGCCAAACTACTTGCTTCGGGTGGCAACTTATTATTACTCGACGAACCCACCAACGACCTCGACGTAGAAACCCTGCGCGCACTGGAAGAAGCACTACTCGAATTCCCCGGCTGTGCCGTCGTTATCTCCCATGATCGCTGGTTTCTCGATCGTATCGCCACGCACATACTGGCTTTTGAAAGCGACAGTGAAGTCATCTGGTTTGAGGGTAACTACGCCGATTATGAAGCCGACCGTAAACGGCGACTGGGAACAGAAGCAGACCAGCCGCATCGTATTAAATATAAAAAACTGACGCGCTAAACATTAGGGGTGTTAAGTTAACAAATGCCGGTATATCGTAG
>Ga0316204_10007991_pt1 | contig 15032 bp, 10 predicted proteins | sample 6monrhotite_MG_2_FD_205661 | JGI IMG/M metagenome (GOLD analysis project Ga0316204, IMG submission 205661) | Microbial mat bacterial communities from mineral coupon in-situ incubated in ocean water Damariscotta River, Maine, United States -... | ecosystem: Environmental > Aquatic > Marine >...
ATGATGCGTTAGCCAGCTTTCCACATTAAAAACCTTTAGTTCTTCATTCGTGCTTCTTTGAAACCTTGCTTTAAAAGACTGGGGAGTTCTGTAACACAACATAGCATGCATCCTGGCATCGTGGACAGGCTGCCTGGAATTTACAAGAAATTGTTCCTGAATCTGACAATTCGCAATGAGCCAATCTGTTGACTTCCAATCAGCAGCCACAGGGATCAAATGTTCCGTTAGCAATGGATTTAGCGCTGCCATTTCCCAGGCAATTCCGCCTCCTAATGAACCACCAATAAGCGCATAAACACGATCTATATTGAGCTCTTTCAATCCTTGAAGAAATATTCTGGCAATATCACCAGCCACAAAATCTTTATAATTGTCAACCACAAATCCATCATAACCGTTACCGGGGATGTTGAAGGCCAGCACGGTATATTTGTTTGTGTCAATACATTTACCATCTCCAATTAATGAAGCCCACCACCCATCTTGGCCGGCAACATTTGAATTTCCCGTAAGGGCATGATTTACTACTACAATGGGTGCAGAGTGCAACTTTTTGCCAAACAGTTGATAGGACAACTCCATATCTTGCACAACGCCGCTATACGTTTTATACTGAGGGATTTCTATTTTTTTAAGTGTTGTATTCAGGTCTTTCATGCAAGTGATGTCAATTAAAGCTGAGTAGATGTGCTTCTTATTAGAGCTAAATTCTCGACTCAGCTTATATCAGTATTGTTTTGATAACTATGCCAGAACAGATTTATCAATTGTTGCAAAAGCCTGTTTAAGGTCGGCTTTAAGATCATCCAGATTTTCCAATCCTACAGATAAACGTATTAAATCCTTAGTGACTCCCGTTGCTTTCTGTGCAGCATCATCTAATTGTTGATGGGTAGTACTAGCCGGGTGAATTATTAAAGATTTAGTATCTCCTATATTGGCCAATAAGGAAAAGATTTGGGTTCCGTCAGCTATTTTCTTTGCAGAATCAAATCCCCCTTTAACACCAAATGTTATTAATCCACTTTTTCCTTTTGGCAAATATGCCTCTGCCTCAGCAAAATATTTACTACTTTTTAGGCCTGGATAATTTACCCATGTTACTTCATCCCTACCTTCCAGCCATTCGGCCAATTCAAGGGCATTTTCACTATGTTTTTTCATACGTATCTCAAGGGTTTCAAGCCCTTGGATTATTTGAAAGGCATTAAATGGACTCAGGCAAGCGCCGTGATCCCTTAAGCCTTCTATCCGCACCTTGGCAATAAATGCAGCGGGCCCTAAGGCATCGTGATATACTAAACCGTGATATCCTGCTGAAGGTTCTGTAAATTCAGGAAATTTCCCGTTTGCCCAATCAAAGGTTCCGGCATCTATTACCGCACCACCAAGTGCTGTGCCATTGCCATTAATATATTTGGTTAGAGAATGAATTACAATATTCGCTCCATGCTCAATCGGATTTAACAAGGCCGGTGTTGCCACTGTGTTATCAACAATAAAAGGAATTTTGGCAGCCTTTGCTTCTGCTGAAATAGCTTTTAAGTCGAGAACATCCAGCTTTGGGTTCCCCAGTGACTCTACGAAAATTGCTCGCGTATTCTCCTTTACGGCTTTCCCAAAATTTGAGGGGTCTGAAGGGTCAACAAATGTTGTGGTAATCCCAAACCGGGGAAGGGTAACACTCAGCAAATTATAAGTCCCTCCATATAGGCTATTGGAAGCCACAATATGATCTCCTGACTTCAACAGAACTAAAAGAGCCGTATTAATAGCTCCTGTTCCCGATGAAGTAACCACTGAAGCAATACCTCCTTCCAGTGCAGCAAGCCGTTGTTCTAAAATATCATTCGTAGGATTATTAATCCGGCTGTAAATATTACCAAACTCCGCTAAAGAAAATAAATTAGCGGCGTGTTCAGAATCGTTAAAAACATAGGCAGTACTTTGATAAATTGGCACTGCACGGGTACCACTGGTTAAAGTTGTGTCATGTCCGGCATGCAATGCATTGGTAGAAAATTTGTGTTCACTCATGATGATTGTTTCTATGTATTCAAAAAGAATACTGGTTCTTAATACAAATTGTTTTCAAAACGATCGTTATATCGTCTTTAAATATAAAATTCAGCACAATCCAAACCTAAGAGCTACACTGAGCAAATTGGAAATATTAAAATGTTATTAAGAAAGAGAAATTACCTCAGGTAATTCTTTTTTGTTATCTGTCACAATTTTTATGTGATAGAATTTAGCACCTTCTTCGCTTTGGACACAAAGGGTTGCTAAGGCTTCAAAGGGTCTATTCCCTCCACCTTTCTTGATAACTTTTCAACAAGTGATTGAACTTAGTAAAAGCAAATATAGGTATGGAAAAACTGAAATTCCTATTATTTGTACAAAAAATTACAAATTGAAGGCCAATTTTACCTTATCTACCATATTTAATTTTTCCCATGTGAATAACTCTACCGTTTTTTCAACTCTACCGTTATAAGGGGATTCAAATACTTTTGACACCATTCTTGGTTCCTTCCCAAAGTGTCCATAGGCGGCCGTTTCCAGGTAAATGGGATTTCTTAATTTAAGTCGTTCTTCTATTTCAAAAGGCCTCATTTTAAATAGTTCTGAAACTTTCTGGGCTATTTCACCATCGCTCAAAGCCACTTTTGAGGTTCCGTAAGTATCTACAAAAATGGAAGTTGGCTCAGCCAATCCAATGGCATAACTTACCTGTACCAGTATTTCATCGGCAACACCTGCTGCAACTAAATTTTTTGCTGCATGTCTCGCGGCATAAGCGGCGCTGCGGTCTACTTTACTGGGATCCTTTCCACTGAAAGCACCTCCCCCGTGAGCTCCTTTACCTCCATAAGTATCAACAATAATTTTTCTTCCGGTCAAACCGGTATCCCCATGAGGCCCACCAATCACAAATTTACCGGTAGGATTGATATGGTAGGTAATCTTGTCGTTAAACAAGCTCTGGGTACGCTGCGGCAACTTTGCTATAACTCTTGGCATTAGAACAGTAACAAGGTCTTTTTTTATTTTTGATAGCATTATATCATCATCCTTGTCAAACTCATCGTGCTGGGTTGATATTACGATTGTATCAATTCTAACAGGGATATTATCATCCGAATACTCAATAGTAACCTGCGCTTTTGCATCAGGTCTTAAATAAGTAATCTCTTTATTTTCTTTTCTCAACAGGGATAGTTCCTTAAGTATTCGATGTGAAATATCCAGCGCCATTGGCATATAATTTTCACTTTCGTTAGTCGCATATCCGAACATCATACCCTGGTCACCGGCACCCTGTTCTTCCTTTTTTCCACGATCTACGCCCTGATTTATTTCCTTAGACTGTTCGTGTATCAATGAGATGACTCCACATGAATCTCCACTGAACTGATATTCGCCTTTGGTATATCCAATTGTATTAATAACATCCCTTGTTATTTGCTGCAAATCTACATAAGTATGACTTTTTACTTCACCAGCTAATATAACCTGACCAGTAGTTACCAAGGTTTCGCAAGCGACCTTACTTTCCGGATCAAAAGCTAAAAAATTATCTAATAAAGCATCACTAATCTGATCTGCAATCTTATCCGGATGTCCTTCACTTACAGATTCCGAAGTAAACAAATAGGCCATAAATTTTACTTTTTTAAAAATTAAAATTGATTTGACGGATGCTTGGAAAGAAGTTTACAACACAACTTGATTTGTAGAAACTGCTTTAGCATTTTTTCTTTTGCAGAACCTGAATGATAGTTAAAATATTAATTTTAAACTAAACTAAAATTGGGTTCTGTGTAAGAGGTTGCAATCAGTCAAATCCCTCCTCTTACTTAATGGTAACAAAAGTACATAATTGCTGATGAAATAAAAATTATGATAAAATATAATTATCTCTGGTATTTCAACAACTATTTTTTTTCATCAAGCTTATACTTTGTATATTGTGTTGCTCTTAAATTTAAGACACCAACCATTAATTTAAACACTATATGCATATTGCCGTTGCTGGAAATATAGGAGCCGGAAAAACTACCCTCACCAGGCTTTTAGCAAAACATTACAGATGGGAGGCACATTTTGAAGACGTAGTTGACAATCCTTATTTGGATGATTTTTACAATCAGATGGAACGGTGGAGTTTTAACCTGCAGATTTATTTTTTAAATAGCAGATACAGACAAATACTTAAGATCCGGGAAACGGGTAAAAATATAATCCAGGACAGGACCATTTACGAAGATGCCCACATTTTTGCGCCTAATTTACATGCTATGGGCTTAATGACCAACAGGGATTTTAGCAACTACTCCAGCCTTTTTGAACTTATGGAAAGCCTGGTACAACCACCCGATCTATTAATCTACCTTAGAAGTTCTATCCCTAATTTGGTGAACCAGATTCACAAACGAGGCAGGGATTACGAAAATTCCATATCTATTGATTATCTAAGTCGGTTGAACGAACGATATGAAGCATGGGCCCATGGTTATGAAAAAGGCAACTTATTGGTAATTGATGTAGACCAATTAGATTTTGTTGATAATCCGGAACATCTCGGTGAGGTTATTAATAAAATTGATGCTGAAATACACGGACTTTTTTAGAGCTATTAAATAAAAAAACCCCAAGCTGAGCTTGGGGTTTTTTTTTGCTTTAAAGAGTTCCCTATTCCTAGGTCACTTCTTTTCCACCTTTTCTATGCGGATTTTCGCTTTCTTATCGGTTTCAGGTAATGCCTCTATCTGTGCTTTTACTTCTTCCTCGCTTCCTTCAAAAATAAGCTCACGGGTATTATCCACGCCGTTTTCCATACTAGTTATTGTAACAACTGCCTTTACAAGACCGTCATCACTTTTATTCATTTCAACATGTACTTCCTTTTGGACCTCTGTAATTACTTTTTGCTCAGCATATGCGGTTAAAGTATCTGAAGAAATCGCAATACTCGGTGCTATCACCAAAGCTACTACAGACATAAGTTTTAAAAGGATGTTCAATGAAGGACCTGAAGTATCCTTAAAAGGATCTCCAACGGTATCTCCTACTACTGCTGCTTTATGAGCATCTGTGCCTTTACCGCCATCAGCTTCGATCATTTTTTTGGCATTATCCCATGCACCACCGGCATTAGATTGAAATATCGCCATAAGCACACCACAAGTAGTTACTCCTGCTAAAAGGCCTCCAAGCATTTCTGCGCCGCCAATAAATCCAACTGCCACAGGTACTGCTATAGCCAATAATCCTGGTAATACCATTTCCTTGATGGAAGCTTTTGTTGAAATATCAACACATTTGTCGTATTCAGCTAACCCATCGGCGGCATCAAATATTTTTCTATCCTCGACACTTGCCTTAGACATATCTGAATCATACTTGCGCATCACTTCCAATGCAGCATGTAATTCCGGAATGTCTCTAAATTGTCTTCGAACTTCTTCTATCATTGCCATTGCTGCACGACCTACAGCATTCATAGATAAAGCGGAGAATACGAATGGAAGCATCCCTCCCACTAATAAACCAGCCATAATCTCAGGTCTTGAAACGTCTATTGCAGTAACATTAGCCACTTTCATAAAGGCTGCAAATAATGCCAAAGCAGTCAATGCCGCAGAGGCAATAGCAAAACCTTTTCCAATAGCTGCTGTGGTATTCCCTACAGCATCTAATTTATCAGTGCGTTCACGAACTTCCTTAGGCAATTCTGCCATCTCGGCGATACCACCGGCATTGTCAGAAATAGGACCATAAGCATCAACTGCTAATTGAATTCCTGTATTTGCTAACATTCCTACCGCGGCAATTGCAATTCCGTATAAACCTGCAAAATGATGTGAAACTAAAATAGCTGCAGCTATTAGCAAGATTGGTACTGCTGTAGACATCATGCCAACACCCAGACCCGCTATAATGTTAGTAGCGGCTCCTGTATCAGATTGCCTTACTATAGATTTAACAGGTTTTGTCCCGGTACCTGTATAGTACTCTGTAATTTTACCAACCCCAAAACCAGCAACTAAACCGGCAAGTGTCGCCCAAAAAACACCTATTGCTCCGGAAGGCAAACCTTCAATATTTTCCGGTAACATGTTGGTTATAATAAAATATGAAGCAATGATCATTAATGCACCAGATCCGAATTCGCCCAGGTTTAAGGCCTTATGTGGGCTTCCACCGTCTTTTACCTTTACAAAGAAAGTACCAATAATAGACATCACAATACCTACTGCAGCTAATACCAATGGTAAATATACCGCTCCTAATCCACCGAATTCAGGGGTGAAAATAAATGCCCCTAAGACCATGGTACCAATAATAGAACCAACAAAAGATTCAAATAAATCGGCCCCCATTCCTGCAACATCTCCAACATTATCACCAACGTTATCTGCAATGGTTGCCGGATTTAAAGGGTGATCTTCCGGGATTCCGGCTTCAACTTTACCTACTAAATCGGCACCAACATCTGCTGCCTTGGTATAAATACCACCACCAACACGAGCAAATAATGCTATGGATGATGCTCCCAGGGAGAATCCTGAAAGTACATTTAGTACCATAGGAATATTTTCAGCTCCCGGCCAAATCATTTGGTAAATCATAAACAACCCACTCAATCCAAGAACACCAAGACCTACAACACCTAATCCCATTACAGAACCACCTGCAAAAGCTACTTCCAAAGCCTTACCTAAGGATTTTCTTGCTGCTTGTGTTGTTCTAACGTTAGCTTTAGTAGCAACGCGCATACCTATAAATCCTGCCAATGCAGAACAGATAGCACCAACAATAAAAGAAACGGCCACCATTCCATTTGAACCTTCCTCAGCATTCCCCTTGAAATACAACAAAATGGCCACAGCCACGACAAAGATTGATAAGATTTTGTATTCTGCCTTTAAGAAGGACATTGCTCCATCAGCAATATTTTTGGCTATCCTTGCCATTTTTTCATTGCCTACTTCCTGTTTGGATACCCAAATATTTTTTATTAATACAAAAAGCAGTGCCAAAACACCAAAAGCCGGTAAAATGTTTACGATTAATTCCATATTAGTTAGTTATTAGCTATTTAAAACGGGTGCAAAAGTAGTAAAATGGATTAGAATAAAAAAGCCTAAATATTTTCCCTGAAAGATTTAAAAACTAAAACCAAATGTTCCCTTAATACTAAAAGGACGGGCATCCGGATTCTCCAGGTAATTGCCTCTGAAATTAAAGTCGATTCTGAAAATTTTAAAGATATTACCAATACCAAAAGAATATTCCCAATAAATACTATCAGACGGAGCAATTAACGGGATGTTTGTTGGGCTGCTAAGTGCAATATTTTCATCAGTTAAAGTACCCCATGCTCCTCTTAGACCTACAATTTCCCTTAAATTCCAATTTCGAATAATTGGAATCCTTGATAAAAACCGGCCATTAAAATTATGTTCCAAATGAACAGTGGCATAAGTATCTGTTACAAACTCGTAAAAATTCAAATTTGGAAATGTATTATAGATCGTCCATAAGGTCTGGTTTCCAGGTATTACGCTTAAAAGTCCAAGTGGAACGGCGCCGAAAGTTTTACCAACCTCAACTGTACTTAACAATCTGCCAAAACCTCCAATCTGCCAAGGTTTTGTATAAGAAAACTGAATTTTATCAAATTCAAAATCACTTTGAAATAAGCCTTTCAGCCCCTTTGTGTAATTTAATAAAAGAGTGCTATAATTATCATTTACATCTCTGCGCTCCACCCCGTTGCCGATAGTTTTTTTTCCCGGTGTGTATAATAGAATGGTATTTAATTCAAATTGTTTAATCTCAGAAGATATCCCCGTGGGAGATGTAGCATCTATATAATCCAGGCTAAATGCATCAGGTAGTGCAGAGCTTAAGGTACGATAAGAACTCCCAAAACGAACCCTGAAGTTGGTAATTGGCTCAATTTCAATATTAAATGTGGACAGCTTAATATTGGTAAGCCTGTCATTGGAACCCACAGTAAAAATGGCAGAAGAGGCTACACTTCTTCCAAGTACATCGGTTGTTTGAGTGAGGTTTAGCCCTAATTGTTCTATATCTCTGCGGTTCCCCCCGGATAGTATTAGTCTGGTTTTTTTATCTACCAGCCATTTACCTGAAATACCATGCTTAAATTTTTCATCCTTAAATCCATAGGCCATATAACCTTCAATTCGCCAGGGATCATTTTGTCCAAAATAAGTTCTCGCCCCCCCTCTTAATCTAATTCCTTCGGCTTCATTATACCCAAAACCGCTGTAGATGCTACCAAGATCTATATTCCATTTATCAATTTCCACATAACCCGATGCCAAAATACTTGCAATATCATAAGCCGTATTAAAACGCGGTACAGTCTTTAAAGTATCTAAGAGGTCATATATCCCCTGTTCATCCTTGTTTAGGGATTCCAGTCGATTATTTTCCCAAAATATGCTGTCTCTTTCAAAGGTTATGGGATCAAAAGGGTCTGTCTTATTTTTATAAAACTGTTTTGGTCTTTCAATATCAAATGTATAATTACCATAAACTGTAGTTCTTTTCCCATAAATCCCCTTGGACTCCTCTTTTTTAAAGAGGCTAAAATCACTAAGCATATAATCTCTTTCTAGTAAAAAGACCGAATCATTAACTACCTCGAAGTCCTGCTCTATATAGATTTCTTTCACCCAATTTATATTAGCACTCTTTGTAACCTCCAGGTTAATTTTCTTTATGGCGAACGTTGAATCATTTACCCAAAAATCACCTTTAAAAGTGAGTTCATTTTTACGCCTGGGGTAATAAATAATATGGTAGCACCATTTATTCTCTATATAAGCACTATCTGAAAGCACGTAATTATAAGCATCTATTCCTGCTTCGGAAACCGGACTGGGAAAACTCTTGTCAAAAAATTTTAAATACTTATCATAGATATCATATTCCGAATAAAGATCCTTTACAAATCCAATTATAGCCTGATTATTGCTAAATCCGGAATTTTTATTCCCTAAAACATCCTCTTTGGTCTGAGCAAGGATATTATCACCATAAACTTTACTTGAGGTTTCATTTAAGAAAATTGGCAAATAGGTTTTCCCTGTAATTCGCGAAGTATCCAGATCCTGAAATACAAATTCCATTCCTTTAAAAAGTTTACTCTTCATCATGGCACTATCAATAGAATTAAGGTCAAATTCCACCTTTTCATATTTATCATATTGATATTGATTAAACATTCGAAGACCATTGATCTTCTTTTTTGCCCAAATTTTCTTTAGGATATCTATTGCCGGATTATTCTTTTTAGATTGTTTCCCCATATAGACTATAACCTCATCTAGCTGTTCGCCCTGCAACATGACAACTCTGAGATTATAGTTTACCCGTTGCGGTAATTCCAATTCTTCGGTTTTATAGCCAATAAATGATATGATCAGGGAGTTGTACTCTTTTGAAGATTCCAAATAGAATAAGCCATCTTCGTTAGTTATGGCACCTTCAGTAGAGCCTTTAAATATAACATTAGCAAATGCCACAGGGTCCCCTTCCTCATCTACCACAATACCACCAGCTTTTGTCTGAGACCAGATAAATAATGGCGTTAATAAAAGAAAGAAAAGCAGGAGTCTTCTCATTAGTATGGCATATTGCAATTCCCGATCCTAAATAATCGAAAATGAAAAATTTGCAGCTACGGTTTAAGGTAAATTGACTTCGAATAGAATTCCTTTTATAAAAAAGCTTCGTTCAACCTTGGTTGACGAAGCTAAGATACCTTTACAAAGTCATTTAACTTATTTATATAACACTTTCTTAACAGCCTTAATCACATCTTTATAGTTGGGGATCCATTCTTCCAACAATACGGGAGAGTAAGGTGCAGGCGTATCTGCGGTGTTAATTTTTACAACAGGTGCGTCCAAATAATCAAAAGCCTCTGATTGCACCAAATAAGTAATCTCTGTTGCAACGTTTCCAAATGGCCACGCCTCTTCAAGAATGACTAATCTGTTTGTTTTCTTTACAGAGTTCAATATTGCTTCACGATCCATTGGCTTTACTGTGCGAAGGTCAATTATTTCACAACTTATACCTTCTTTCTCCAATTCGTCAGCCGCTTTGTAAGCTTCTTTTATAATTTTCCCGAAAGAAACAATAGTAACATCTTTACCTTCCCTTTTAATTTCAGCTACTCCCAGGGGAATAGTATACTCTCCCTCAGGAACTTCACCCTTGTCCCCATACATTTGTTCAGACTCCATAAAGATTACAGGGTCATCATCGCGAATTGCCGTTTTCAAAAGTCCTTTAGCATCATTGGGATTAGATGGCACAACCACTTTTAAACCCGGACAATTGGCAAACCAGCTTTCAAATGCCTGCGAATGGGTTGCCGCCAATTGACCAGCAGAACCTGTAGGTCCTCGAAATACAATTGGGCAATTAAACTGACCTCCGGACATCTGTCTGATTTTTGCGGCATTATTTATTATCTGATCTATACCCACCAAAGCAAAATTAAAGGTCATAAACTCAATGATAGGCCTGTTACCGTTCATTGCAGATCCAACACCTATTCCTGAAAAACCTAATTCAGAAATTGGAGTATCTAGAACACGATCCGGACCAAATTCGTCTAACATTCCTTTTGATGCCTTATAGGCACCATTGTATTCTGCGACCTCTTCACCCATTAAATAAATGGATTCATCTCTTCGCATTTCTTCTGACATTGCTTCAGCAATTGCCTGCCTAAATTGTATGGTCTTCATCTAATTGTGGTCCCCCTTTTAAATAATTCATTTACAAATGCCCACAAAAATAGGAAAATATCTACCAATTAACCCTGCCAGTGTATTAAAAAAAGATACAAAATTTACTATGCATGCATAGTAAATTTGAAAATTAATAGCTATCTTAGCAGCCACTTTTTGAATGTACAAAACGCGAAATAAGTATGAAGATATTAGTTTGTATCAGTAACGTACCGGATACTACTTCCAAAATCAATTTTACTGAAGGAGATACTAAATTTGATACCAATGGTGTACAATTTGTAATTAATCCAAATGATGAATTTGGTTTAACCCGTGCCATGTGGTTTAAAGAAAAACAGGGCGCAACTATTCATGTAGCAACCGTGGGGGGACCTGCCGTTGAACCAACCATTAGAAAAGCTTTGGCTATTGGTGCAGATGAGGCTATTCGAATAAATGCAGAGCCAACGGATGGTCTATTTGTTGCACAGCAACTTGCCGAAGTTATTAAAACTGGCGCTTATGATCTTATAATAGCTGGCAGAGAATCTATTGACTATAATGGGGGCATGGTTCCCGGTATGATCTCAGCCCTTTTAAATTTTAATTTTATAAATACCTGCATAGGGCTGGAAATTGAAGGAAATACTGCTACTGCCGTTAGAGAAATTGACGGTGGTAAGGAAAATATCTCTACTACCCTTCCCTTAATTATTGGTGGGCAAAAGGGTCTGGTAGAGGAAAGCGACCTTCGTATACCAAATATGAGGGGCATTATGATGGCGCGTCAAAAAAAGCTAAACGTTCTGGAACCAGTTGAAGCTAACCATGGAACAGAAGACATTAAATTCGAAAAACCAGCAGCCAAAGGTGCAGTGAAATTGGTGGAAGCAGATAATATTTCGCAATTAATTGATCTGTTGCACAATGAAGCAAAGGTCATCTAATTATTAAATCAGGTTTCAAAGTTCATTGAAATTTTGAAATTAATCTTTAAAAGAAAATTATGTCAGTACTTGTTTATACGGAATCCGATAACGGTAAATTCAAAAAAAATGCCTTCGAGGCTGCCTCTTATGCGTACAAGTTGGCGGAACAATTAAGCACTTCAGTTACCGCAATAACTATTAATACGTCTGATTCTGAGGAAATTGGAACTTATGGAGTTTCAAAAATATTGAAAGTTACTAATGATAAACTTTCCATTTTTAACGCAAAGGCTGTCGCAACAGTTATAGCTCAGGCAGTGGAAAATGAAGGAGCTAGTACGATTGTTGTTAGTTCAAGTACGGACACGAAATATATGGCATCCATACTAGCCGGATTACTAAAAGCGGGATATTGCACTAATGTGGTTGCTCCGCCATTAAGTACTAATCCTTTGGTGGTAAAAAGGACAGCTTTTAGCAACAAAGGCTTTGCCCATACGCAGTTTAAAACCGATATAAATATTATTGGGGTATCAAGTAATGCCTATGGAATATTTGAAAATAAAGTGAGTCCGGAGGTGGAAAACTTTGAACCCAACTTAACTGATTCCGATTTCTCTGTTCAATCAGTTAATATTGATAAAGTAGTTGGTAAGGCAACTATAGCCGACGCAGACATAGTCGTGTCCGGAGGAAGAGGGCTGAAAGGTCCCGAAAATTGGGGCATGATAGAAGAATTAGCCGAAGTTCTCGGAGCTGCCACAGCATGCTCTAAACCAGTTTCAGATATGGGCTGGCGGTCTCATAGTGAACACGTTGGACAAACAGGGAAACCCGTTGCCAGTAATCTTTATATAGCCATTGGTATCTCAGGAGCTATACAGCATCTTGCCGGAATTAATGCGTCTAAAGTAAAAGTTGTAATCAATACTGATCCCGAAGCACCATTTTTTAAGGCTGCAGATTATGGTATAGTGGGTGATGCCTTCGAAGTAGTACCCGAACTCATTGAAAAATTAAAAGAATTTAAGGCCCAAAACGCTTAATTTTTGTTAATTTGTGCCCCTAAAGGGCTATTTAAATATCTGGATAACCCTTATTTAAAAAGCCCTGAGTGGTTTACTTATAGATATGAGCTTAGTAAGGTTAAAAATAAAAGGTATTTCTTATAGCCAGACGCAAAATGGGGCTTATGCCCTTATTTTAAATGAAGTAGATGGCGATAGAAAACTACCGATAGTCATTGGGGCTTTCGAAGCACAATCTATTGCCATTGCCCTTGAAAAAGAGATAAAACCTCCAAGGCCTCTTACCCATGATCTTTTCAAAAATTTTTCAGACAGGTTTGATATTGTAGTAAAACAGGTCATCATACATAAATTGGTGGATGGAGTCTTTTATTCAAGTATTATCTGTGAGCGTGATAAAATTGAAGAAATAATAGATGCGAGGACAAGCGATGCCATTGCTCTTGCACTTCGTTTTAACGCACCCATTTTTACTTATAAAACCATTTTGGACAAAGCGGGTATTTTCCTTAAGTTTTCATCCAAGGATAAGGAGAAAGAAGAGGGTGATGACAGTATAGTGGTTGATGAAATTTTACAGGAGGGTGAAACCGTAGAAATAGATCCGGGTACCACTACTCCGTATAAAGAATTAAGCCTCGAGGAACTTAACAAAGAGTTAGCCAAGGCGGTGGCCAACGAAGACTATGAAAAAGCTGCGAAACTAAGGGATGAAATATCCAAACGCAATTGATAATATAGCATCTCTTCTATGAACCTTAGGTTTTGGATTCTTTTATTTTTATTGACTTTTTCATTTCCTCTAACAGCTCAGACAGATCTTATTCCCGATTCTCTGTCGATTACCATAGATACCACTACCATAAATGACATTTCCACCCAGACTATGGACATCATAACTCCTAATCAGGGATTCTCATTTAACTCATTTTGGAGAGGCACTTTAGGGATGTTTATACTCATATTAATATCCTATATCTTTAGTGCAAACCGAAAGGGAATTAATTGGAGAACTGTTGGAATTGGACTTTCTATTCAATTATTAATAGCCATTGGTGTTTTACAGGTCCCTATTATACAATCGGCCTTTGAAGCAGTTGGGAAAGTATTTGTAAGTATTCTGGATTATACAAGGGCTGGTAGCGAATTTTTGTTTGAAGGTCTTGTAGTGGATATGGATACATTCGGATTTATTTTTGCATTCCAGGTGCTACCTACTATTATATTCTTTTCCGCCCTGACATCAGTTTTATTTTACCTGGGAATTATTCAAAAAGTGGTAAAAGGGCTGGCATGGCTTTTATCTAAATCCTTGGGTATATCCGGTGCCGAAAGTCTGAGTGTTGCGGGCAATATATTTTTAGGGCAAACGGAAGCTCCCTTGCTTATCAAAGCGTACTTAGAGAAAATGAACCGGTCTGAAATGCTTCTGGTAATGATTGGTGGAATGGCCACTGTTGCCGGAGCTGTTCTGGCTGCATATATTGGATTTTTAGGGGGTGATGACCCCTTGTTAAGACTTCAGTTTGCCAAACATCTGTTAGCTGCTTCTGTGATGGCGGCTCCAGGGGCTATAGTAGTATCTAAAATCTTATACCCTCAAACGGAAGCCGTTAATAAGGATATTCATATTTCTTCAGATAAAATAGGAACCAATCTGCTCGATGCGATTGCAAATGGCACTACTGAAGGTTTAAAGCTTGCGGTAAATGTTGGTGCCATGTTACTCGTATTTCTTGCCTTTATAGCCATGATCAATGGTATTTTGGGTTGGGTAGGAGATTTTACCAGCTTAAATGACTGGATCGCTGCCAATTCTTCCTATCAGTCTTTTTCTCTTGAAGCCATTTTGGGGACCATTTTTGCCCCGTTAATGTGGCTAATAGGAGTGAATACTGAAGATATTATGCTTATGGGGCAATTGCTTGGTATTAAACTGGCTGCCAGTGAATTTGTGGGATATCTGCAATTGGCAGACCTGAAGAATGTGCTAAATACCACTCATTTTGCCTATAGTAAATCTATAATCATGGGAACCTATATGTTATGTGGTTTTGCTAATTTTGCTTCAATAGGAATTCAAATTGGCGGGATAGGCTCCTTAGCACCCGGTCAGAGAAAAACATTATCAGAATTTGGTATGCGAGCAGTTTTAGGTGGAACTATTGCTTCGTTGCTGTCCGCTACAATCGCAGGGATGATATTGGGTTAGATCCTTTTTAAAAATCAATTAGAAATCCAGCCTGGTTAATAAGTTTTTAAAACTCAAAAAGCAACCCAATCTA
>Ga0316204_10007992_pt1 | contig 15031 bp, 13 predicted proteins | sample 6monrhotite_MG_2_FD_205661 | JGI IMG/M metagenome (GOLD analysis project Ga0316204, IMG submission 205661) | Microbial mat bacterial communities from mineral coupon in-situ incubated in ocean water Damariscotta River, Maine, United States -... | ecosystem: Environmental > Aquatic > Marine >...
GTTCATGCCAGCGGCAACCGACTTCAGACCTTCACGCAATACTGCCTGCGCGAGAACTGTTGCTGTGGTTGTGCCGTCACCAGCGATGTCAGATGTCTGTGAAGCAACTTCCTTCACCATCTGTGCGCCCATGTTTTCAAACTTGTCTTCGAGCTCGATTTCTTTTGCTACCGACACACCATCTTTCGTGACAGTCGGAGCACCAAAGCTTTTATCGAGTACGACGTTGCGACCTTTAGGACCCAGGGTCACTTTTACCGCGTTTGCCAGAACGTTCACACCTGCGAACATTTTCTGACGCGCGTCGTCGCTAAAACGAACTTCTTTAGCAGCCATTTCTATATTCCTCTGATTATCTTTTAGTCTTCGATGACCGCCATGATGTCGTCTTCCTTCATCACGAGCAGTTCATCACCATCGACTTTGACTTCGGTGCCGGCGTACTTGCCGAACAGAACCGTGTCACCCACTTTGACATCCAGCGCGCGGACATCACCATTTTCTGCAATCTTGCCGTTACCGGCAGCGATTACCTCACCTTTGATCGGTTTCTCCGTCGCAGCATCCGGAATAACAATTCCACCGGGTGATGTGCGCTCTTCTTCCATGCGCTTGACGATGACTCGATCATGAAGCGGACGAATCTTCATGGTTTGTATCTCCTGTAAACTATTGATTTTTAACCGACTTTTGGCGGCTTTCCCGGACGAGCTGTTAGCACTCGTCCGCAAGGAGTGCTAATCATAGGCATGAACTGTCAGAATTCAAGGGCTGGGGTTGAGAAAAGCTGGCAAAAACACGACTCAGATCAATGACACAGCCGGTGCGCAGCAGTATGCTCCGCCGTCAAATGCATAAATTATTCAAAATCAGCCTGTTCTCTGTGTTGCTGCTCCTGGCAATGCCCTATGCGCACGCTCAGGACGACGAGCCGCTGCGTCCGCAAGAAGCCTATCTATATGTGGTTTCTGACACCGGCGACGCGATCGAGATCGACTGGGCGATCGAAGACGGCTACTACCTGTATCGCAATGACCTCTCATTTGAGACCACGACCGACGGTGTCGCTCTAAGCGATGCACGGCTGCCAGCCGGCGAAGCACACGAAGACGAGTACTTCGGCAAGCAGCAGGTCTTTCGCGAAAACTTCTACGTCAGCGTGCCCTACCGGGTCGATGGCGAACGACCCGAATCGATCGAACTGGTCATCAAGAGTCGTGGTTGCTGGGATGGCGGCCTTTGCTACCCGCCACAATCATGGACTGAGACGGTCGCACTCAAACAGCCTGCTGCCGATGACCTGACAGGCCTGGGTGGTAGCGACAATGAGAGCTTCAGTGCCGCGATGGGCGATTTTCCGCCGCCTGAGGAGGTCTTCTTCCCCGACATCTTTGTCGTTGACGGCAATACCGTTGAAGTTGGCATCCGAATTATTCCGGGCTATTACGTCTACCAGCACAAGATAAAAATCAAGTCGCTTAGCGACAATGCAATGGCCGGGCAACTCGACATGCCCGAGGGCATAGAGCACGAGGATGAGTTTTTCGGCAAGACGGTCGTCTATTACGACGAGGTTGTAAGCCGGCTGAGCATTGCACGCGCCACTCCCGACGCTATGAGCCTGGATCTCGAGTTCGAGTATCAGGGCTGCGCCGACGAGGGTCTGTGCTATTTGCCACAAACGGTCGTTCTTACCGCTGAACTGCCAGCCGCCGAAACCGTGACGGATCTGTCGACTGTGCGTCCGCCGGAAGAAGAAATGGTTTCGGAGCAGAACCGGCTCGCGCAACTGATCATCGACGGCAATATCTGGCAAGTCGTCGCGACTTTCTTTGGGTTAGGCCTACTACTGGCCTTTACGCCATGTGTCTTGCCAATGATTCCGATTTTGACGTCAATTATTGCTGGCGAAGGCGAAGACACCAGTCCGGCACGTGGCTTCACATTGGCGCTTAGTTACGTTTTGGGCATGGCACTCATCTATACAGGTGCCGGGGTCGCCGCTGCGGCTGCCGGTGCGCAACTACAGGCAATGTTCAATCAGCCCTGGGTTCTAATTGTTTTCTCCGGCTTCTTCGTCTTACTCGCTATGGCAATGTTTGGCGGCTACGACCTGCAAATGCCCAGCAGCATTCAAAGCAAGCTCGCTGGCATCAGCGGCAATCAAAGAGGTGGCACGACGGTCGGCGCATTCATCATGGGCGCATTGTCTGCATTGATCGTGACGGCCTGCGTTGCGCCAGCATTGATCGCCACCTTGATCGTCATGGCACAGACCGGTGACCTGGTGCGCGGTGGCGCCGCACTCTTCGCCATGAGTCTCGGTATGGGTGCACCATTGCTGGCGGTAGGCGCAGCACAGGGGCACTTGCTGCCGAAAGCCGGCAACTGGATGGTTGCCGTCAAGTCGGTATTCGGCTTCATGCTACTTGGGCTGGCGATCTGGATGCTGTCACGGATTCTTGACGGCAGCGTAACGCTGGCATTGTGGGCAGTACTGGTATTCATGGCGGGTGTATTCCTGGGCGGTTTGACTACCCTGACAACGGAATCATCGGACGTACAGAAACTCGGCAAGGGTATGGGCTTTCTCGCGATCGTCTATGGACTGTTAATGCTGCTCGGATCCATGACGGGTGGCAGCAATCCCTTAAAGCCTTTGGCAAGCGTCAACTTTGCTGCCGCTAGCGGTGTGATGGTCGCCGAAACCAACCACATTGAATTTCAACGCATCAAGACGGTCGAAGACCTTGATCGCGAACTGGCTGCGGCTGCCAGCGAGGGTAAGACCGCAATACTCGATTTCTATGCGGACTGGTGTGTTTCCTGCATCGAAATGGAGGAATACACATTTTCGGACGGCGGCGTGCAAGCAGCACTGTCGAATACAGTTTTGTTGCAGGCTGACGTCACCAAGAACGACGAGCAAGATCAGGAATTATTGCAGCGCTTCGGCGTCTTCGGACCGCCGACGATTATATTCTTTGGCAAGGATGGCCAACAACGCCGCGGCTATGAAGTCGTGGGTTATATGAAAGCAGAGAACTTCACCGATCACGTCAATAAGGCTTTCAACGAAGTCATCTAAATCCAAGGGTCCACCGTGCCAAGAACAGCAGTTGTAATTATCGCGATCGTAGCGGCGATCGCCGGCAGTCTATTTTTCTTTACTCAACAACCGGAAGTTGCGGCGCCAGTCGTGGTCGAACCGGTAGTCGTTGCGGAAGCCCCGGCTGCCGCAATTCAGGTTGCGTTTGAACTCGACGGTCTGGATGGCAACAAGCGTCAGTTTTCCGAATGGGATGGCAAACACCGTATCGTCAATTTCTGGGCAACCTGGTGTGCGCCGTGTCGTCGCGAGATTCCACTGCTAAAGTCATTTCAGGACCAACATGGCGCGGATGACTTTCAGGTAATCGGCATCGCCGTTGAATTCCCGGAGCCGGTCATTGCGTATGCAGAAGAAACGCAGTTTAACTACCCAATTCTGGTCGGCGAACAAGACGCGATGGCGGTTGCCGAGTCTTCAGGCATCAGCTTCATCGGCCTGCCGTTTACCATGCTCGTTACCAAAGACGGCACGCTGGTCGGCGCGCACATGGGCGAGATACATCAGCAACACCTTGATGACATAGTCAGCGTGATGACGCAGCTGGATTCAGCCGAGATCAGCATAGAAGATGCCCGCATAGCCCTCGACCTGATGTAAACCAGGGACAGTTTACTCAATCACCTTTTTTGGTCGACCGGGATTCCGCATTCGCAAACTCCGACCCACGAGTTTCTCGAGGTGGGTGACGAAGCGGTCGTCGCCAGCCGGGCGGCCGGTTCGAGAGCGTTCACGTAGCTGAGCGAACTTCTCGATATCTCGGTCTCCAGACGTCAGATAGTTCGACCAGTCATCGATTCTGCTCAACATTGGCGCGACGCTCACCAACTTGTCGTCAAGACCCTGCAAATGTGCACGGTAGCTGGACCAGGGCCATTCGCCAGGCGTATCGCAAATACCAGCGCGAACCGGATTCAGCTCCACATATCGCACCGCAGCGAGGAGATGACTCTCATCCATGACAAACGAGTGAAACCGCTCCTGCCACAAGTGACCCTGCCATCCTTCTCGCGCATTGATGGCCAACGTATAGGTGCGGTGGGCCTGCCTGAAAAACGCGGCCAAACTATCTCGCCGCCGCGGCACCACAATTAGATGGACATGATTAGGCATAAGGCAATAAGCCCAGACCTCGACGCCTGAGCGCTCGCGTGCTTTGCCCAGTAGCTCGAGATACATGCTGTAGTCGTACTCACTGAAAAACGTCTTCTGTTTTCTGGCGCCGCGCTGCGTCACATGATGTGGATATTCCGGAACTACCAATCTCGCCATTCGAGCCACAAGCCTAACCCCCTTCCTGTTTACGTCTCCTTGGCAGCAATCATTCGCATTTGATTGGAAAATAGAAACCCGCGTAATCGCTAGGGTTACCCACAAACACTCCTAGAAATAGGGGTTTGAGTAAACTGTCCCGGGTTTTTTAGGGGGGCGTGATGAAAAAGTTGTATGAAAGTGTCCGAAAATGGTTAGAATTGCGTCCAACTTCGGCAAACTGGTTGATGTTAGGCACAGATGTCCAATTTACTGCTTCTAAATGGCCCCAACTTAAACCTTCTCGGTTCTCGCGAGCCGGAGGTGTACGGTGCTACGCGTCTCGAGGATATTGAGGCGAACTGCATCGACGTGGCTGACGAGCTGGGACATACGCTGGTTTGCTACCAGAGCAACGCCGAGCACAAACTGATCGACCGGGTGCAAAAAGCGGCCAAAGACAAGATCGCTTTCATCATCATTAATCCCGGTGCTTTTACGCATACAAGTGTGGCCCTCCGGGATGCGTTCCTGGCGGTGGACATACCGTTTATCGAGCTGCACCTCAGTAATACCTTTGCCCGCGAAGAATTTCGGCACAACAGTTACTTTAGTGACATTGCGCAGGCCTGCATGTTTGGATTTGGGTCTTATGGATACGAACTGGCGATCTACGCCGCAAACCGGCACATCACGAATGCCGAGGACGAATAATGGATATTAGAAAAGTAAAGAAACTGATCGAATTGCTGGACGAGTCGGGCATTGCTGAAATTGAAATTACCGAGGGTGAAGAGTCGGTACGCATCAGTCGCTACTCGCAGAATGCACCGCCAGTGATGGCAGCGCCCGCACCCATGGCAGCACCTGTGGCGGCCGCGGCACCAGCAGCACTGGCAGCACCGGCTGCAGCCGCAGAGCCTGAAGAAACCGGCTTCCTGGTTGTAGCGCCAATGGTCGGCACGTTTTACGGCTCATCGTCACCCGGCTCTGCGCCGTACGTACAAGTCGGCGACCGCGTCAACGAAGGCGATACGCTTTGCATCATCGAAGCAATGAAGATGATGAATCAGATCGAGGCTGATGTTGGCGGTGTGATCAAATCGATTCGCCTGCAGAACGGCGAACCGGTCGAGTACGGGCAAACCTTGTTCGTCATCGATCAACGGCATACAGACTAAGCGGGCGATATCAGCATGCTCGAAAAAGTAGTTATAGCCAATCGCGGCGAGATTGCTCTGCGTATTCAGCGTGCCTGCAAGGAAATGGGCATTAAGACCGTAGCGGTACACTCCACCGCCGATAACAACCTCAAACACGTATTGCTCGCTGATGAAACAGTTTGCATCGGTCCGCCGCCATCGACTGAGAGCTATCTCGATATGCCATCGATCATTGCTGCGGCAGAGGTAACCGACGCAACCGGTATCCATCCTGGCTACGGATTCCTGTCTGAGAATGCCGATTTCGCCGAACGCGTCGAAACCAGCGGATTTATTTTCATCGGCCCACCGGCAAGCGCGATTCGCCTCATGGGTGACAAGGTTTCCGCCATCAAGTCCATGAAGGCTGCTGGCGTGCCCTGTGTGCCTGGATCCGATGGACCGCTGGGTGAAGACCCGGACGAGAACATTCGTATCGCCAGAGAAATCGGCTACCCGATTATCATCAAGGCATCCGGCGGCGGTGGTGGTCGCGGTATGCGAGTCGTGCACGCAGAGGCGTCGCTGATCGCTGCGATTACAGTTACCAAAGCCGAGGCACGCGCGGCGTTCAACAATGACGTGGTGTACATGGAGAAATACCTGGAGACACCGCGACACGTTGAGTTTCAGGTTCTCGCCGACAAGCACGGCAATGCTATTCACCTTGGCGAGCGCGACTGCTCTATGCAGCGCCGCCACCAAAAAGTTATTGAAGAGGCGCCGGCCCCAGGCATCACCGATGAGGAACGCAACCGCATTGGCGAAAGATGCGTCCGCGCATGCCAGGAGATCGGCTACCACAGTGCCGGTACATTTGAGTTTCTGTACGAGAAAGGCGAGTTCTATTTCATCGAAATGAACACCCGCTTGCAGGTCGAACACCCGGTCACAGAAATGATAACCGGGGTCGATATCGTCAGAGAACAGCTGCGCATCGCCGCTGGCGAAAAGCTCAGCATCACACAAGACGAGGTGAAGATACTGGGCCATGCGATCGAATGCCGCATCAATGCCGAGGATCCGAAAACCTTTATGCCGTCACCGGGATTGATCACTTTGTGGCACGCGCCCGGTGGTCCTGGCGTACGCGTCGACAGCCATATCTACAGCGGCTACAAAGTACCGCCGTATTACGACTCGATGATCGGCAAGGTCATCACTCACGGCGGCGATCGCGATGCCGCCATCGCGCGCATGAAGAATGCGCTCGGCGAAATCGTCATTGAAGGAATCAAGACGAATGTGCCGCTGCATCAGGAAATCTTCCAACATGCAGCTTTCCAGGCTGGCGGCACAGATATTCATTACCTGGAGAAACGTCTCGGTCTAGTGTGATCGAGAGCACACCGTAGCGACGATGGATTGGCGACAATTTGTCATGGACCTCGAAACGCTGCACCCGGAAACCGTCGAAGAAATTTTCGCCCGCCACGGCGCCTGCTCAACAACACTGACTGATGCTGGCGATAACCCGGTCCTGGAGCCTGCGCCGGGCGCAACTCCCCTATGGCAGGACGTGCGTATCACCGGGCTGTTTACGCCAGACGCGAACCTTGATGAGCTGCGCGCCGACCTCATTGCTTCTCTCGGTATCAAAAAACTGCCAAAGCACGAAGTCTCAGATCTTGCGGACCGCGACTGGGAACGCGAGTGGCTGAAGGACTTTGGGCCGATGAAGTTCGGATCGCGTCTGTGGATTTGTCCAGGCGATTCCGAGGTTGACGATGTAGAGGCGGTTGTAGTCCGACTTGACCCTGGCTTGGCATTCGGCACCGGCACCCACCCCACGACGGCACTTTGCCTCGAATGGCTGGACGGGCTCGACCTCACGAACTGCAAGATGCTCGACTATGGCTGTGGCTCCGGTGTCTTAGCAATCGCAGCTCTGCTCTTGGGAAGCGATCGCTCAATGGCAATGGACATTGACGATCAGGCAGTCCGCGCAACAATTGACAATGCGCTGCGCAACGACGTGCGTGATCGCCTCGGCGTAAGCAACCACCCCGGTGGGGTCGCCGGTGAATTCGACGTTGTTGTCGCCAACATTCTTGCGGGTCCGTTGATCGCACTGGCGGAATCGATTGCGGCTCACGTCAAAGGCGGTTGTTTGCTCGCCTTATCCGGCATACTCTCCGAGCAGGTTGATGAGGTGCTCAGCGCCTACCAGCCCTGGATCGAGTTCGAAGAACCGCAGTTCCGGGAGCAAGGTGGGCAAACCTGGGCACGACTAAACGGTCGAAGGACCGAGGACTGAGCGATGTATACCCAGTGCCCCGAGTGCGAGGTCGCGTTTCGCGTTACCGCAGAAGTTCTAAAGCAGGCTGCCGGCAAAGTTCGCTGCGGTGGTTGTGGCGTTGCCTTCAACGCGCTGGCACACCTGTCCGAGGAATTGCCAGCGCTGCCAGTCAGCGATGACCAGCAGCCAGAGCGGCAGTCGGCTCCGCACCCGTTGGAAATCGAATCCAACGAGCCTGCCGAGCTCGAAGCAGGGACACCGCCCAAGTCGATCTCAGCAGAGCAAAGCGCAGCGCTCCTGAAAACACTGGATGAACTCGCCGGCGAAGATATTCGTATTGAAGATACGGGTATCGAATGGCGCGTCATGGATGTCGATGAGGAAGAAGACGACGAACTTGCCGACGACCCTGTGCCCAGCATGGTTCACGAGGAAATGCGCTTCGACGACAACACGCCGCTGCCCGACGACTTTGATCTCGATGCGCCGTCCGCGCCACTGCCGGGGCCCATCGCGGTAGTGGCAGAGCCAACACCGTCAGTCGAAGAGTCGCAGATTGACCTGGCATTCGGCGAAGCCGATGAGTGGGAGGACCTTCTCGACGATCTTGAGGAGGCTGCCGCAACGGGCGCATTGGAAGAAGCTGATATTTCTGCCGAGCTCGCCGCGCTGCCAGACAGCATCGAAATTGAAGCGCCGGAGACAGAGCCGGAAGAACCGCAAGAGCCTGAAGAGACCGAAGAACCTCTGGACATGGACTCGCAGTTTGCGCTGCAGGCCGAGGAGATGGGAATTGACCTGAGCGGCATGCACGCTGTCGAAGAGGAAGCCGTAGAAGAAATTGAAACGTCTATTGATGAGGACTTGATTGCCGCCGCGTTTGAAGTCGAAGCCGCCGCAAAAGCAGAAGCATCAGCTCCGATCGAGCTGGACGAGATCGAAATAGATGAGGTCGAGGCCGATGAGATCAATCTGGAAGACGTCGACCCGGACGAACTGTCGCGCGCCGGCATCCTCGATGAAGATGACTACCTTGAGGTCATTACTGAAGAAGACGAGTTAGCCGAGGATGAGGTACTCGAGAATCTGATTCATGAGGATGCTTTGGAGGACCGGATTCTGGAACAGGCGCTCATGCAAGAAGAGCCGCCTGAAGAAGTTATTCTTGAAGAAGAAGCTGTTGAGGAAATAGCTGACGACGATGAAGAGGCACTGGAAGCTGACCTTGAAGACGCTCTGGAAGGATTGATCGAAGAGATCGAGATTCCTGAACTCAGCGAGGAAGAAATGACGATCAATATGGCGATCGATCAGGATCTTCTTGCCATAGCGATCGAAGATGACGACGGCTTCACATCGACCATCGTGCAAAAGCAAGTTTCCGATGCCGATGACATTCCCGACGAGGTCGAGGCAGCAGCCGAAGAAGTCGCAGCTGTCGAGTCACCTCAGGACGACAACCCGTTGATGGAAACGATCATCATGGAGGGCGAGTCAGTCCATAATGAGGAGGACCTCGAACGCCTGGAAGCAGCACGCAAGGCGGCATCGCTAAGCCTCAAGGAGTCCGGCTTTGATAAAGGCAAAGACAGCTTTCGACAATGGCAGCCGCCGAAACACAGCATGGCCGCGGCAGCCGGGCTGTTGTTTGTTATTTTGCTTGCTCAGATCATCCATCACTCCCGCGAAGCGCTGGCGGTTTCGCCGACCTTCCAGAGTACGATCGGGCCCGTTTATCGCATGGTCGGCAGCCCGATAACGCCCGCCTGGGACATCACGGGCTGGCGTTTCGAGGCGACGAAAGGCAGCACCAGCGATGACGACAAAGTACTGACAATTTATTCCCGTGTCGGCAACAACTCTGATCAAACATTGCCCTACCCGCTGGTGCATTTGTCGTTAACAGATCGCTTCGAGGAAATAGTCGGCAGCCGCGTCCTTGAGCCGAGCGAATACCTGTTCGACGACGCAGATCCGCGGCGACCCCTGCGACCCGGCGAAACCTTCAACGCGGTAATCGCCATCGACTCGCCATCGGTCGAAGCGACCGGCTTCAAACTTAACGTTTGCTATCGACTGGCGAGCGGACAGCTGCGGTGCGCCATCGAAGACTTCAAGTAATGCAGATAGGACCTTACAAGCTTCCCAGCCCGTTCGTATTGGCGCCCATGGTTGGCATTACAGACGCGCCGTTTCGGCAAATATGTCGCCGCTTTGGCGCGGGTCTGACGACTTCCGAAATGACAACGGCCGATATCAGCCTTTGGCAGACCGCACAGTCACGACGCAAACTTGATATTGACCTGGATGCCGAACCAATCGCGGTGCAGATTGCAGGATCGGAGCCTGCACAAATGGCGATTGCCGCGCAGGCCTGCGTCGAACGCGGTGCGCAGATCATTGACATCAATATGGGCTGCCCGGCGAAGAATGTCTGCAAGAAACTCGCCGGATCCGCTCTATTGCAGGATGAAAAGTTGGTCGCTGCAATTCTCGAAGCCGTTGTCGCTGCGGTAGAGGTTCCGGTCACACTAAAAATGCGCACCGGGTGGGACCCACAGCATCGCAATGGCGCACAGATAGCCCGAATCGCGGAACAAAGCGGCATTCAGTCGCTCGCGGTGCATGGCCGCACACGACGATGCCGCTTCAAGGGCGAGGCTGAGTTCGAAACCATTGCGCAAATCAAACAGGAAGTGGGTATCCCGGTATTTGCGAATGGCGATATCACAACTTTAGAGAAGTCACTTGAAGTATTGCGAGTAACTAATGCAGATGGCTTGATGATCGGTCGCGGTGCACAGGGCAGGCCGTGGATCTTTCGCGAGCTTCTCAGCTTCTACACAACCGGCAAAAAAATCGCACCTCTAGAAAAAAATGAATTGCGTGATACTATGCTCGGCCATCTAAAAGAACTGCACCGATTTTATGGGGAAAGTGTCGGTGTGCGGGTGGCTCGAAAACACCTAACCTGGTACAGCAAACAACTCGTAAACGCAGGCGAGTTTAGATACCAGGCGGTACGTGCTGAGAGAGCAGAGGAACAAGTTCGACTAGTCAGAGAATACTTCGACCGTGAAGACGGAGGAATTTCTATAGCTGCCTAGTCGTCACAGGATTTATACAGAGTGGCCAATAAAAACGAAAACAACGGCAGTAAGTCGCTACACCAACATACCGAAGACGCGCTCGCGACGTATTTCGAGAGCTTGAACGGTGATCGCCCGGGCGATCTTTATGACCTGGTGATGGGCGAAGTTGAACGCCCGCTGTTTAAGGCGGTGCTGGATTACACCCAGGGCAACCAAAGTCAGGCTGCGGGTATACTGGGTCTAAATCGCGGCACGTTGCGTAAGAAACTGCGTTATTACTCTTTGATTCAGTAGGAATTTATTCATGTTAACGGTGCGGCGGGCGCTCTTGAGCGTGTCCGACAAGCATGGCCTTATTTCGTTTGCCACCGGACTTTCCGAGCTGGGCGTCGAAATTCTCTCTACCGGCGGCACCTGTCGCGCGCTACGCGAAGCTGGAGTCGATGTCATCGAAGTCAGCGATAAGACCGGTTTCCCCGAAATCATGGATGGTCGGGTAAAGACCTTGCACCCGACTATCCACGGCGGCCTGCTCGGACGTCGCGGCATCGACGACGCCGTAATGGCTGAGCATGGCATCGAGCCAATCGACCTGCTGGCCGTCAACCTGTACCCATTCGAACAGACCATCGCCCGTGAGGATGCGAGCATCGACGACGCCATCGAGAATATCGACATCGGTGGCCCGGCGATGATTCGTGCGGCGTCCAAGAATCACGAGAGCGTGGCCGTGGTGGTGGATCCGGCCGACTACGATGCGGTGCTCGAAGCACTCAGAGACCAGGTTCTTTCGCCCAACATGCGGCGACGACTGGCGGCCAAGGCGTATGCGCATACCGCCAGCTACGACACCGCTATCACCAAGTACTTATCAGCAATATTGGGCGACGATCCACTTGGCGAGCAGTTCCTGTACGCCGGCAAGCTCGTGGATCGGATGCGTTACGGCGAGAACCCGCATCAGGACGCTGCCTTTTATGTCGATCAGCAGGCGCCGAAAGGTTCGCTGGCGGCGGCAACGCAGTTACAGGGCAAAGCCCTCTCTTACAACAACATTGCAGACAGCGACGCCGCGCTGGAATGTGTGCGCCAGTTTGAGCAGCCCGCCTGCGTCATTGTTAAACACGCTAATCCCTGCGGTGTTGCTGTGGCCGAGGACATCACCAGCGCCTACGAGAAGGCGTTTCAGACCGATCCGACCTCAGCATTTGGCGGCATCATCGCCTTTAACCGGCCGCTGGACGCGCAGACCGCCCAAGCTATTATTGAGAAACAGTTTGTCGAGGTGATTGTTGCCCCGGACGTGGCTGCCGACGCGGCCGAAGTGCTGGCAGAAAAGAAGAACGTGCGGGTGCTGGATACGGGTCCGTGGGAGGCAGCGACGGGCGGCCAGGAATTCAAGAAGGTGTCTGGCGGCTTACTGGTTCAGGGCAGCGACCTGGGCAGGATCACGGCAGACGATCTCAAGGTCGTTACGGATATCGCGCCAACACCAGGGCAGATTGCAGATATGTTGTTCGCATGGACGGTCGTGAAGTACGTCAAGTCGAACGCCATTATTTTTTGTAAGGACAATATGACTGTCGGCGTTGGCGCCGGTCAGATGAGCCGCGTGTACAGCACCAAAATCGCCGCTATCAAAGCCGCAGACGAGGGCCTTTCCGTGCAAGGCTCCGTGATGGCATCGGACGCCTTCTTCCCGTTCCGGGATGGCATCGACGCAGCGGCGAAGACGGGCATTGCCGCCATCATTCAGCCCGGCGGCTCTATGCGCGACGATGAAGTGATTCAGGCAGCCAACGAACACGGTTTGGCGATGGTGTTTACGGGTATGCGACACTTCCGGCACTAATGAAGATTCTCATCATCGGCAGCGGCGGACGCGAACATGCTTTGGCATGGAAGTGTGCACAGTCGCAGGATGTCGAAGCAATCATCGTGGCGCCGGGTAATGCCGGCACTGCACTCGAAGCAAAATGCCGCAATGTCGCTGTCTCCTCTGATGACATCGAAGCGCTCGCGAAACTGGCGCAGAACGAAAACATCTCATTGACGATTGTTGGACCCGAGGCGCCGCTGGTGGCCGGTGTCGTTGACCGCTTTGACGAACTCAAGCTGCCCTGCTTCGGGCCAAGTGCAGCGGCAGCGCAGTTGGAAGGCTCGAAAGCCTTCACCAAGGATTTTCTGGCACGACACAATATCCCGACCGCCGACTACCAGAATTTCGTCGAGCTCGAGCCCGCGCTTGCCTATATTCGCGAGCAAGGCGCGCCGATCGTCATCAAGGCCGACGGCCTGGCCGCCGGTAAGGGCGTGATCGTGGCGATGACCCTCGAAGCAGCCGAAGCTGCGGCGACCGACATGCTGGCGGGCAACAAATTCGGCGATGCCGGAGCACGCATTGTGGTCGAGGAGTTTCTCGATGGCGAAGAAGCCAGTTTTATTGTGATCTCGGACGGCACAACAATCCTGCCAATGGCGACCTCGCAGGATCACAAGGCCAGGGACGAAGGCGACACCGGACCGAACACGGGTGGCATGGGCGCGTACTCCCCTGCCCCGGTCGTCACTGCCGAAATTGAAGAGCGCATCATGGCTGAAGTGATTCGGCCAACGCTGGCTGGCATGAAGTCCGATGGCACGAACTATCTGGGCTTCCTGTACGCCGGCTTGATGGTGATGGCCGATGGCACGCCGAAGGTAATCGAATTCAATTGCCGTATGGGCGACCCGGAAACGCAGCCGATCATGATGCGACTCCAGTCGGACCTGGTCGCAATTTTTAGCGCGACCCTGGACGGCACGCTTGCCGATCAAAGCGCCGAATGGGATTCGCGCGCATCGCTTGGCGTCGTTCTGGCCGCGGGTGGCTATCCCGAGAGCTATGCGAAGGGCAAAATTATTCGCGGCCTGGACAATGTAAACACTGCTACGCAAAAAGTGTTTCACGCCGGGACTGCGATGGATGGCGACGCCGTCGTTACCAGCGGTGGCCGAGTCTTGTGCGTTGTTGGCCTTGGCGATTCGGTTGCCAGTGCCGCCAGCACCGCATATGCGGCGGTCGATCAGATTCAATGGGACGACGTCTATCTGCGACGTGATATCGGCCATCGTGCGATAGCGCGCGAAAAGGCCTCAGGCTAGCCCGGTGCTGAGCATAGGCGAGGCCAGCGCTGCGATTCTGGCCGCCATGCCGGCGGCTGCAACCACAACAGTTCAACTGCAGCAGGCAAGCGGTCGGGTACTGCAGCAAACGGTTATTGCCGAACGCGACCAGCCGCCGTTTGATCGTGTCACGATGGACGGTGTTGCGTTCGCCTATGCGGACTTCGACGCAGGCACGCGCAGGTTTCCGATCCAGGCGATGCAGGCGGCGGGCGATCCGACCCTGTCCCTCGACGCAGGTCACTGCATAGAGATCATGACCGGTGCGTCACTCCCTGATGGGGCCGACTGCATTGTTCCAGTAGAGCGAATCAGCGTGACTGACGGCGTTGCTGAAGTCGCGGGTGACTATGCTGCGCAGAAGGATCAGTTCATACATCCGCTCGGCTCCGACTATGCCAAGGGTGCGCAGTTGCTCACACCCGGAGCGCGCATCTCGCCAATGGATATCGCCATCATCGCGTCCTGCGGCCTTACCGAAGTCGAGGTAAGTGCGGCACCGACAATTCGTGTGGTCTCCACCGGTAACGAACTCGTTGCCGCAGGCGAAGCGATCGAGCCACATCAGATTCGTATGTCGAACGGTCCGGCCATGGTCGCGCTGCTGGAACAGCACGGCTTTAGCCAAACTGAACACGATCATATTGTTGACCAACCCGAGCTGCTCAAGGAACGCATCGCGGAGCACCTTGCCAATGCCAACGTATTGATCCTGTCGGGCGGCGTATCGATGGGCAAGGCAGACTACGTGCCGCAGGTTCTTGCCGACCTCGGTGTCGAAGTGGTATTTCATAAGATCAGCCAACGCCCCGGCAAACCCATGTGGTTTGGCATGGGGCCGAATGGTCAGGCTGTGTTCGCCTTGCCGGGAAATCCGGTATCGGCACTCGTCTGCTGTCGCCAGTACGTCGTGAATGCGCTGAATTGGGCCGCTGGTTTACGTCCCTCACCGCCTGAATTCGCGAGTTTGGCG
>Ga0316204_10007993_pt1 | contig 15026 bp, 14 predicted proteins | sample 6monrhotite_MG_2_FD_205661 | JGI IMG/M metagenome (GOLD analysis project Ga0316204, IMG submission 205661) | Microbial mat bacterial communities from mineral coupon in-situ incubated in ocean water Damariscotta River, Maine, United States -... | ecosystem: Environmental > Aquatic > Marine >...
TTCGTCCACATTAGCATCACCGATGAACCACCTTATGCTCTTGCCAATGTGATCATCGAGGCCTTGCCCCACGAGGATACAGCATGAGTGTGGCTATCTCCCGTGTTCAAGACAACATCGGATACCGGTTTAAGGATATTGATCTTTTGACCCGCGCTCTGACGCACTCCAGTTATGGCGACGGGAACAAGTTGGTCCGCAATTACGAACGCCTTGAATTTCTGGGTGATCGTGTGTTGGGTCTGATCGCCGCGGAGGCGATGTTCATGAAATTCAAGACCGCCAGAGAAGGCAGGCTGGCGCCGCTTTTTAATTCACTGGTTGATAAAAACGCGTGCGAACGTGCTGCTCGCAAATTTGAACTTGGACCGGCATTACGAATGTCTCCATCGGAAGAAAATGTTGGTGGGCGCGATAAAGCTTCCATTCTTGCAGATGCGACAGAATCCGTTATGGCAGCGGTCTATCTGGATGGTGGTTTGGATGCGGCCTTGGGTGTCTTTGAGCGCGGATGGGGAGAAGCCGTCTCGCAATTGACCGAAAAGCCACGAAATCCGAAGTCGGATTTGCAGGAACTGGCGGCCAAAAAAGGCTATGGACTGCCTCAGTACGACTTACTGGAGCAGGTTGGACCGGACCATCAGCCGATTTTTGCGGTTCGCGTGAAACTGGATAAATTTGATCCGTGCGAGGGGCAGGGCGGATCCAAACAGGAAGCACAGCGTGAGGCCGCATCGGCCATGCTGCAAAGGATAAAACGTCATGACTGAGTCTCGCGCCGGATTTGCGGCCATTATCGGGGCACCGAATGCTGGCAAATCAACGCTGGTCAATGCGTTGGTTGGAGAAAAAGTGACCATCGTCACCCGGAAAGTCCAGACCACACGCTTTCCAGTCCGTGGCATCGCGATGGAAGGTGACGATCAGATTGTTCTGGTGGACACTCCGGGTGTGTTCGAGCCTCGACGCCGCCTCGACCGCGCTATGGTTAAAGCTGCCTGGACAGGCGCTGATGATGCTGATGCCATTGTGCATGTCATCGATGCAGAGGCACGTGACCTCGTTGAGCATGGTCGCGGTGGCGGGGCCGAAAAACTATCGGTCAAGGACGATAATAGCGTTACTGAGGGCCTGAAAGCGTCAGGAAAAACCGCCATTCTTGCCTTGAATAAGATCGATGCATTGGAGCGCGATAAGCTCCTGCCGATTGTCGAAGCCCTCAACACTACCGGGGTTTACACTGACGTATATATGATCAGTTCGACAAAGGGCTATGGCGTTGCCGACCTCAAAGCAAAGCTGGCCTCGATGATGCCCTCGGGCCCGCATCTATACCCTGCCGATCAGGCCGCTGATATTCCTCAACGCCTTTTGGCGGCTGAAATTACCCGTGAGCAAATTTACGACCGACTTCACCAGGAATTGCCTTATTCAACAGCCGTTGAAACCGAAAGTTGGAAACGCCTGCACGACGGATCGGTACGTATTGAACAGCGTATTTACGTCGAGCGGGATAGTCAGCGACCGATTGTTTTGGGCAAGGGCGGCCAGACGGTGAAAGTTATCGGCTCTGCAGCCCGCGCAGAGATGGAGCAGGCTTTCGGTTGCAAAATACACCTCTTCTTGCAGGTGCAAATACAGCCCGGTTGGGATGAAAATCGGGCCCGCTATCTGGCGATGGGTCTGGATTTCGACATCTGATGGAATGGAGCGGCAGAGGACACGTTCTGGCCGTACGTCCGCATGGTGAAACAAGTGCAATTGTAGAATTGCTGACGGAGAATCAGGGCCGTCACGCCGGCCTGGTCCGTGGTGGTCGCTCGCGTAGGATGCGCCCGGTTCTTCAACCTGGAAACACCGTTACCGCTGATTGGCGGGCACGTCTCGCGGATCATCTTGGCACTTTTACCATCGAGGCCGATGTGTCTCGCGCCGGTTTGGTGATGGATGATGGGCTTTCTCTTGCCGGGTTGAATTCGGCCTGCGCCATTGCGTGTCAGTGTTTACCGGAAAGAGAACGCCACGCACCGGTTTACCGCGCGATGGAGGTTTTTCTCGACGCGTTGGATGACATCGATGTCTGGCCGGAGCTCTATATCCGGTGGGAATTCGGGCTTCTGCGAGATCTTGGTTATGGCATCGACTTGGAAAAATGCGCGGCAACCGGAGAGGTGGATGACCTAACCCATGTTAGCCCGCGAACAGGGCGCGCCGTCAGCCGAGAGGCGGCTGAGCCGTACCTGGATAAACTGTTGGCTCTCCCGCAGTTTCTGCGCGACCCTGATGCCGGCTTTGAACCGGGTGATATCGCCGCCGGGCTGGCTTTAACCGGCTTTTTCCTGCAACGGCGGGTGCTCTGGCCTATTGATCGGGATTTACCTGAAACGCGTGTGCGTTTGGTCAAAGCGCTGACGGACGCGGGGCGGATTTAGCGGCATACTTGTTTGGTCCGAATCAGGAGTGCCGCATGGGCGACGTTTTTACCCCCGAAGGTGGGGAGATTTTCGAAGAACCGTTTGATGAGGCGCTGTCCAAGCGCTATCTGGCCTATGCGCTTTCGACGATCACTCAACGTGCTTTGCCGGATGCCCGCGATGGGTTGAAGCCGGTTCATCGCCGAATTCTACATGCGATGCGGGTGCTGAAGCTAAATCCGCGCGATGCTTTCAAAAAATCTGCGCGAATTGTTGGCGATGTTATCGGTAAGTTTCATCCGCATGGTGATCAGGCCGTTTATGATGCCCTGGTTCGTCTCGCGCAGGATTTTTCTTCACGTTATCCGCTGGTCGAAGGGCAGGGTAATTTCGGTAATATCGATGGTGATGGTGCCGCCGCAATGCGGTATACTGAAACCCGACTGACGGAAGCCGCTGAACTTCTCCTTCAGGATATTGATCAGGGCACGGTTGATTTTCGTGAGACCTATGATGGTTCTGAAGAAGAGCCGATCGTTCTGCCCGCAGCTTTTCCAAATCTTTTGGCAAACGGAGCGACCGGAATTGCGGTTGGTATGGCGACCTCCATTCCGCCCCATAATGCCTATGAGTTATGCCGCGCATCGCGCACACTGATTGCCAACCCTGAAACCTCTGTCGCGCAGTTGCTTCGTTCCGTGAAGGGTCCGGATTTCCCCACGGGCGGAATTTGCGTCGAATCTCCGGAATCGATCCGCGAATCTTACGAGACAGGGCGCGGCGGCTTTCGATTGCGCGCAAAATGGGAGATTGAGGATCTGGGTCGGGGAACTTGGCAGATTATCGTCACAGAAATTCCCTATCAGGTTCAAAAATCCAAACTCGTCGAGCGAATTGCGCAATTACTGGATTTGAAGAAATTGCCGCTTCTCGACGATGTTCGTGATGAGAGCGCCGAGGATATTCGGCTCGTTCTGGTGCCAAAGAGCAAAAATGTTGAGCCCGAATTATTGATGGCCGCGCTCTACAAGATGAGCGAGTTGGAAAACCGCATTTCACTTAACCTCAACGTCCTTGACCCATCCGGTACACCGCGGGTGATGAGTTTGAAGGACGTGTTGCGCATTTGGCTGGATCACCGCCGCGAAGTTGTGGTGCGCCGCGCCAATACACGACTTGCAAAAGTTGAGGACCGGCTGGAAGTGCTCGCGGGCTATATCATCGTCTATGCCGACCTGGACGAGGTGATCCGTATCATCCGTTTTGAAGATGAGCCCAAAGCCAAGCTGATGGCCCATTTCGACCTATCCGACCGGCAAGCTGAAGCCATTTTGAATATGCGTTTGCGAGCTTTGCGGAAACTCGAAGAGTTGGAAATCCGCAAGGAAGAAGGCAAGCTCAAGGATGAACGCGGTGATCTAAAAACTTTGATCGGATCAGAATCTGTCCAGTGGAACAAAGTGGACGGCGAGATTGCTGAAGTCGAGACCGCTTTTGGTCCGAAGACGGCTATCGGTGCGCGCCGCACTGAAATCAATTTTGCCGGAATCGTTGAATATGATGCCGAAGCGGTCGCGGAATCTCTGATTGTTCGTGAGTCGATTATGGTTGTGGTGTCCCACAAGGGCTGGATACGCGCCCTGAAAGGACATGCCCATGACATTGGTGCGATCACTTTCAAAGAAGGTGACAGCGCGCTCTTTACCGTAAAATGTGAGACGATCGACAAGCTCATCTTGTTCGCTACGGATGGAAAATTTTACGCGGTGGATGCGTCTAAATTGCCGGGCGGGCGCGGTCATGGCGATCCATTACGATTGCATGCGGGATTGCCGGAAGATGCTGCTCCAATCGCATTGTTGAAACACAATCCGGAACGAGAATTACTAATTGCGTCGCGTGCCGGGAACGGCTTCCGGGTCAAGGAATCTGATGTGTTCGCGACAAAAAAAGGCGGCAAGCAAGCGCTGAATGTCGGGGACGGTGAAGCCATTGCCTGTGTGCGGATCGTGGGCGGTAAAATAGCAGTTTCCAATGACAAGAAACGCCTGTTGATCTTCGACGTTGCCGAGTTGCCGCAAATGGGACGAGGCAAGGGCGTTCGTTTGATGGGCGGTAAGGGCGCTGAATTGATCGATGTCGCAACCTTCGATCCCGAAGACGGGCTGGCATGGATTGATGGTGCCGGACGACGTCATGTATGCGAAGAATGGAAAGACTGGGACGGCAAGCGCGCGCAAGCGGGCACATCTCGTCCGCGCGGATTTCCGAAAACTGGAAAATTCATGCCGTTGGACCCTGTCGCAGTAGCGCGCGCCATGGATTCGGCGTAATCAGCCAATAATATCGATTCAATTGAATCTGGAGGAATTTTTAGATGGAATGGATTGTCCCGTTAGTCATAGTGGTTGTCATCGCGTTCTTTGTGATTGGCATCTACAACCGGCTTGTCGCACTGCGGCAGACCACCAATCAGGCTTGGGGTGATATTGACGTGCAGTTGAAACAGCGCGTTGATTTGATCCCAAATCTGGTCAACACCGTGAAAGGTTATGCCAGTCACGAGAAAGAAACGCTGGAAAGCGTCATCAAGGCGCGCCAGGCGTCTGTCGATGCCGGTAATGTCAAAGATCAAGCGCAGGCCGAGAATATGTTGACGGGCGCTCTGCGGCAGATTTTCGCTCTTTCAGAAGCCTATCCGGATTTGAAAGCGAACGAGAATTTCATGTCGCTTCAAAACGAGCTTGCTGACCTTGAAAACAAAATCGCGGCCGCACGTCGTTTCTTCAACAATGCGGTCAGCGAATTCAATACGGCGGTGGAGCAATTCCCTGCTGTTGTATTCGCGAATATGTTCGGTTTCAGTCAGCGTGAATTCTTTGAGGTGGCGGATCGCGCTTCCGTAGAGAATGCACCTGAAGTGAAATTCTAGGACTGATTATATGATGGGCGCGGTCGGGCTCCGCACACATATCTGGAACAATAATCTGAAATCCATCCTGTTGCTGGCTGGGTTTCCGTTCCTTTTGATGTTGTTGGCGTTCGCCGCGGCCCTCGTTGTGACGGGCATGGATGGTGGCGCTTCCTATTCTTCGGGTAAAGATGCCGGAGGGTTAGGCGCTGACTTTGGAGCCGCATTCTACAACTGGCCTATGATGGCGGTCGGATCACTCGTCATCGCGGGCATTTGGTTTGTGATTGCCTGGTTCGGCCATCAAGCCATGATTGATATGTCGACGGGGGCCCATTCGGTGACCCGTCAGGAAGAACCAGAGCTTTATAACCTGCTTGAGAATTTGTGTATTTCTCGCGGCTTGACGATGCCCAAATTGAAGGTCATCGAAACGGATATGATGAATGCTTATGCGAGCGGCCTGTCCGAGAAGCAATATGCGGTCACCGTAACCCGCGGCCTTCTCCGCAAGCTCGATAAGGCGGAACTCGAAGCGGTGCTGGCACATGAGCTCAGCCACATTCTCAATCGCGACGTCCGGTTGTTGGTCATATCAGTGATCTTCGTGGGCATATTTTCATTCGTTGCGCAGATTGTTTTCAGATCACTTTTCTGGGGTGGCCTTGGCGGACGATCCTCAGGCCGGCGCGGAAATGCTGCCTTGTTTATGATTATTGCGATCGCCATTGTCGCCGTTGCTTATTTTCTTGCGATCGCCATTCGTTTCGCGCTGTCCCGCAATCGAGAATACATGGCCGATGCCGGAGCGGTTGAGTTGACCCGAAATCCCGATGCGATGATCTCTGCTCTGCAAAAAATCTCTGGTCATGCCGAGATGGATAAAACGCCCGATGGTGTGCGGGAAATGATGATTGAAAACCCAAAGGCCGGGTTCGCCGGGATGTTCGCCACGCATCCACCGATCGAGAAACGAATAGATGCTCTGATAGAGTTTGCAGGTGGGCAACGCTACGATAATACGAGCGTTCCGGCGATCTAGAGCCGTTCCATTAGTAGCACTTTTGTGCCGTCGATTTCGCCTTCGTCGTAGGTTTTGTAACCAAGGCGTTCTGCGATTTTTACCGATGCGATGTTATCGGGCTCAACCATGCATATCGTGCGGCTTCGGCCGTGCGTATCATCCATCCAGTTCATGCAGGCTGTCATAACTTCTCGTCCATAGCCCTTGCCATGAATCGACTTGTCGATGACGTATCCGATTTCGGGATCGCCGCTGAAACCGGCAGGCTCATCGCGCTTGAAATCAGCGAATCCGACTAGCCCGATAAAATTGCCTGAGGAGATTTCTTCGAGCGCCCAATAGCCATACCCAAGAATAGGCCAATAACCTGCACTGGACACGACGCGACGCCAAGATTGGCTGGGCGTTGATGATTTACCTCCAACAAAGCGCACGTTTTCGGGATCGGCCCAGATACGGCAAACTGGTTCAAAGTCCTCCGCCCTCAAAGGGCGCAAGCACAAGCGTTCAGTCTGGATCACAGGAGCGACAACCGGCCTAGTCATAGAGAAGCCCCGGAAGGCCGGTGGCGAGCCATGGAAGTAGCGCGACCAGAATGATGACAACCAGTTGGATGCCAACAAAGGGCAGGGCGCCTCGATAAATTGCGCCGGTGGTCACGCTCGGTGGTGCAACGCCGCGTAGGTAGAAAAGCGCAAATCCAAAAGGTGGTGTGAGAAAGCTGGTTTGCAGATTGAGGGCCATCAGCACGCCCAACCAGACAGGGTCTATCCCCATCATCAGGAGGATAGGCGCGACAATCGGCACAACGACGAAGGTGATCTCAATAAAATCAAGGAAGAAGCCCAAAAGGAACATTACCAACATAACGATGGCGAGGGCGCCCCATTTTCCGCCCGGAACAGCTTCGAGCGCAGCCTGAACTGTGGCGTCGCCGCCTAACTCCCTGAAGATGAGCGAGAAAAGCGCGGCCCCGATCAGTATGACAAACACCATGGCCGAAATCTGGGCGGTGGCGCGCATAACATCATCGAGAACGCCGGTTTTCTTCAATCGCAATAGTGCTGTGACGGCGCCGACGGTGGTCAAAATGACAAAACCATAGGCGAGATAAAGCCCAGACTGATCGAGTGAGGAGATGTTCTCGCGTCCGACCCGAAGGTCAAAAATCAACGTCATTGCGATAAGAAGGAAAAGCGATAGCGCACCGAAACCGGCGAGCAATTGCCCCATTTTCGGGTTCTGACCGGCTCCGGCATTGCGAAATCCAGCAAGGAAGGTCGCTCCCACGGCTCCGACACCCGCTGCTTCAGTAGGCGTGGCAAGGCCCGTCAAAATCGAGCCCAACACAGAAACGATAAGCCCCAATGGCGGGATCAAAGCATGCAGAATTTTCACGAGCGATGGTTTCGCGCCTTGCGGGGCAGGTGGGGCTTTTGAGGGTTGGGTAATCGCGACAAAGATCTGGTAGCCGATATACGCCGCCACCAAAATCAGACCCGGAATCAGTGCTCCCGCAAAAAGATCGCCAACAGAAACAATGTCTGGCGAGAAAATTCCCTGTGCGCGTTGGGCTTCCTGATAGGCGTTTGAAATCTGATCACCGAGTAAAACCAGCACGATGGATGGAGGAATGATCTGCCCGAGTGTGCCGGCTGCTGCGATAGAACCAGCGGCCAGGCCCGGATCATATCCACGTTTGAGCATTGTTGGCAGGGACAGTAGCCCCATCGTCACAACGGTCGCGCCAACAATGCCTGTCGAGGCTGCCAGAAGCGCGCCAACGACGACGACCGAAATACCCAAGCCACCGCGTAGTGTTCCGAAAAGGGCGCCCATGGCTTCGAGGAGCTCCTCTGCGACCTTTGATTTCTCGAGCATCACACCCATAAAAACAAAAAGCGGAACGGCGACCAGAATGGAGCGATCCATTTCCATCATGTTGCCATAGATACGCTGTGGGAAAGCGCGCAGATGGATAGCGTCGAAGACACCCAACACCAATCCAATACCCGCGAAGACAAGAGCCACGCCTGCGAGCGTAAAGGCCACTGGATAGCCACGCAGCAGGGCCGCGAATGCAACTGCAAACATAAGGAATGGCAGGAGTTCGATGAAGAGCTCCATTCAGAGCTCCCGATCAATGGGTGCGATATGACCAGGTGCGGATTTGCCAGAAATCGTCAGTGCCGCGCGCATGGCTGAGGCGAGGCCCTGTAAAATCAAAAGGACAGCAAAAAGCGGGATGGAGGTTTTAAGAATAAAAACCAGCGGCAAGCCGTCACTCTCACGCGAGCGTTCCAGAATGCGCCAGCTGGCATTGATGTAGGGTGTCGAAACCAAAAGGATGAGCAGCGCCATGGGAAATAGTGCGAGATAGGTCCCAATGAGATCGGTCCAGGCTTTGCCGCGCTCGGACAGTTTGGCGTAGATAATATCGACTCGCACATGACCGTCAGCCAAGAGCGTTGATCCAGCCGAGAACAGAAATAGCAAGGCATGCAAATAAATGACGCTTTCCTGCAATTTGGTTGATGCGAAGCCAAAAACATAGCGCTGAATAACCACCGTCGCCGTGACAATGACCAGTCCAAGCGCAAGCCAGCGGGCGGCATCACCTATAACAGTGCTGATGCTATCGAACACGCCGATCAGATTGCGAAAAGCTGATTCAAGAAAGCCGGGAAGCCCGGCAAAGCGTCCCCAGAAACTGCCTAGAAGCGGAAGCATGAGGAACGGCGATGTGATCAGACCAATCCAACCCAGCAGCGTCCCTACAGGCAATGCGGCCTGATACAGGCTTGCGCCGACCCAGTCGGATACAACGCCGCCGGTTAGGCCGTCCAGTAGTGTCATGACAACACTGGCTGTAATGACGAGTACAATCAGCCAATCTCCGCCGCGCATGGTCTAGCCGCCCAGAACGCGTTCGCGCTGTGCGAAATAGGGGTATTCGGAAATTCTACCCCATTCACGCCCACGATTGCGGGCCGCAATATAGCTGTCATAGACGCGGCGTGTCATCGCATCCGTGTTCGCAACATCGGCGACAACCTGCTCAGAAATTTCGCCGATCCGCAGCCAGATGTCGTCGTTAAAGGAGCGCAATTGCACGCCGTGTTCGTTTTGAAGCACGTTGAGCGCGATGGCATTCTGGTGCGCATATTCTGCGAGAGAGATGTGATTACAGGCGCGGCAAGCCGCGCGAATAATGGCTTTATGATCTTCTTCCAGACCGTCCCAGACGCCGGAATTAATACCGACGCCGAGCGCCGAGCCTGGCTCGTGGAAGCCCGGACCATAATAATAAGGCGCTTCACGATAAAATCCGAAGGCCAGATCATTCCATGGGCCGACCCATTCGGTCGCATCAATTGCGCCGTTTTGAAGGGCGGGATAAATTTCGCCACCTGAAAGGGCTACGGCTGCACCACCCAATTCCCGTAATACATTTCCGCCAAGTCCCGGAATTCGCATGCGCAAACCACGGAAGTCTTCAAGGCTGTTGATTTCACGCTTGAACCATCCACCCATCTGGTGGCCGGTATTACCCGCCTGAAACGCCACAACACCAAACTCGCGGCCCAATTCTTCCCATAAAGCCTGACCACCACCAAATTCAACCCAAGCCATAATCTCTTCGGCGGTCATGCCAAGCGGAACAGCGGTGAAGAAGTTGAACGCGGGAGATTTACCCTGCCAGTAGTATTCGGCACCGTGATACATGTCGGCCGTGCCTGTTGCGACGGCATCGAAGGCTTCAAACGCGCCAACGATCTCGCCTGCTGCGTAAACTTCGACTTCGAGCGAGCCATTCGACATGGAATTACAAAACTCGGCGATGCGATTGGCGGCAGTGCCGAGGCCGGGAAAGTTTGCAGGCCAAGTCGTAACCATGCGCAAGCGGCGCGTGCGGCGCGTCTGAACGTTTGGCGATGCAACACTGCTTTCTTCACCCTGGCTACAGGCCGTAGCGACAGTGGCTGCGGCAATACTTGCGCCGCTTAAAAAGGTTCTACGATCCATGTTAATCTTCCCCAAAATCCATTTCGGTTTGTTGACCGAATTCAGTATCTTCAAAACGTCGCCAGCCCGATGGTGTTAGAATTTCTAACGGCCGATATCGTGCTTTGTAGGCCATTTTGGCACTACCCGGCACCCAATAACCCAGATACACAAATGCAAGCCCTTCGCCTTGTGACCAACGCACGGCATCGAGAATAACAAACTTACCCAAGCTGCGGGCCGGTAGGTCTGGATCAAAGAAGCTATAGAGCATCGATGGACCGTCGCGCAGGCGATCAACCAGAGCTGCCGCGCGTAAAATGCCAGATTCGTCGCGGTATTCGATGACGTCGGTACGTTGGGCGCCGTCTTCGACCATCATGACATAATCGGGAAAACTCATTCCCGCCATGTCGCCGTCGCCATGGCGTGTATCGAGATAGCGCGAGAGCAACTCAAATTGCTCCATCGTTGCTTCAGCGGGTTGTTCCTCGCGGACTAGATCCGCGTTGGCTTTCAGCACTTTGCGGTTTGACCGCGAAAATTTGAAATCGGAAACCGGAATGCGCGCCGACCGACAGGCATCACAGCCTTCACAGGCCGGGCGATACAGTACCGCTTGTGAGCGGCGAAAACCCGCATGGGTCAGAGCATCATTGAGGGCAGGGCCGTCGCCTTGCTCCAGACGGGTGAACAGTTTGCGTTCCAGCTTGCCCGGCAAGTATGGGCAGGGGCCTGACGCGGTCAGGTAAAAGGGTATTTGCCGGGTTGTGAACGGATGGGTCACAGCGCTGCTCGAATCCTTGTTTTGACAACAAACCTACCTTGCATGGTCAAAACCCGAAATGAAATGCTGCGATGGCTGTGAATGTTATCCAGAGGATAAAAACCAGTGGCGCACCGGCCTTGATGTAGTCAGCAAATCGGTAATGCCCCGGACCCATGACCAGCAAATTGGTTTGATAGCCAATTGGCGTCGCAAAAGACGTGTTTGCGGCAAACAAAACGGTTAGCGCGAAGAGGGTCGGATCCTGTCCCATCTGGTTGGCGGCAGCAATTGCGATTGGTGTGAATAAGATCGCCGTTGCGTTGTTTGATAATACATTCGTCAAAAGAGCGATCAGGATAAAGAGAACTGATATCAGTGCGACTGGGCCATAGGGCTCGAAGGTCGTCACGACAGCGCCTGCGATATAATTTGCGGCTCCTGTGGTTTGTAGAGCGGTTCCAAGTGCGAAAGCCGAGCCGACCAGCAAATAAACCCGCATATCGACGGCGCGTGCAGCCTGCCGGGAGTTCAGACAGCCGGCTGCAATCATCCCGACGGCACCAAGAATGGACGCATGTACAATCGGCATCAAATTGGTGGCAGCGGCGACTACAACGCCGGCAAAAATCATCAAGGCATAATTGGCGCGACGCGGGTCGGGCAGATCGGTGGTTGCCCACGCCATCAACAGAAGGTCCCGGTCATTGCGCAACTTGCGCAATGCGTCGGCCTTGCCGAACAACAACAAGACATCGCCCGGCTCAATGCGAATTTCACCCATTTTCTTGCGGATCATGCGCGAGCGGCGCTGAACACCCAGAACAACACAGCCCGTGAAATGGCGGAAACCAACCTGCTCGACAGTGCGGCCAATCAGACGCGAACCCGGAGGGATCACCGATTCCGAAAGTCCCAGTCTTTCGCCAGGGGACGGTTCGTCACCTCCCGTGGAGCCGCTCTGAAGGAGGCCGCGCAGATATTCAGCGCGTGACGTGAGGAGATCGGAGAGAGTTTTGCGAGTTGCCGCGACGATTAACAGGTCACCGGTGCGCAATTTCACGTCATCGAAGGGCGGCAAAATGGCGTGTTCGCCGCGCTGGATCATCCGCACGGTGATATCTGGTAGATCCGGGAACATTCCGGCGACCGGCGATTGCCCCCGGAGCGGATGGTCACGCGTGACTTCCAGCTGCGCGATGAATTGCTTACCATCTCCACCTGCGATTTCCGTTTCCATCGTCGCGCGCTCGGGCAGGAGGCGTGGAAGCACAAAGGCGACATAAATTACACCGACGGTGGCCAGAATGATCCCGTACTTCGAGGGAGCAAAGAAATCGAGATGCTCTCCGGTGAAGGCGGCATAGCTGTCGGATACAAGGAGATTCGTGGACGAGCCGATCAACGTCGTCATGCCGGCCAGGATGCAGACATAACTAAGCGGGATCATGATTTTGGACGGAGATGCGCCCATCCGCCCCGCAATCGCAACCAGAATCGGGATAAACATCACAACAACTGGTGTGTTGTTGATGAATGCACTGACCACAAACAGGAAAAAGAAAATCGTCACTAAAGTAATACGCGGGCGCTTGTCATAGGACGTCAAAAGTCGCTGCGTCGGACCTTCCATTGCACCGGTCTGGAAAATACCCTGACCGACCACCAGTAAAGCCATGATGGTAAGAAGTGCCGGATTTGCGAAACCCGCGAGAATTTCACCCGCACCCGGATTGTTGGTCTGAATAGGGAAGAACTGGAAGAAAACCAGGACTACGGCGACAATCGCCGAAGACACGATTTCCATCGCGAATCTTTCCCAGATGTAGAAGACAATGGCCACGGCCACGAGGGCCATGGCGGCCCACATTTGCCATGTCTCAACGACGGTATCGAGCATCCCTCAAGCCTGTCCATTGCGTCCGCATAGTCTACGGATTGCAAAGACTAGCATGAGTATGGCGGCGTGAGGCGAGCCCTTTTTGCGGTGAGCTGTGGATTACCTGTTCAGCCCATGTCCTGGAGCGATAACCGGCGCTTCGCGGAGCAGAAGGATAGATATCCGGCGATTGCCCGCCATGTAGGGGTCGTCCGGATAGAGTGGTTCTGATCCCGCACGACCCGTAACCTCAGCAATGCGATCATCAGTCAGACCGCCGCTTTGCAAAATAGCGCGCGCCGCATTGGCACGATCAGCCGATAAATCCCAATTTGTATAGCTATCGCCCGGTGCCGGACCAGAATCTGTGTGGCCGGAAACTGCGATGCGATTTGGCAATTGTTGTGCGATGTCAGCGACGGCGCGAAGCAAAACGACGGCACGTTCATTTGGCTGAACCGAGCCAGGATTGAACATCGGGCGACCTTCTTCATCGACAAGCTGAATGCGCAGACCTTCTGGTGTCTCTTCGATAATTAGCTGACGGGTCAATTCAGCCAGTTCTGGCATATCCTGTAGAGATTGGCGCAACGACATTTCTGCTGACGCAAACTCTGCCTGTTGTTCCCGACGTTCCTGTGCTGCTGCCATTGCGGCCATGCTGGCACTTTGACTGGATTGCTCGGACGTCTCTTCGGGTGTCGTGGGGTCGTCCTGTGCATCAGGGGAGAGGCGTTGAATTGTAGAGGAAGCGCCACTGCCGCTACCGCCTGTTCCCAAGGCCGTCCCTTCGAGAATGCTGCCGCCGCCTGAATCTGATGGTGTGACACTCGCTGGCGCGAAATAGTCTGCGATTCCCTGTTGTTGCTCAGGCGTGGTCGAATTGATGAGCCACATCAAGAGAAAGAAAGCCATCATCGCCGTCACGAAGTCAGCGTATGCCACTTTCCAAGCGCCGCCATGGTGTCCATGATCGCCGCCCTTTTTGATTTTCTTGATGATGATCGGTCTATCCGAAGCCATCATAACACCACCCCATTTATTCTTCTTTGGGGTCGGAGTATGGCGCAACACGGTTAAGGTCCGGTTTCGAGGTGATTCGGAGTTTGTAAATTGTCGGCAGCACAATCATTTCGCGATGCCATGTCGCGCTATCCCACCGGTGTAACCGTGGTCACTGCCTACCATGAGGGAAAAGCGTATGGCATTACAGCCAACTCGTTCGCCTCCGTTTCGCTGGAGCCGCCGCTTGTCCTTTGGTCTGTCTCAAAATCTGCAGAACGCGCCGATGTATTTTTGAACGCAAAGAGTTTTGCGATCAGCTTTCTCGGGAAAAAACAGGCTGATATCGCGCAATATTGTGCGGAGAAGGATAGCCTTCCCGAAGGACAATGGTCTGAGAATCGCTACGGGTTTCCTGTGATTGACGAAGCGGGTGTTGTGCTCGATTGCCGTCAGCAAGCCGTTTACCCCGGCGGGGATCACGACATTATTGTCTGTGAGGTTATGGGTATTGCCGTGCGAGACGATGCTGGCGCTTTGACCTTTCATCGTAGCCAGTACGGCCAGTTGGAATAGGGAACTTACATGGCAAATTGTGCATTCCTTGGGCTGGGCGTGATGGGTTTTCCGATGGCCGGGCATCTTGTGGCCGAAAGTCATCAGGTGACAGTCTGGAACCGGACCACTGAGAAATCTCGCCTTTGGGCAAAATCTCACACTGGAAAAGTAGCGGTTACGCCAGAAGACGCTGTGAGCAGCGCTGACTTTGTTTTTCTGTGTCTGGGCGATGACCCGGACGTTCGCACCGTCGCAGATAAAATAATGCCCAAGATGAAGCGCGGCGCTGTGCTGGTCGATCACACGACGGCATTGGCGGCGCTGGCGCGCTTGCTTCATAAAGAGTGCAAAGCGCTGGATGTTGGCTTTATCGACGCGCCTGTCTCTGGTGGGCAAGCGGGTGCTGAAAACGGTCAGCTGGCGATTATGTGCGGTGGCGATGCAGATGTCTTCGCCTATGCGGAACC
>Ga0316204_10007994_pt1 | contig 15024 bp, 10 predicted proteins | sample 6monrhotite_MG_2_FD_205661 | JGI IMG/M metagenome (GOLD analysis project Ga0316204, IMG submission 205661) | Microbial mat bacterial communities from mineral coupon in-situ incubated in ocean water Damariscotta River, Maine, United States -... | ecosystem: Environmental > Aquatic > Marine >...
TCAGTGGCAGGTGACGGTTTGTTACTTGATTTATTCTTAGTTTGAGGCTTTGAAATGAATTGTGATGCCTATCAACTAGATGCTTCTCATACTAAAACTGCAACTGAGGTTTTAGATGCTATTGATAGTTCATATCAAGGCTTGGATCACGCAGAGTCTAAAAGACGCCTTAACATGTGGCCATAATATTATGCCACGTCAGTACCCTCTGAAGGGCTTTAGTGCAGATATCTGTTGACCACATCACGGACATGATTAATATCCACTGGCTTTAAGAGACTGGCTACTATGTTACTAGGTATTTCATCGTTATCATCCAGTTTAACACCACTCATGATAATAACCGGTACCTGTTGTGTTTCTTTGTTCCCCAATAACTTCTCACTGAGTTCGATACCTGTCAGGTCAGGCATTTTCAAGTCTGTTATTAACAGGTCTGGCGGGTTGTTTAGTGCAGAGGTTAAAGCCTGTTCGGAACTGGTTGTAGGACGAACATGATGTCCATCTAATTTTAATATTTCAAGAAGCAATGCCACATTTTGAGCTTCATCATCAACGACTATTATGCTTTTAGGTTTCGATGGCATATGTGTTCTCAGCCGACTTTTCGATTATGTAATAAAAATATTACAGGAATAGCTAATTATAAATGATCCTGTTTTTTTTTTCTAGTCGATATGATGGTTCTGATGGTGTATTGCAGGGCTGGATTATGATATCCGTGAATTGACTTGGTTGTTAGTATTATTATCGAATAAGGCAAGGCCGTTACTACTGATCTGCGAGTAAATTAATGTGTTGTAACTAGGGCTTAGCAAAAGTAGCTTAAGGAGTCATAGTCATTTGCCGGCAGGCCAGTAATCCATGAGATTAATATAGTCAATGGTGTGGATTGTTGTCGGCGATTAAATGAGAGTTTGAATTCAGGTCATATTTTACCTGATTATATTTATAGATATATAGGCTAGATAAAAGAGTGTTCAACTCGACTTATTGAGAGCCTTGTCAATGAGAGCCAGTTGAAATTCATCCAATGCCGCTTTAAATGCCTCAGCTAGCATCGAATTATGCTTATCAATTTCTTCTCTGAGACTATGAAGTCTATCAATATCTAGCTCGAGTATTGCGTCTCTTAGAGCTGCCTGTAAATTATCAGGTAAGTTTGCAAATTGTTCAGGGGCTAATGCTGCCTTTGGTTCAAGTGGTTCTAATCGCGCATAGTTATATTCGATATCGAGTTCTCTTGACATGGCCTCATAAATATCTTCAGGCTTGAAAGGTTTAATGATTAAATCATCGAAGCCTGAGTTAAGAATATAGTCTTTTTGATCGTTAAATGCATTGGCGGTAAGGGCAATAATTTTTATCTGATTACCGACTGGTAACTTGCGGATTTTTTCTGTGGCCGTTATCCCATCCATTACTGGCATATCCCAATCCATCCAGATTAGATCCGGTGGCCAATCTTCAATTATCTCAAGTGCTTCTTTGCCATTTAGTGCAGATTTTATTTCAAAGTCCAGAGGAGCTAGTATTTGTGATAGGTATTCAAGATTGTCGCGGTTATCGTCAACATTCAAAATTCGATAACTACCCGTATCTGCTGTTATACCAGTGACGAATTTAGGCTGCTTATCACTATCACGATCTAAAAGCATAATTTGGTCTTGATACTCAACGGGAATATTTATTACGACCTGTGTGCCATGCTTAGACTTGCTAGTAACATTAATATTACCATCCATCAAATTGATGAACTCATGACAAATAGACAATCCCAAGCCAGTGCCTTTGATATCGTTATGATTACTAACCTGACGGAAAGGTAAAAATAGTTGTGCCAGTTTATTATTTTCAATTCCGATTCCTGTATCCTCAACCTTTATATGCAGAATCATTATATCATCGCTTTTTTCTGGAGGTGACCAGTCGAGATCCAGGCGAATGTAGCCCTCTTTAGTAAATTTTATTGAATTACCCAGTACGTTAATGATGATTTGCCGAATTTTAGCTTCATCTGTGATCAGTGTGGTAGGCAGATCTGCTGCGATGTGATATTTAAATTCGAGCCCTTGTGAATTTATCCGGTCATTTAACATATCTATAATTTCGGCAATGACGTTCTTGATGTTAAAGGGAGTATTTTTTATCACTATTTCTCCTGATTCAATTTTAGACATATCAAGCACATCATTAATAATAGATAGTAAATGAATACCACTTTTGTTAATAATATTGATATTTCGTTTGACTGATTCAGACAGTGTTTGATCTCGCTCAATAATCTCAGAAAAACCTAATATTGAATTGAGTGGGGTACGCAATTCATGACTCATTTTAGCCAGAAACATTGATTTGGACTTGTTAGCTCTTTCGGATTCCTTGCGTGCTTGAGAGGCTCTCTTACTAGCCGCCGCCAATTTCTCAGTCACTTGCTCCAACTTGATATTCATTTGTTTGGTGGCTTTGGAATTTCGATACATTATGATTGCGATCGCAGACATCAAGCCGATGATTACAATTCCGAATAGGATATAGCGTTGCTGGGATAAGATGATGCTTTCTTTTTGATCCAGTGTTTCTTCGATACTACGTAGCCTATTTTCCTGTTTGATTATGGTTAACTTCTGAGCATCGATATTTTCTTGCTGGCTATTTAAAATAATGTGCCGTTTATCAATTTCATCTTTCTGAGCAATGATGTCTTGTTCTCTTTCTCTTATAATTTCCTCCTGCTGTTTGGCATTATGTTGATATTCATCAAGCTCATCTTTTATTCGTGCAAGGTCATGACTTTGCTTTATTGACAGAACATTGTTCGTCTCAAGTTGCTTGGTTTTGGCATGCAACTCTTCATCGAGTTGGGCTTTTTTTTGTTCAAGTGCTGATAACTTATTGCTAATGCTTTGTAAGAATGTTTGCTGTTCAATTAATCGTTGTTTACCTTTTTTGTATAAGGCTGCAACATCAATTTCGGTTCCACCTAGCAAGATAATGTCTGGGTTTGCGCCAAGATTTCTATTGATAATATTTGCCTTGTTAATTTCAAATAATATGCTGTTTTTATTTCCTTCCAATAGATTAATCATTATTTGGTTTTTATCTTCTACAGCATTAGAAATCAGTAATGTGTTATCTGGATCCGTTTGTTGTTTTATTTTATTAAATGTAGGGGTGAATGACTTGCTAACATATATGAGGTGAGGCTTGGTAGTAACCATGTCATTATTTGAATAGCTGATTTTTACCGGTTTATTGTGCACTTTTACTTGCTTGGCGATACGACTCAGGTAAGCTTCGATAGTTCGGTCATTATCAATGACATGAAAATGATACTCGCTTATTTTTTTTGCATTGGCCCATTGTATGTGCTCAGCTAGTCGAAAAATATAATGTCCAATGATTTCTTCGCGTTTAAAGTTCTGGGAATATGCTGTATTAATGACAGCCAATATGAGAATCACAATTACTGCTCGTAATAGATGTCTCAAATTCAATTTACTCTCCCCATTATCTATGTTTTATTAAAATGTGTATTGTAGCTTCAGTAAAACAGTTCTTTGCGACTGCCTAAATCGTTCAGGTGACAGATTAGACGTATGGTAATACTCTTTATCAAACAGGTTTTTTACCATCAGTTGGATATCCCAGCCATTGTAGGCCTGATATGACATGCTTAGATTGTAGACAAAGGCACTATTGATTACATCATTTCCTGTTGTGGTGATTAGTGTACTATTTTTTCTTTTGCCTAGATATTTAGCTCTTAGATCCAGCTTCATATGTTCATTATGGTTATAACTGATACCGAAGTTAACACTATTTTGGGATATCTCAGGAATTTTACTACCGGCTTCGTTGACTGAATCATTGTAGGTATAGTTTATATAAGTCTTTGAGTGCTCTCGTTTATGACTTAGTGTGAACTCTGCACCATATACATTATTTTCCCCATGATTGATAAACCGATCAGCAGACGAATTTATCACTAGAAAATCGCTAATTCTATTATCATACAAGGAGAGCTCTGCCTGGGTATTATCATTCAGAAAATAGCCCAGATAAACTTCTGCACTCTGAATCTCTACGGGCTGAAGATTTGGATTACCCTCTCTGTATGTGTAGTCCCAGGGCTTAGGGGCACGAAAAGCTTCGGTATATAATAGTTTTGCTGAGAGGTCACCGTAGTTATAGACAAGACCGAATCTTGGTGTGGTAACAGTACCGTAATAGTTACTATTATCGTGACGAATTCCGAGTGTTGTCTCAAGACCTCCTGAAGAAATATATTGTGCCTGAATATACAGACTGGACAAATTGGTGTTTATCTGAGGAGGGGGGGGTGGTTTATCAGGTATTGTGTCGTATTCACTGGTTGTGATTGAGAAAGATTCAGAGAGGCGTTCAGCTTCTAGTACTAGACCTGCCGTCAAATTCATATGATTTGAAAAGTTGTGATGGAGTTGTGATTCCAGTCCCTGCATTTGACCGGGACGATATCTCCTTTCACGTAAACCAGAAGATTCAATAGGTAATACAATGGTTGGGATAACATCCGGAGGCACAGTAGTATCACGGTAATACAATTTAGTCATTAACTCGCTCTGATCATTGAGCTTGTACTGATGTTTTGCCCAAAGGTTTAAAAAGTTGATTTCCCAGAACGGACCATTTTCCTGTCGATTGGTACCAATGGTTTTAGTTGTGGTTGTGCGGGATGCTTTTTTATTCTGGTATAACAATCCAAAGTCAAATTGCTGATATGTCAATTTACCTTCAAGTGATACGTCATCTTCAAAATTTTCAAAGTCTTCACTCCAGTTATTGTCTCCTTCGAGGCCACCCAGGTCTGCTTTAGCTGTTGTTTTTATTGCGGTGGCAAAACTATAGCCCCATTTCTGGTCTGAATCGTAACTTGCACGACGAAGTTCTAGCATATAGGTGTTAAAACCACCGCCAGTAATTCCTACTTGAGTTCCCTGAGCTTCAGGATCTTCCGGGGCATAAGTTATGAGATTGACAACACCTGAAATGGCATTGGTGCCATACAGTGCTGAGGCTGGCCCATAATTGACTTCTATGCGCTTAACATTATTCAGGTTATGCTGGGATCCTCCATAAAAGCCTCCGGAATTCAATTCATTAACAGGAATACCATCAATAAGCAGTAGTGTAAGATTATTCTGATTAGGGATGCCACGAATAAATGAATAGGTATTAAATCCCTGGATATTTCTGAATTGAATCCCCGGCAAGTCACCCAGAGCCTCCTCCAGAGTGATATAGCCTCTGTCTTTGATTTCCTGCGCCGTTATAATTCGAACAACGGCAGGTATATTGTTCTTTTTTTGAGGGATTTTTGCCCCTTCGATAACACTTAATTGCCCCAAATCCTTTAGAGTCATACCTAAAAGCCTCGTCATACGAGAGTCGTCTTTTTCAGCAGAATAGGAGGGTAAGGTAGGCAACAAAAGAGCGATTATCACTACTGATAACAGAAGGTGGGTAGGTATAGGTTTATGGTATTTCATGTTTGTATGTCGGTCAATATATGTACCCATAGAATAGCTTGGCTATTAACTTAGCTTTTTACTTACCTTATATAATAATGAAAAAATATTATATCTGAGTATGTTAGATATAAACTGATTTTACTACAAAAAATTATCGATGAACAGAAGATGGGAGCGAGGCTACTCTAGTACACCTTAAAATGAGTCTGTGTCGTTATTTTTTTCGAGCTACCAGCCACCATCTGGTTGGGGGTAGTCCATTTCACAATTAAGAAAATTAAAGGTATTAAATCACGCTTTAGTTCGATTCGTTGGGTATTCAGCCGATCTGGTTGCTAGATGGGGCGGAGAAGAGTTTATATTAAGTAACCCATCAGACAGTTAACTAATATCCATGCCAAGTGAAATTACAGAACAGCTAACCAAATACTATAGAATTCGCTATCGCTCGAGTCTTTTGCTAATTTCACTTCTGATATTCAGTGAATTAATCATTCTTAAAATGGCGTTATCCCAACAGGAGGAGACACACCAGGCTGTTAATATTAGTGGCCGACAACGTATGCTGTCACAACGCCTAAATATGCTGTCTTCTAATTTGATTAATGCGACATCAAGGGAAGAATTTAACTCGGTAAGTGCTTAACAGCAAACAGACGGTGCAGCGGCAACAGGCAGCATTGCAAATGAACCGAGATGCTGATGGTCTTCTCTAAGATCTGGATAAGGTGGTTTCTTTGCATGAGTATGACGGTGCCAGTATTGTCGATAAATTTACTCTCTGGATGGTGATTATTTTTGCTTTGACTCTACTCACCCTGTTTCTTATTGCCTGTTACCGAATGGAACCAATGGCGGGAATGCTGTTCAATGCTATCGATAAACAAGCAAAATTTGCGGGAGAAATGGCGCAACAAAGGGAGCAGTTCAAACGCATGAACATTGAACAGCATCCTACGAATCAGTTTGCTGAAACAAAAGGTACAGAAGCAGAATAGTTTGCAGGGGTTAAAGGGTGTTTTCAGGTCTCATGGTGCGCGACTATGTCGACTATTGAGTGATTAGAACAATATAGCGTTACAAGTTGGTGGCTATCGAGTTCATCGTAATATTTTGATGAATTTCAAATAACTTGTCTATAACAAGTTATCTATTATAATAGTTTGAAGTATCGAAAATAATAGGCTAATTCATAATTGGCAGGTATTTAAGAATGTATAACCATAGAATTTTTGTAGTTGATGATGAACCAATGAATTTGGTTTTGATTGAACAGATCTTGGGTGAACAGCAGTATACCAACCTGGTTATGATAAATGATCCGCGTGAGGTGCTTGAAAAATACCGAGAACAACGGCCTGACTTGATTTTACTCGATATCAATATGCCACATCTAGATGGCTATCAGGTGCTGGAACAAATAAACGCACTTAAAGATGAGTTAATGCCACCAGTGGTGGTTCTTACTGCCCAGAACTCCAGAGAGTTGCTGCTGAAAGCTCTGTCACTTGGGGCCAGAGACTTCATCACGAAACCCTTTGACCTCAATGAATTACTGTTACGTGTCAGAAATTTATTGGATGTTCATTTGGCGCATCAGCTTATGTATGAGCAAAAATCCACCTTAGAGACTATGGTTCAACAACGTACTGAGGAATTACATAGTACCCGACTTCAGGTCGTTCAACGTTTAGGTATGGCGGCAGAATACCGGGACGAAGAGACCGGTAATCATATTTTGCGTATGAGCCACATCTGTGCTTTGTTAGCTGAGGCCGTTGGTTGGGATGAAGCGCAGTGTGACCTGATTCTTAACGCCAGTCCGATGCATGATATTGGTAAGATTGGTATTCCGGATGCTATTTTGCTGAAACCTGGTAAGTTGGAGCCAGATGAGTGGGAAATTATGAAATCTCATGCCACAATCGGAGCAAAACTGCTTAGCGGGGATGAGTCGGAATTATTCCGTATGTCACAGGAGATAGCACTGTCACATCATGAAAAGTGGGACGGTAGTGGCTACCCCTCAGGCCTCAAGGGTGAGGAAATTCCCTTGTCTGGACGTATTGCCGCTCTGGCTGATGTATTTGATGCCCTTACTTCTGAGCGTCCCTATAAAAAAGCTTGGTCTATTGAGGCGGCGCTTGAACTCATACAAGAAAATAGTGGCAAGCATTTTGATCCCAATTTGGTTGAGGTATTTGAGCCGAATCTGCCGCAAATTTTGGAGGTTCGTGCTCGGTTTTCTGATTAATAAGGGGCATTAGTACTGTAGAGAGTCTATAGGCCATGTCAATTCCCGTTATATTAGACGTATGGAAAAACATTTGAACAAAGTATTATTAACGATAGGACTAGCTCTTCTGGCTCTTGGAGGTAATGTCCTCAGCTTGCATCTTTTCTTTGGCGTTGACTTTATATTTGGCTCGATCGCTGTGATGCTGGCGATTAAACTTCTCGGAACAGTGCCTGCGCTCATCACTGCGCTCTGTGGTGGATTGTATACAGTAATACTCTGGAACCATCCATACGCGCTGATAACCTTTTCCATTGAAGCTATAGTGGTATCTGCACTGTATCGGCGAGGTATGAAAAATCTGGTGTTGGCAGATCTGTTCTATTGGTTAACCTTAGGGTTACCTCAGATACTGTTCTATTATGCGGGGCCGATTGGGATGAACTGGGATAGTGTCATGCTGATAGCATTAAAGCAGCCACTCAATGGTATTTTCAATGCCCTGTGTGCCGGTTTAATTATTGTTATTTGTCAGCGTGTTAGAAGTAGAACATCCTTTTTTTACATGGCTTCTGAAAACATATCCAAACTCCTGTTCCATTCTCTACTCACCATTATCATGTTGGTTGGCGCAGCGCCCATCGTCTATAACGGCTATCAGAGTCAACAAATGCATCAGAGTTACCTTGAAGAACAGTTACTTACTATAGCGCAAAGACTAAAATTAAGAATAAACGAGATTGACAGTGCCGACCTGCAACAACTAGAGAGGTTGCTACAGTCAGAAGCCCTTCAAGATGATGTGGGTGTGACACTCCTGAAAGATGGAAAGAGTGTGCTCAATGCTGGCTTGTCGTTAAATACAAACAAGCAGAAAATATCGGTTGGGCAATATTTGACGCACATTGCGCCCGATAGCTATATTTCGACCATGCAGCGTTGGCACAATGGTCAATTTGCAGTTCAACTTTCGGTATCACAGCCGCTCACCGATCGTCTGGTGGTGACTAAAGAGGCACAAGGTGTCACCGACAGAATAAAAAAAGATAGTCTGCATTTATTTATATTGCTTTGTTTTATTGCTTCCGTTGGAATCTTGATTACTATTTACCTTAGTCGGGTTGTAACTAATCTTTTAACGCGTTTGTCGCGCGTTGCCAGTCAGACAACCAATGCAGTGGTGATCACGAATTTAGAAGGACAGGTTGAATGGGTGAATGAGGGTTTTACACGCATCACTGGTTATAGCCTGAATGAGGTCATTGGTAATAATCCCGGTGATGTCTTGCAAGGTCCCGAAACTAACCAGCAGACAGTCACAGAAATACGTCATTGTATTGCCCAGGGAAAATCGTTTGATGGGAAGATACTGAACTATAGTAAGGAAGGAAGGCAATATTGGCTCCATCTTAATATTAATCCTCTGCGTGGAATGAATGATGAATTGGAAGGGTTTATTGCCATAGAGACTGATATTACTAAAACAATGGGAGTCGAACAGGAATTGCAGAGTTTCAAGAGTACACTGGATCAGACACTGGACTGTGTATTTATGTTCGATGCAGAAACACTGTTATTCACTTATGCTAATGCCGGAGCAGTGGCCCAGGTGGGTTACACACTGGAAGAATTAGTGCATAAGCAGCCCTTTGAGATTAAGCCAGATTATGACTTAACTAAGTTCAAGGAGGTCATAAATCCTCTGATGTCGGAGAGTGGTAAGAGCAAGACGTTTATAACCATTCACCAGCATAAAGATGGTCAACAAATTCAAGTCGAGATCTTCCTTCAATATATTGAATCTGAGGATGAGCCGGCACACTTTGTTGCTGTCGTCAGAGATATTTCCGAACGGCTGAAAATACAGACTGAGTTATACGAACAGGTCAATCGAACACAGACCATAGTGAACACTATGGTTGATGGTTTGATAACTATTACTGAGCAGGGACTGGTTGACTCTTTCAATGCGGCTGCTGAGCAAATATTTGGTTATGAGAGCAAGGAGGTCGTCGGAGAAAATATCAAAATGCTTATGCCGTCTCCCTATCAGGAGAGTCATGATCAGTATTTACGGAAATATAAACATGGTGGTGAAGCTAAAATTATTGGTATTGGTCGTGAGGTTGAAGGTCTGCGTAAAGATGGTTCTGTATTTCCGATGGAACTTGCCGTGTCAGAAGCGACTCATAGTGGGCAGCCTTTGTATGTAGGATTGGTTCGAGACATTACGGAACGTAAGCGTTTGGAGCGCTTGAAAAGTGAGTTTATCTCAACTGTCAGTCATGAGTTGCGAACCCCGCTTACGTCGATTCGTGGCGCCATTAGCTTGCTGATTGGTAAATCTGGCAATAGTCTGGATAGTAAACTCAAACGGATGCTTGAACTGGCACAGCGTAACACCGAACGGTTGACACTACTGATTAATGATCTCCTCGATCTGGAGAAAATTGAGTCAGGACGGATGAGTTTCGATTTTAAGGAACTGGATCTGGTGGAATTGGCACAACGCTCATTGGAGGATAATATTGGTTATGCCAAAGAACATAATGTTAGTCTGAAATTGGAGGCTAGTATAGATGAAGCGATCACCTATGGTGACACTCAACGCCTGATGCAGGTAGTCGCTAATTTGATATCCAATGCGGTCAAGTATTCTCCTCAAGATAAGGCAGTGATCATCAAGGTATATGGAGATGAACTTTCTAGGGATTACTGTATCAGTGTTAAGGACAAAGGTGCAGGTATCCCTGAAGAATTTAAGTCAAGAATTTTTCAACGATTCGCACAGGCTGATAGTTCTGATACCCGTGATAAAGGGGGTACAGGTCTTGGGTTGAGTATTAGTAAGGCTATCATTGGCAGTCATCAGGGTGAAATTGGCTATGAAACAGAACAAGGCAAGGGCACTGAGTTCTTTATTAAGTTGAAGGCCAGACCCAGAGTTAAATTTGATCTGGCAGTAACAGATAAAGCAGCAAAAGTATTGATTTGTGAAGATGACCAGGATTTTGTCTCAGTGTTAACGCAACATTTAGCAGATAAAGATTTAAACTGTGATGTTGCATTATCACTAGCTGAAGCCAGACAACTGTTGAATATCAACCACTATGCCGTGTTACTATTGGATTTGCTGTTACCTGATGGCAATGGAGTAGAATTACTCAACGAAATTCGCAGCAATGATGATACGAAAGATCTACCAGTAATCATTATTTATGCTTCTCTCGATAAAAACGGTGCCGATTCTCACACTGATTTTCTGACCGTGCTTGACTGTTTGCAAAAACCGGTGGATATGACGCGACTCAATCAATCCCTGCAAACAGCGATTGCTCACTCAGATCGTCCTCATATACTGCATATTGAGGATGATTTAGATGTGGTTGAGATGACTCAGGCCCTGGTAGATTCCATTGCTGACTTCAGCTACGCAACCACTGTTAAAGATGCGAGGAAAATGCTTGCTAACAATCACTATAACCTAGTCATTTTGGACTTAGATCTGAGCGATGGGAATGGTATAGAGCTACTTGAACTGATTAAACGCAAATGTCCTGTACTGGTTTTTTCAGGTGAGACACCGACAAGCGACCTATTCGAGAGCGTCAATTCGGTACTAACCAAGTCCTTGACTAATAACGATGATTTACTGAATACGATTGAATTACTACTAAAGAGATAACGATGAGTAAGACAGTGACAGTTTTGTATATAGAAGACGAAGAAGATATTCGTGAAATGACCGAGTTTGCACTTGAGGATGAGGGCTTTGAATTATTTGTGTTTTCCTCTGGTATCGATGCGGTGTCGCAGGCAGATATGCTTCGACCAGATTTGCTGTTACTTGACATGATGATGCCTGCTATGGATGGAATCACAACGGCTGTAAAACTGAGGGAATTTTCTCACCTAGCCGATATTCCGCTAATTTTTATGACGGCTAAAGTCCAGCAGAGTGAAATAGACAAATACAACGAAATTGGCGCATCAGGGGTTATTAGTAAACCCTTTGATGCCATGCAACTGCCCGAGCAGATTCGCTCTATTTTGGCTACTAGTCATGACTGAACAACTATCAAAACTACAAAAACGCAGAGCCTTGCAGGAAAAGTTTTCAGCAAGTCTGCCCAGTCGTCTTGAAGATATTGAAACCGGTTGGAATTCAGTTAACGAAGATATGTCTAGGCTGTCGTTGGATCACTTGTTTTATCGTCAAATTCATAGTCTTGCAGGCTCTTCCGGTAGTTTTGGCTATCATCGATTGGGCTTTTGTGCACGTGAACTTGAAAGCCAGATCGTGGCATTTATTGATAAACCAAATGAGCTAGCAAATCTGGAACATACCTTACAAGCGGGTATAGAGCAGTTGCTAATACTAGCGGATGAGGGTGCTGATGAGGAATTCACCCAAGACGAACAGATTGCTAAGAAATATGGCAATCAACTCACAACGGGCTCTTTGAAGCGTATCTATGTGCTGGAAGATGATGTTGAATTCTCTGATGAGTTAAAACTTCATTTGGAATTGTTCGGTTATCAAGCCCACATCTTTCAGAATCACCTAGATTTTATTCAGACGCATCAATCGGAACCTGCTAATGCATTATTAATTGATGTTGTTAGTGAAGAAGGCCCTTTGCATGGCGTGGAGGTTGCATCAGAAATTAGGAAGTACGATGGGGATGTGTCGATATTGTTTACCACCAGTAGGGATGACTGGCAGGCTAGACTCTCTGCTTTACGAACTGGCAGTGATGCTTATCTGACCAAACCGATCGACTACACACTTCTAATAGAAAAACTGGAACAGCTTCTGGGTGATCAATCTGAGGAACCTTATCGAGTAGTGCTCATCGATGATGACCCCCTATTGGCAGAACATTATGAGTCGTTACTGAATGCGGCTGGTATTCATGCTGTGGCATTGACTGGCACCGACAATCTGTTGCAGGTGTTGGCAGAAATGAAACCCGATATCATGGTGATGGATTTGTATCTTACAGACTGTACTGGTATTGAAGCAGCGCAAATTATTCGTCAACAACCTATCTATCAGAGTATGCCAATTATCTTTTTATCTACCGAAACGACGCTGCTAACTCAGTTGAATGCACTCAGGCAGGGGGGCGATGATTTTTTAGAAAAGCCCATCAGTGATGAGCACCTCATTGAAATGACGCGTATTTATGGTCATCGCTTCAGGTCGCTCAGACATCAGATGACTCGTGACAACATGACGGGTTTATTGAATCATATTAACTTCAAGGTAGCATTGCAGCATGAAGTTTTGATGGCTCAACGACGCAGTGCCCCTTTAGTGATTGCCATGATTGATATCGATCACTTTAAACAGGTTAATGATAATTATGGTCATCTGATCGGAGACAGGGTGATTAAAACAGTGGCCTGGTTGATGAAGCAACGTCTTAGACATACTGATGTCATTGCACGTTATGGTGGTGAGGAGTTTGCGGTCATTCTACCAGAGGCATCGGTTGATGAAGGTAAGGCATTGCTGCAATCTTTGTTAGAACAATTTTCTTCGATCAATTTTACAGCCGAAAATAAAAATTTCACTGTGACCTTAAGTGCTGGTCTTGTTGGTTGTCCACCCTATAATGAACTTGATACTATCATATCAGCTGCAGATTCTGCACTTTATGAAGCTAAAAAGGCAGGCAGGAATCGCGTCGTTTCAGTTTCTAGCAATAATGGTTAATTAATACAGGCATTTTCCTTGAGTAATTATGGTAGATAAGCGCAAACAAACATTAAAAGTCATGCAGGCTGCCTTTATGGATAAGCTGGATGGTCGTCTTGATACTATTCATCAGCTGGCAGAGGAGTATCTATCAGATCCAGATATGACCACCTTATCTGAATTGCACAGACATGTTCATAGTATGCACGGCGCTTCTGGCACCTATGGCTTGATGTCTATTGCTCACTCAGCTAACAAGCTTGAGTTACAGCTGGATAGTTTCATTGAAGGCGGCAAACTGCCGCCCCGAACTGCATGGCAGGCAATTCTAGCTTCCATCAAGGGTATCAGGGAATTGGCATTGACTGCTAAAAACATTGATCCAGCTAACCTCATACCACCTTCCATATATAATCAGAATCGTCAGAGTCCTCAGTCTCCTCTGGTACACATTGTTGAAGATGATCAGGAACAGGCAAATCATCTCGATGATTGTCTTACTAAGGCTGGTTATCGAACGGAGTTATTCCTCACGCCAAAATCGTTTAGAGAGCGATTTAATTCGAAAGAGGAGGAAGTTCCCTCCTTAGTAATTATGGATCTGCTTTTGCAATCTGACAAAGAAGACGGAATTGATCTGATTGCCGAATTGGGTGTCAATAAAGAGCATGATATTCCTGTGATGGTACTATCGATTAAAAATGACCTGACGTCCAGACTCGAGTCATTCCGTGCTGGAGCAACCAGATATATTACAAAGCCATATGATGATGCACATCTGGTAGCGGTGCTTGATAGTTTATCCGGCCGAGTACCTGACGAACCTTATCGGGTATTGATCGTTGATGATGATGAAGACATGCTCTTGGCAGAAAAGGAGGTACTGACAACGGTAGGGTTTAATGTGTGCGCCTTGAGTAATCCAATGAGAACGATGGAGATGCTGAAAGAGTTTAGACCAGATGTTATAGTGTTGGATGTCTACATGCCTGGTGCCACTGGCCCTGAACTGGCGGCTGTGATTCGGGAACAAGATTCTTATCTGATTACCCCTATATTATTTTTATCATCTGAAACTAATATGGAACGTCAGGCTCATGCATTGAGTTTGGGCGGGGATGATTTTTTGGTCAAACCACTGAATGGAGAACATTTTATTGCTGCAGTGCTGGCACGTGCTCGACGTGCCAGACATAGCCGTACCATTGCCCAGAAGCTCGAAATGAACCTGTACGAGCGTGAGAGAGAACATCTGGCCCTGAATCGACACGCTATCATCAGTGTTACTGATGCTCAGGGTACTATATTGAAAGCAAATAAAATGTTTTGTGTTGTTTCCGGTTATCAGGAGCAGGAACTGATTGGTAACAATCATCGAATACTGAAATCCGGTGAGCACTTTCGGGAATTTTACAATGATCTTTGGCAAACTATCGCTGGTGGGCGCTCCTGGCATGGGGAGATCTGTAACCGACGTAAAAATGGTAGCCTGTACTGGGTTTCCTCTTCAATAACGCCACTCCTGGATAGGAATGGTAAACCCTATCATTATGTGTCGATCATGACTGATA
>Ga0316204_10007995_pt1 | contig 15022 bp, 13 predicted proteins | sample 6monrhotite_MG_2_FD_205661 | JGI IMG/M metagenome (GOLD analysis project Ga0316204, IMG submission 205661) | Microbial mat bacterial communities from mineral coupon in-situ incubated in ocean water Damariscotta River, Maine, United States -... | ecosystem: Environmental > Aquatic > Marine >...
TTTAAACCCACCAACCAAAGCTGTTTCGCCCATTCCTCTTTACATTTGCATTTTTTTGCAGTTATCGTATAACAGCTAAAGAGCAACAATAGGTATCAAGGCGGCGAACGCCTTGTGACAAGGGGGGAGATGTCCAATGGGGCCCAAAGCGATTCGTAGATACTTTCAAATAAACTCAGGCCATGCGTCGGGCCACCCTGCCATCAACATACTCAAGGTTGCCACCGTTGGCCTTAGCGTTTCTCTGGCAGGTTGCAGCGATGAAGCAACCGTTAAACAGGCCGATGCAAGCGGCCAGCCTGCGGCAATTCATTCTGCCGGAACGGATAAGTTACGCTCCTATAAAGACAGACCGATCACCGATGATGTTATCTATTTTCTTCTGCCTGACAGGTTCGCAAATGGGGACCCCTCAAACGACACTGGTGGCTATGAAGGCGGCACCCTTGATCACGGCTTCGATCCAACCCACAAAGGTTTTTACCACGGCGGCGACCTAAAAGGGCTTATTGACAAGCTTGATTATCTGGAAGGCATGGGTGTAACGGCAATATGGATGGCACCCATATTCAAAAACAAACCTGTTCAAGGCGTCGAGCCCTGGATTAGTGCAGGATATCACGGCTACTGGATAACCGACTTTACGCAAATTGATCCGCATTTCGGCAGCAATGACGACCTAAAAGCATTGGTTGAAGAGGCCCACCGCCGCGACATCAAGGTTATATTTGATATAATCACGAACCATACTGCCGACGTTATTCGCAATTTGGAGTGTCACGGAAACGAAGACGGCAGCATTGAAGGCACTGTGTCTCCCTGCCTATATCGCAGCAAAGCTGACTTCCCCTACACAACGCTCGGCGGCAAGGACGGCACACCTATTAATAACGGCTTTATAGGCGATGACCCTAAGGGCCAAACCTCGGAGAACTTCGCCAAGCTGGTGCAGCAAAATTATGCTTACACGCCCTACGTGCCAGAGGCTGAAAAAACAGTGAAAGTACCTGCCTGGCTAAATGACCTGCAATATTACCACAATCGCGGTGAGAGCGCCTGGGCGGGAGAAAGCTCACTTTATGGGGATTTTGCTGGGCTGGACGACCTATTCACCGAACACCCTGGTGTAGTGGACGGCTTTATAGATATTTACAAAAACTGGATCAGTGAATTTAAAATAGACGGCTTCCGCATAGATACAGTGCGTCATGTAAACGATGAATTTTGGCAAAAATTGTCGCCTGCACTGATGGCGCACGCCAAGGCAGAAAACATTCCAAACTTCTATATATTTGGCGAGGTATATGACCCCTCGCCGAAGAATCTCAGCCACTTTATCACGGCGGCAAAATTGCCCGCGGTGCTGGATTTCGGCTTCCAGAACGCCGCCTACCAACTGCTGGCAGAAAACAAAGGCACTACTGTTTTAAGCACGCTATTCACACAAGACGGCCTTTACACCGGAGGCAATGGATCAGCACTGGAACTACCGACGTTCCTTGACAACCATGACATGGGCCGTTTGGCGATGATGATCAAACGGGAAATGCCGACAATAAGCGACGAAGAACTACTTAACCGGCTGAAGCTGGGCCATGCACTGATGTTTTTCACCCGCGGCGTGCCTGTTATTTATTCCGGCGGGGAGCAAGGCTTTGTAGGGGACGGCAACGACCAGGATGCGCGAGAAGATATGTTCCCAAGCAAAGTAGCTATCTATAACGACAATGACCTTGTTGGGACGAGCAAAACCACAGCCGATGACAATTTTGACACCAGCCACCCTTTGTACCTTGAAATCGCAAGGCTCAGTACTATTTACCGGACCCACCCGGCTTTGCGTGGCGGCCAACAAACCGAAATAGTCAGCAGCGATAAGCCTGGCCTATATGCCTTCATGCGCTCCGATAAAAAGGCATCGTTCCTTGTTGTGCTCAACAGCGATACAAATGCCCTTGGCATTGATCCGGCCAGCATGCCCCCGGGCAGCTGGGCACGCATCGATGGCGGCACTCAAACCGCCGACGGCGCCATCGATCCAACGCTAGCAGGGCTTTCGTTTGCCATTTACAAACAACAATAATGCAAACAATGCCTGCCTTTTTAGCAAATCACTGCAATTTGCAGATAACCGATAACCAATTGTAACTAAAGTTTTTATTCGGCATGAATTCGTAATTTTCTAGTATTTCGTTGAAATAATTTTCATTTTTTGCAAAAAAGTTGCAAAAAGCGCAAAACTGTGAAAAAAAGAATAGAGACCTGGGAGCTGGACAAGCTCCAACTTATCGGCTGAAAAATTTTTGACGATAAAAAATTTTTAGCGATATCAGGGGTACAAGGGGAAATACGTGACCGATTGGTGGCAAGGCGCAGTTGTATATCAAATCTACCCGCGCAGCTTTTGTGACAGCAATAGCGATGGCATCGGTGATCTAAAAGGCATTACCAGTCGGCTTGATTATGTTGCAAGCCTAGCTGTGGATGCCATCTGGATATCGCCGTTTTTCACCTCGCCTATGCATGATTTTGGCTATGACGTGGCCGATTTCCGTGGCGTCGACCCAATTTTCGGCAACATGGACGATTTCGATAAACTGATTTCAAAAGCACATGCGCTTGGCCTAAAGGTAATAATCGATCAGGTATACTCACATACATCAATGGACTGTTCCTGGTTCCAAGAAAGCCGGATGAGCCGCTCGGGTGACAAAGCAAACTGGTATGTTTGGGCCGACGCCAAAGCCGATGGCAGCCCGCCTAATAATTGGCAGTCAGTATTCTCTGGCGCCGCATGGACATGGGACACAAGCCGCAAACAATATTATTTGCATAATTTCCTGTCGCAGCAGCCCGACTTAAATCTTCACAATACCAATGTGCAGGACGAACTTTTTCAAGTTGCCAAATTTTGGCTTGATAAAGGGGTAGACGGCTTCCGTCTTGATGCCACAAATTTTTATATGCATGATCCAGCGCTGCGGGACAATCCGGCCCTTGATAATCCGCACGGCACGCGGCCATTTGATTTTCAGTTGCAGCAATATAATCAATCACACCCCGACATCGTATCCTTCATCGAAAAACTGCGCGGCTTAATAGATACCTACCCAGGGCGCTTTACCGTGGCCGAAGTTGGTGGTCATAAATCACTTGAAGAAATGGCGCTTTATACTGCGGGCACAGAGCGACTAAATACCGCTTACAGCTTTGTATTTCTTGAGGCTGCTGACCTTTCGGCAGCGGTAATCCGTGAAGCAATAGAAGACTGGGACAAAAACGCCTCAAGCTGGCCGTCCTGGACCTTTAGCAACCATGACCGACCGCGTGCCGTTACCCGCTGGGGCACCGGCCAGAACCGTCGCTGCTTTTCAAAGATGTTGAATGCAATGCTGGTGTCGCTTCGCGGTACTGCTTTTATGTATCAGGGCGAAGAACTAGGCCTACCGCAAGCGCGCGTCCCTTATGACCGGCTGGTAGACCCAGAGGCCATCGCAAATTGGCCAGAAACATTGGGCCGTGATGGCACGCGTACGCCGCACCCCTGGAATTCAAACTGCCCCGACGCGGGCTGGTCATCAGATGCGTGGCTTCCTGTCGATGATGCACATGTAAGGCTAAATGTAGCCGCACAAGAGGCCGACGAGGACAGCACGCTGCACGCCACAAGGCGCCTGCTGGCATTACGGAAAACGCTGACATCTCTCATAGTGGGGACGCTTGAGTTTGTGGAAACCGAAGAGCCACTGCTGGCATATGTGCGCACTTTTAAAGGCGAACGCATTTTATGCGTCATGAACCTCGGTAGTGGTGCAAAGGGCTTCACATCAGCATTATTAACGGGGGCAACAAGCCTCTATAGCGAAAATGCAGAATTGGCACCATCAGGCTTGCAGCTTGGCACTTACGGCCATGCTTTTCTAAAGCTCACATGAAGGTAACTGCCAAGGTTTTCTAGCAGTTTAATTCAAACTAGGCGCCGCAGCTTTCCCGTACAATTAGCTCAGCTGGCAGCACGGCAGACCGGGCCGCCTCGCCTTCCATCATCCTCAGCGCCTTGCCAACCAGCAGCCGACCCGCTTTTGCAACATCCTGACGTATCGTTGTAAGCGACGGGCTGCAGTAAGCCGCCACATGAATATCGTCGTAGCCTATTACCGAAACCTGCTCAGGGACTTTGATATCATTTTTTAGCAATCCCCGCACCGCACCCATCGCGATCATGTCACTTGCTGCGACGATACCGTCAATTTCAATGTCGCGCTCGAGTAAAACCTCAATGGCTTCCATAGCCGATTCCGGAAAAAAGTGCGCCGGGCGAACCAACTTAGGGTCAAATTCAATGCCCGCTTCTTCGAGCGCTGCCTGATAGCCTTCGAACCGGAGCTGTACCTCAGGCGCAACTGTATCACCAACAAAAGCGATACGTTTTCTACCCAGCCGCAACAAATGCCGCGTGGCACGGTGACCACCCTCATGATTATCACTACCTACCGAACAATACAGCTGCCCAGGCAATTGCGCACCCCATACCACAAAGGGGGTGCCGCTGAATGAAAGTTCATTCAGTTGGCTGTGAAGCGTGCTCTGCCCCAAAAATATCAGCGCGTCGGTTCGGCCACTACCAACCAAAGCCGCAACATTTCTAAGGTCAGTTGGCGTAAGGTGGGAAATTAAAAGGTCGCACCCGCGCTCCTTCAGAGCATCACCAATGCCGCCAATCAGATCGAGCAAAAATGGGTCTGAAAGCCGGGTATCGCGCCCCTGCGGTGGTGGAATAACCACAGATATCGTGTTTGATGGTTCACCAACGAAAATTTTCTCTTTGAGTCGGCCTTCGTATTTATTGGCCTGCGCTATAGAGAGAATCCGTTTTTTGGTTCGTTCGCTGACAAGCGGGCTGTTGTTTAGCGCCCGCGATACTGTGGAAATAGAAACTTTTGCAAGCTTGGCCAAATCCTCCAACCGGTATAACGAACCATCGAACGTAGCCGTCCCCTTGTTTTTCGGATTATTTTCATCACGAACCATAGTTGCGACGACTCCCTGGATAGTGACCATGCCCCTGTGTCAGGCCCAACAGACAATCCATTGGATAAACAGAGTTAACCATTAGCAAGCACTTTGCAACTTTTTGCATTGCTGTGAGAGAAATTAATTCAAATCAATAGAAAACCCCACGAAAAACCAATCGTGGGGTTGTCATTTTTTAAGGCTAACCACAAAGACCAGCGTCAATTAAAAGCCAAAGTCGACCAAAGCCTAGCCTTCAATAAGGCCTGATGTCTGCGCTGGCGTTAAACCAAGAGCCTTCACAACGCCGTTGAAGAATTCTACCTCAAAGGGGCTAATCTTACCGTCCACTTTAATTACACGGGCGAGCGATGAGACGATCATTTGCCGATCTTCAGGCCCCATTTTTCCCGACACTTTCGAAAGATAGCGTTCAAGTGTTGCTTCTTTATAGAGGTCAGAAATGGCTGCAACACGTATATCCTTGATGCTAACTTCTGTTCCAACCGCTTCACGGAAGATCGTTTGCACTGTTTCAACTTCAACTGGGTTGATGTTCGAATCAGCATTCGTGGCACGTGACAAGGTTAGCAAGAGAGCCTCTTCAACAAGGCTGCGTTTCTGGCTTTCGTCAGGCGACGTATTGCCACTAAAAAATTCAATAATATGGCTAAAGCTTTCGATACCCATTCAGCCCCTCCTCAAAATACGGTGTCGTTAAAATTCACGCGAAATTCACGCGGCACATTCACTTGGAGGGAATTCGATAGCAAAATCCCATCCGGGTCAAGGACCTAAAGCCAAATATGTAGATCAAACGCCTGTTTTGGGCAGTTGTTGGCCTGGAAATCCTATTCAGGCGCTTCATGGCACCACAGGGCGCCGAAATCAAGATTTCTGTTTCACGGCACCATTAATTGTGTGAGTTCAGTTTTTCTTTCCAAATCCGGCTTTCACCTGAAATTTTTTTCGCTGTTGAAAAGGTGCAGTTTTAGCTTTTTCCTATTAGGATCACAGGCTGTATTTTCAGGCAGAATGGAGCGCCCAAATGTCAGTATATTTTCACCTTGCCACCCATGTAACCGACCTCGAAAGAGCCAGAGAGTTTTACTGCGGAATTCTCGGATGCTCTGTTGGCCGCGAAACCGATAAATGGATCGACTTTAACTTTTTTGGCCACCAGCTTTCCCTTCACAAGGGCCCGGCGGCACCTGAAGTTGCTTGTGGCACCGACGGCGAACGCAGCGTTCCCATGCCGCATTTTGGGGTAATCCTCTCGCTTGATATCTGGCAGGACCTTGCAGACAAGCTTATAGCGGCAGGCACTGAGTTCGTGATTGAACCTACGACCCGCTTTAAAGGCAAACCGGGCGAGCAGCGCACTATGTTTTTCCGCGACCCATCTGGCAATGCGCTTGAGATAAAAGGCTTTGCATCCACAGCCGACATTTTTGCCTCGTGAAAGCGCAGGTTCCCTTCGTCGCAAATATCTCAGCGCCAGAGGCTGCCGACTGGCTCCAGGCGCTTGGCAACGCCATGCCCGAAGCCGAATTTGTACCTTTTGAAAGCCTAAGCACCACTAAAGGCCACAAAGCGGCGGTTGTAGCCAACCCCGACCCAAACGCTATAAAAGCGCTACCTGATTTAGTGTGGGTGCAAAGCCTTTGGGCGGGCGTTGAAAAACTGCTGCATGAACCAACCTTGGGCAGTGTCGGAATTAGCCGACTGGTTGATCCGGCGCTCGCGACAACCATGGCCGAAGCCGCGCTTGCCTGGACGCTTTATCTTCACCGAGACATGCCGGGTTATAGAGACCAACAAAACAAAAAATGCTGGCAGCAATTGCCTTATGTGCCTGCCGCGAAGCGACGAGTGGGCATCCTTGGCGTAGGCAAGCTTGGCACGGCCGCTGCGAACGCACTGGTTCAAACCGGCTTTGATGTGATGGGCTGGTCACGGCAAGAGAAAAATATTCCAGGGGTACGGTGTTTTTCAGGCACTGAAAATTTGCCAGAAATGGTAGGCCAATGCGACATACTGGTGTGCCTGTTGCCGCTAACACCTGCCACTCGCTGCCTATTGGGCGAGGCGACGTTCACCAAAATGCCGCAAGGAGCGGCGTTGATAAATTTTGGCCGTGGTCCAATAGTAGATACCGCTGCATTAATGCAGGCGCTCGATAATGGCTCTTTAAATCATGCGGTCCTTGATGTTTTTGATCAGGAACCGCTCGAGGAAAACAGCCCGCTTTGGCATCATGCCAAAATTACCGTTTTGCCGCACATATCAGCGCCTACAACGCTTGAAACCGCTGCCAAGATTGCCTGCGAAAATTTGCGCACCTATTTTAATACCGACGAAATGCCACAATTGGTGAACCGCACAACCGGATACTAGCTTCAGCCCCATTGGTCTCTCTATCTGACCAGTTCGTCCCAAGCCAATTGACCCTCTTCGCACAACGCGCTTTTTTGGCAACAACGGAGGGTGACGCCAATGACAGTGGTTTTTCGTACGGCTCTTGCAAGCATTTTCACAGTGTTTGTGGTGCTAACGCTGGCTTTTCAGCTGGCTGCCAGCGAGGGCATGTTATCGAAAAACCTGCGTATTGAAAGCAAAGCCCTTGGCTATGCCCTGCAATACAGGGTTTATATTCCGCCAGACTATAAAGACCTATCCAACTTGCCCACCATTTATATAACCGACGGCCAGTGGTATCTGGAAAACGGCCATATGCACAAGGTACTAGATACCCAAATCAAAAGGGGAAATATCAAGCCTGTTATTGCTGTGTTTGTGGATAACCGGAACCCGGACAAGCTTCAGATCAATAGGCGCAATTTCCAATTTATGTGTGTTACTGAATACGCTGAGTTTTTCCGAAGCGAACTTATCCCCACTATTTCGAGAGACTTTAAGGTCAGCACCCAGCGCACCGACCGCGTTATACTAGGCGTATCGTTTGGCGGCCTGAACTCAGGCTGTTTCGGCATAATGGCAAATGATGTGTTTGAAGGCATTGCTATGCAATCACCGGCTATGCATCCTGTACCGTCTCTCCAAAAAGCCTATGAATTGGAAGCCAGACGCCCGATCAAGGTTTACCTTAGTGCCGGGGACGAAGGGGAAATTACACGCAGGACGTTAAAGCTGAAACGAACACTGGAAAAAAAGGGATACCCCGTGCTTCTGAAAAGAAGCAAGGAAGGCCATAATTGGCGCAACTGGCGACCCCACCTGGATGATATACTGATATATTATTTCAAGAAATGATCGTCCGAGCGGGGTGTAGCTTTTCGTATTAGGCCTCGGTTTTATCAACTTCGACAAGCGACATGTCCGGGTCTTCATCCAGCACACGCGATCCTTCACCGTTTGGTCTGAACTTTAGCACAACCGTGGGCAATATGCTGAGCTCAAGTTCCAAATCGCTAAAGTGAAATTTCTTAAATTGCAGCTTGGTATGGGCCGCACTTGCTCGAAACAGTGACGCCAAAATAGTATTTACCAATTTCTGGCTACGGGTTTCCTCCAGCAACAGCATTTGCTCTTCGGCGCTGATTAGCTCGCGAATACGCAGGTGCGGCACCACCTTTGGTGATAACCCCAGGCCCACTTCAATTTCCGTAACGTCATAACCAGCGCGCTCAATATAGGGCAGCGCTTCATTAAACCGTTCTGCGGTTTTTGTCAGCGTGTCGCCGCTGAAATCCTTGATGCCGCCAACGGTTGCCTGATAGGCGTCTTTGCTGCTTGCTTTCCAGCTATCCATTTTTTTTCGGCCCAACAACGCAAGCCGCATATCGTCTAATATTTCAGGAAGTTTTTTTGCCATGGTTGTCCTCGCTTTTTGATTTTCATTATGGCCGCGCACCAATGACGCTGGCGCGCCTTCGGTTGCATTTCTTAAATTGGTGACAATCCGCTTTTTACAAGGCCTTGCCCCGGTTCAGCGTCCCAAGATTGTCACCCGTGCGCCATCACTTCTTCAGCCGCACGAATGCCTGATTGCAGCGCCCCTTCTAAATAACCCATCCACTCTGTTGCGGTTTCGGTACCTGCCCAGTGGATACGTCCGCACGGCGTACGCAGGGCCTCGCCGAAAGTAGTCATGGTGCCAGGTGCCATCGTGCCCACATAACAGCCGCGAGACCATTCATCTGCGGTCCAGTCGTTCTCAGCGTAGGCTTTAGGATTTGCAGCGTCCGGGCCAAAATAGTGCGTTAGGTCCGCAACAACTTGGCCTTGGCGCTGATCTTCTGACAGCGCGCTCATCTCCACTGCATGCTGGCCATCTATAAAGCCAACAAGAATGCCAATATCTTCATTCATGTCGCTATCGGGCGGCGTTTGATCAAACACCACATTGAAAGCGCGCTCCGTACTGGTAGCCATACCGGAAAATCCTGATTTTCGCCAAAACGGCCGATCGTATGCCACATGAATTTTAATCACTGATCCCATGGGCATGCGCTGGCTAAGCCCATCCCGTTTAACCGGCAGCGGCTGATTATAGCTGATGCGTGAAGCTAGCGCAGGCGGCACCGCCATAATTACACGGCGGGCATCAAACGTTCCTTTTTCTGTCACTACTGACGCATAGTCTGCGCCCTGGATTATATAGTGAACCGGCGCTTCCAGAATAATATGGTCTTCAACATCTTTTGCCATGCGTTCAGGGATTTGCCATGCACCGCCAACAAATTTATCTTGCTGGGCGCCACCCTGCACGCCCGTAAGACATTCCAGGCCCTGGCCTTGCTTCAAATATTCAAGAAAATACAGGTAAGACAATTGCCCTGGTTCTGCGCAGAAAACAGCGCGGGTAATAATGCGCGCAAAGTCTCTCGCATGCTTGGTACGTACATGCTTCAAAACCCAGCTTTCAACGGTCTGCGCATCCCATTCGGCAGCTTGTTGCGCCAGCCACGGCGCACCTGCTGGCAGCGTTCCGCTCTCACGTGTCCAGCGCTTTTCAAGCAGTGACAATTCTAAAAGCGAAAGCAATCCAAGCCCGGGAATATCGCCTTTATAGCTTTTGATTGTGCCGTCCATATCTAGGATATTTTTGCCGCGGGTATGCTGGGCATAAGTTTGAACGCCAAGTTCAGCGGCTTCAGCAAGCAGCAATTTTTGTTGCGGCCCTACCCACTGACCGCCAAAATCGACCTTCTGCCCCGCTATTTCACCGGGTTTCGATCGTCCGCCAACACGGTCTCTCGCTTCCAACACGCGAAAGCTTTTGCCTGCTGCCTTTAGGTCCCGCGCAGCTTTAAGCCCCGCGAGGCCGGCACCCACAATTATGGCGTCAAGAGGCTCTGCTTCATCAGTTTGTTTTTTCGCCACGGTGGCTCCCCCTGTTCTTGCTGAATTGATCTTTGGCGGCGAGCCTCGGAAAATCAAGTCCTATCAGCCAAAACAGGAGGATAGGATAGCTAGGTGTTGGACTTTATTTCATCCAAAACAACCTCTAGGGCTTTGTCTGCAGTGGTATTGATATGAGGTACCACGCCGCGAGCCTCCCACGGCTTACCGGTTTTTGGTGAAATAGTTTGCGACAGAGGCAAGAACATCAGCAGCCCTTCACCAATGCCCAGGTAAGCACCGGCATTGCCTGCACCGGCGGTTTTCTCACCGACGATAGTGGCCCGGTCCGTGTTTTTAAGGGCGTATGAAAGCGCTTCTGCGCCCGAGGCCGTGCGTGCACTAGTGAGCACATACAGGTTTTTATCGGCAAAATCGCTGCCTACCTTGGTGTCAACCGACCACAGCTTTTGTGGCGTGTCACTTTCGCGCGAAATACGCGACGAAAGATGCGTACGCTCACCATAAAACTGGCTTGTGAAATATTGCACGCCCGGAACAGTACCGCCGGGGCAGGTCCGCACATCAATTATGATGTTTTCGGCGCCAATAAGCGCGCCAAGTGCGGCCGTGAAACGGTCAATATTATTATAGATAGGGCTTGTTATCGTAATAAGCCCCGTCTTGGCATCCAACATCTCGGCTTTAATGCTGGTGGTTCCAATGGCACCGCGTTGCCGCCCCCCGCTTTTGTTCGGGACTCAACTGCTTCTTCCGAGCGAACCCGTAAATGCAAATCGTTCGCGGCATCCCAAAGAACCGCATTTAATTGTTCAATAAATTCGGCTTCATCAAGCACAAGAAGCGCCTTGTCTTCACTTGCACGACGTAGCGCCGCCACAATTTTGTTGGCCGTTGCTTCAATAGGATACTGGCGACCAATAGCCTGTGCCATAGTATCAATCACACCGCGATAATTGGCGTGCGCCTTAAGGGCATTTGCCGAAACTGGGGTGTTCGCTGCCGCAACCGGCATAGCCGCCCCTAAAACACTGCCCGCCAACAAGGCTGCAGCCATAGTAATTTTGTAAGTCTTCATGTTGTTGGTTCCTCTATGCTGTCGATTTTTTCTGCCAAGCGTTCCGCCCAGCCTTTTGTTTGGAGTGCCCGTTGAAAAACGGTGATGGCTTCAACAAGGCTTTGGCCGGTTTCTTTTTCTATGTCCGCGACAACGCGTTCAGAAACCCCGCCTATGAGCGCCACTTTTGGTACAAGCAAAGTTCCTTTTTTTGTGAGCCGATAGATAGTACTGCGGCCGTCTTTTGGATCGGCCGTACCTTTCACAACGCCCTTGTCTTTCATTGCGTGCAAAAGTTTGAGCGCATGCACATGACTAACATCCATCATATCCGCCGCGCCTGCGACAGTTATGCTGTGTCCTTGCCCCAGATGATTGATTATGGATACCCAGTTAGGCTCCAAATCTGCATCAAACTGCCTACAAACTTGTTTCCCGGCCAGCATCAACTCGAGCGACAGGGTGCGTAGGTGGCGGGCCAAATATGCACGGTGGTGAACCATAATATCTCCAGCTTTCTATTTTATATGTAACTTGTTACATTAATTTCGACAGGCGTCAATTCGGGCTGCCGCAGGGCGGCAACAGCTTATCGAAATCCTACCTTCAGGGTTTAGAGAATTGATTGCTGTCTAAACTTTTGACCGGTTGCCAGCCTACCACATGTGTAGTACTACACGTGTAGTTCAAATGTGATGCTGGGGGAAATTTGCATGTTAAAAAATTATATTGTGAGTGCATGGCGCGGCGCGCGACAAGATATTTCTGGATTTCTGATTAACATCATCGGCCTTCTTGTTGGCTTCACGGTGTTCACGCTCGCCTATTCTTTTGTCCACTATATTAATAATTTTGACACGAGCTTCACAGCCGCTGAGCGCACCTATAGCCTCAACCTTCGCCTTAGCCCGGGGAATTTTTTCCGGCGGGAAAGCGTGCCTTTTGCTTTTACGGGTGCCATTGACGGCCTGAAAGAGCGCGCGCCTGAAATAGAGCTCGCCGGCCGTGTGACCCGCAATCAAGCAGCCTATGAAAAAGACGGGGTTTATCTACCGTTCAACTATTACGCCGTCGACGAAGACATCCTCCCCATGTTCGACGTAAATATCATAAAAGGCAGCGCCGAGGCATTCATTGGCCAACTGGACGTCGCCCTTTTGAGCGAACGCGAAGCCTTGCATTTTTTTGGAGCCGACGACCCAATAGGACAAACCATCAACATCAATAACCAGCGCAGTGTTGTCGTCGTCGGTATATTTGAAAATCTACCGGCAAATAGCCACCTTATGGTCAATGGTGACGCCCGCGAGGCTTTTGACTTTCTTGTTTCAACCGAGTTTTATGAAAAGCTTAGCGGCTCAAGCATACGCGACAGCTGGGACAACATTCGCAGCAGTGTCACAAACTATATTGTCGCAAAAGAAGGCATACCGGTTAGGCAAGTCAACGACATTTTAACACAGCACCTGCTTGCCAACATCGACGAAGAAAGCCGCGCAACTTTCATCGGCATGGGCACTACACCCATCACAACGCTGCAAAAGGCAGCTTTCGCCCGTGACGGCGTGGATTTGGTGTTGGTAACCCGGATTGCCGGCGCCCTTATTCTAGGATTGGCGGTTTTAAACGCTATAAGTCTCGCTAGCGCCCGTATGATAACCAGAAGCCGGGAAATCGGCATACGGCGGGTGTTTGGTGCTCGGCGGCGTGACCTTACACTACAATATATAACGGAAAACACGGTTTATGCGCTGGTTGCCCTTGGCCTTTCGTTTCTGTTCGCTTTTGACCTATTTGCATGGATCGCTGAACTTACGGGCCTGGAGCTGGTGTTTTCCCAGATGATCGACTGGCAGCTTATTTTAGGCCTATTAGCAACCGCAGGGCTGGTGGGACTAATATCCAGCATCTATCCCATCATGCTGTTTTCGGGTGTTTTGAAAAGCGTGTCCCTTAGCCGTACGCTCACGCTGGCTTCCTCTGCAGCATGGCTCAGAAAAGCGTTGGTAACATCGCAGTTTTTGGTTGTAACGACCCTAATTTTAACCTTCATCGTTGTGCAAATGCAAAACCAGCATTTGTTTGACAATGTCCATAAAATCGACAGCAACCGCATGGCAGTGATCGACGACCTGGACGCACCGGGCATGAGCGAAATCGTGGCCAATACGGTAAAAAGCCTGCCGGGTGTAAAGTCTGTTTCACGCAACAATCTACCGCCCTTTTCCGGCAACACAAATATCACAATTATGAATATACAAGGGCTAGGCGAAGGAATGCAGTTCCGTACAGTATCCGTTGATAGCCTTTACTTCGACCAGCTCGGCATAAAGCTACTTGCAGGGCGTATGCTCGATGAAACACGCGATGTTGATTTTATTGCACGAGAAGAACGCCGGGACACGGCTATCCCGCGGAACTTTGTCATCAACCAATCCGCAATGCGGACACTGGGTTTCGAAAAACCTGAGGATATCATTGGCCACACATTTATAGAGTTGACCGACGGGGAAGAGCCAAGCGCCGCCGAACGCACCATAGTTGGTGTGGTGCCTGACACGCGCCTAGGCTTACCTACTGGCGAACTTATGCCAACGATATATTCGGTGAACGAGAGCCGCTTGGGTATGGTCACTGTTTTATATGAAGCTGGCGCACCTATTGACATAACCGCACTGAACAAAGCCTGGCAGGCGGTTGACCCTGCTGCACTGGCACGGGTAACGCCGCTTTCAGATATGGCCGCCCGCGAGCTATTGCCTTTTGAAAGGGCACGGCAGGGTTTTATGCTGGTTACGCTGGTAACCGTCACAATGGCTGCCGCTGGGCTCTATGCTTTAACGGCCTATCTTGCTGCCTCCAAAAAGCGTGAGGTCAGCATTAGAAAGGTATACGGGGCACCTATTAGCCGGATATTACAATTTCTGATGTGGCAATTTACCAAACCCGTCAGTCTTGCAATCCTTGTTGGATTGCCGTTGGCTTTTTACGTATTGCAGACCCAATATTTAACCATGTTTACCGAACGGGTCGAGCTCGGCATTCTACCTGTGGCGGCGACTATTTTGCTGGTGCTGCTCACCGCATGGGTTACTGTTTTTGCCCACATATTGCGGGCAGCAAAGGCACGCCCGGCTGAGGTTCTGCGAGGAGACTAGTTGCCGACTGCTTAATAGAATGGAAAACACTGGTAGAATAGAGAACACTGGCCAATCAATTTCTTCGTCGGCGTCGCCCCTCCTTGCCAAATACTAGTTACATTTGAAACACGCTTTTCTTCTTTTTGCCTGCCCCCCGGGGCCGAACCTCAGATGGTATCTTTGCAACAAGAAGAATATGTGCTGATATCCCCCATAAGAAAAACCAGTTCACCTTTAGAGCCGGTCTGCAAAGAATGTGTGCCCATAACCCGCGGGCACAAGGGGAAATCGTGCGCCTAACCAAACAAAGCTTGGATAATCCGGTCGCGGTTGCGGTTGTTGCCGCAGTTGTGATGCTGCTCGGCGTTATTTCAATGATGAATATACCCGCGCAGCTTCTGCCGCAGATTCAAAAACCAATCATATCGGTTGTGAACAGCTGGCCCGGCGCATCTCCGTCTGAGATCGAATCTGAAATCGGCGTGCG
>Ga0316204_10007997_pt1 | contig 15020 bp, 14 predicted proteins | sample 6monrhotite_MG_2_FD_205661 | JGI IMG/M metagenome (GOLD analysis project Ga0316204, IMG submission 205661) | Microbial mat bacterial communities from mineral coupon in-situ incubated in ocean water Damariscotta River, Maine, United States -... | ecosystem: Environmental > Aquatic > Marine >...
AACCAGAAAGTCGAATAACGGCAATAGCACCAGCACCAGCAGGTGTCGCCAAGGCAACTATGGTATCATCATGTGTCATGGGCGCAAAGGTACAAATTTATGTCGCTAACCAAACCGAAGAGGACTCGGTGTAATAGGGCAATCCCTAGAATTTCTGTAACATATTTGAAGTATACGCGACCAATAAAGAGCAATCAATTAAAAACTCAATCAAAATGGAAATTCTAAATCACACCGAAAAAAGAACAGATAGTTCGTTGTTGGTGCTCACACAATTATCACAATTATTATCATATATCACAGGGTGTGGCGGACTCATAGTTCCTTTGGTTATCTGGCTTACGCAAAAAGATAAAGTAGAAGGCATGGATGAACACGGTAAAAACATCGTCAACTTTCAAATTACGTTGTTATTACTTGCAGTGATTTCGGTTCCTGGGATCTTATTATTTGGCCTAGGGATCCTTGGACTCATTTATGTTGGAATCATAGGATTTATTATGCCAATTGTAAATGCAATCAAGGCAAGTAATGGAGAATCACCTAGTTATTTTTCTACCATCCGATTTATAAAATAGAAGCTTGACATATAACACAGCTATCACGCACGAAGCGCCTTATGGGCGCTTTGCTTTTTTTAAGGCATAAAAAAACCCACTGCGAGAGTGGGTTTTTTATAACACTTTGAGATTTTCTCTCAATAAAATAATCGAATGTCTAATTATTCAACATTACGGGCATTACAAGCATGGTGACATGCTCTCCTTCATCCAGACCGTCTACAGGAGTTAAAATCCCTGCTCGGTTGGGAAGTGACATTTCTAATGATACTTGATCACTAGTGAGGTTGTTCAACATTTCCGTTAAGAATCGTGAGTTAAACCCAATTTGCAGATCGTCTCCTTGGTAATCACAAGTTAAACGTTCATCTGCTTTATTGCTATAGTCGATATCTTCCGCAGAAATATTTAATTCAGCTCCAGCAATTTTTAATCGAATTTGATGTGTTGTTTTATTGCTGAAAATACTGACACGACGCACTGAGTTCAAAAACTGATTGCGGTCTATGGTAAGCTTATTTGGGTTTTCTTTTGGGATAACCGCTTCATAATTTGGATACTTCCCGTCAATCAAACGACAGATCATTTCAGTTTGACCAAAAGTAAACTTGGCATTGCTCTCGTTGTATTCGATGGTAACATCTTCTTCGCTGCCTGCAAGGATTCCTTTGATTAAGTTCAAAGGTTTCTTCGGCATAATAAATTCGGCTGCCTGAGAAGCTTTGACATCGCTTCTTGTATACTTCACCAGTTTGTGTGCATCGGTGGCTACAAAGGTGAGGTCGTCTTTTGAAAATTGAAAGAACACACCGCTCATCACAGGTCGTAAATCATCGTTACCCGTGGCGAAAATAGTTTTGCTCACCGCAGTTGCTAAGATATCCCCTTGAATGACCGTCGTACTCGGGTCACTTAATTCAATGGTGTTTGGAAACTCTTCCCCATTGGCATAGGCCAAGGCATACTTACCGTGGTTAGAACTAATTTCGATGGTGTTATTGTCTTCCACAGAAAAAGTAAGTGGCTGCTCTGGAAAGGTCTTTAACGTGTCCAACAACAAACGCGCTGGAATACACACACTTCCTTTTTCATTGCTTTCTACTTCCAATTTCGAAGCAATAGTGGTTTCCAAATCGGAAGCCGAAACAGTAAGCGAATTGCCGTCTACTTCGAAAAGGAAATTATCTAATATGGGTAGGGTATTGTTGGAATTGATAATGCCTCCAAGCACCTGTAATTGTTTCAGTAAATATGAACTTGATACGATGAATTTCATTGATATCTTTATTTTCTTATTGGTCCTTACGGTTTCATACAAATATATCCCAAAACCCTTGTTTGTTAAAACAAACTTATCAACAGTTCAAGACATGAAAATAGGCTAGGAGCGGGTATATTTTCTTTTTCTGAAGTACTGGAACAAAATGCCGAAAACCGCCAAGAAACCTAGTGGTAACAACAAATTTATAATTTGCCATTTGGTTCTTTCTTCCGCGGTAAGTTGCGGATCAAGAAATGGCACGGCAATTTCCTTGGATCGAATGTTTATAAGTCCGCTGTCATCCATGAGGTAATTGACCGTATTCAGCAAAAATTCTTTATTTCCGTAGAAAGAATTCGTCCATTTGTCAAAGCCGAGTTCAAGTGGCCGACCTCGATCCAATTGATTTTTAATTACGTCTCCATCACTGATGATAACCATTTTATTTGCCGCACTTTTTTTTCGGTCTAGCGATGTTTTGAATGGCTTGATTCTATTCTCAAAAGCAGAAGAGAATTCACCTTCCAATAAGATGGCGAGCGGTACCTGACCTGAGTTAAATTCGGATGCCTTGGGACCTTCATTGACCACGGAGATATTCTTCGGAATTTCAGTGTCAATATTAATTTCTACGGGCAATCCCACTATTTTGCTGAAGGGAGACGTGCTCTGAAGCACTGTTTTTCGCAAGGTATTTGGTAAGGTATCCATACTACTCGCGTAATCAAACTTAACCGACTCCAAGTTGGTCACAATAGGGTGATTTTTGAATTTGGTCGACAGGGGACTGTACAACCATGGATATTGCTGGTATTGAGATTCTCGTTCACTACCAGTGGCCAATACGATAAAGCCCGAAGGCACTGCTTTTACCAAATTGGGGTTCACTCGCACTCCATATTTGAAAAATAAATCGTTGAGCCCTAAGTCTTGACCAAAAACAAAAGTGTTCCCGCTTACGGTATCTAAGCGCTGGATGGTTGCATCAACCGTCCACAAGGAGGAACCTCCCTGCATGGTATATTGATCCAACACATAGGTTTCTGCTTCATTAAACGGAATCGTGGGCTGGGCGATGATGAGTAAGTCGTATCCGTTGATGGCTTCGAGGGTTCGCTGCGGATTGCTAGCAACCGAATCCATGGTAAACTGACCTATGAAGTAATATTCACGTAGGGTGGTGATAAAGTCGGCCAAATAACGATCCTCCATTTCACCATTCCCTTTTAAGACCCCCACTTTTCGTTTTTTAGGTTGGGTAAGTTTGCCAAACCCATCGGCGAAGGCGTATTCTAAATTCTGAATGGAACTATTAATGCGCTCTTCCGAAGTAGCCCCCAACGTATTTTTCAATAATGGGATGGGAATGGTTTTGGAATTGAAATAGGCCACCGCCCAAGGGAAAATAGTTTCCGTACTTACCTTGCCATTCTCACGAATCTCTACCTGCGCACCTTTTAACCCGAGGGCTGTCATTTGCTGCTGAACGCCCGCACGATTAGCGTCATCGTCCAAATCGATAAGTTGATACTCAATATACTTATTCGATTGGGTAAACTCTTCTAATAGCTGTTCTGTTTCTTCCTTTAAACGTTTAAATTCAGGAGGTAAATTGCCTGACAAGAACACTTCCACTACTAAAGGTGAATCTACAGGAGCTACTATTTCTTTGGCAGCTTCCGATAGGGTATATCGTTGGTCTTGTGTTAAGTCGATACGCTTGTACACTAACGAACTAAGCCAGTTTACAGCTAAAACAGCTACAAGTGCTATGAGGAAGACCGATATGTTTTTGTTTTTTCTCATTCGGTTTCCGCCTTTAATTTGACAAAGGTGAAAACTAGAAATAAAGCGGTAAGACTGAGAAAATAGACTAAGTCTCTAGTATCAATAACGCCACGTGCTAAACTGTTGTAATGCGCCTTCATTCCGAAGAAATTAAAGTCGACCGCAGTACTCACCGTAGAAAGCCCTTCGAACCCAAAATAAAAGACAAAGCAGATAAACACGCCTATAATAAAAGCAACAATTTGATTTTTTGATAAGGTGGAAGCGAAAATACCAATGGCGGTATAAGCCATCGCCAAGAACAGCAGCCCCAAATAGGATCCAACAGTGCTTCCCACATCCCAATTTCCGCTAGGGTTGCCTAATTCTGAAATTGTCATCACATAGAATAGGGTAGGGACGAGCGCTATGATAATTAGTAGTAAGGCCCCTACATATTTGCCTAATACGATATTTCGTAAGGAGATGGGCTTGGTGAGTAATAATTCCAAAGTTCCCATTTTCTTTTCGTCGCTAAAAGCCCGCATGCTCACCGCAGGAATTAAAAATAACAACACCCAGGGAGCTAGTTGAAAGAAGGCAGATAGATCTGCAAAGCCAGCGTCAAAAATATTGTACTCGCCTGAAAACACCCAAAGGAAAAGGCCATTAATGACCAAAAACAGTCCTATGACCAAATACCCAATTGGGCTGGCAAAAAAACTATTTATCTCTTTTCTAATAAGTGCTATCAAGTGTATATTTTATTGATTTTAATACAAGCATTAAATGTTTACTGAATGTCAACGCTCCAAGCCATCGCTTTAGAACGAAATAGGGGTTTGGTTGTTGCCCAAACACCTTTGAAAAGTTCACTTTTACGGTAGCGCTCCAAATCTTCTTCCTTTTGCCATCTGCTGTGTGTAAAAAAAATGTTAGGATCGGTTTTATCACGCCACAATTCTAAAAAAAGACAACCAGGAAAGCTCCGAATGCGGTCCTTAACCTGTTCAAAATTATTTAAAAAAACGGGAACATTGGCTGTTTCAAATTCCATTTTTACAACTCTTGTGAACACTTCTTGATTCATAAAAAGGATGTGATCTGTTTACGATTGAAAATTGATGGTTACCGTGTCCCAATACTCCAGTCCAAATAGGGTAGACGCGCTCCCTACAGTTTTCGGATTGCTTTTATAGATGGCGAGTTCTAAATAATTGGATGAATTCCAAAGTGCCAGTTTCTTACCATCTTCTTCTCGTCGGTCTGCGGGTATTTCAAAATTGATCGCATCGCTATAATTGGAGTGCACGGTTGTAAAGTTCGCTGTTCTGGCGGTGATCCTGAATTCACGTCCTCTACCTACTTTCTCAAACTGATCCTTGGTTACATTAAGCACCACATTTCCGTAGTTGTCAATATAAATCACATTGCCTAAAATTTGAGTGCCATCCGCATTGATCACGGGCTTAATTCCAGTGATTTGCTTTATTTCTGAAACCGATTTCCCAATCACCTCCAGGTTTCCACCACGTGCGATATGACAAGCCACTTTCACAAAGACGTCCAATACTGGAAAATTAGTTTCTACACGGTCATGAATATTGATTTCTACAATTTTTTCAGGTTTTATTTCTGAAGCGAGCAAAGAAATGATTCCGTTATTCGCACATAAAAAATAATGCCCGTCCAAAAAAACCGCGATATGACGATTTTCAGGGTTTAACTCGCTATCGATTCCAATGATATGAATGGTTCCAGGAGGAAAGCTTCGATACGCATTTTGAATAATATATGCCGCCTCTGTAATGTGGAAAGGTGAAATAGAATGAGAGATATCAACAATTTTAATATCACTCAACTCACTATAGATTGCGCCTTTTACCGCACCTACATAGTGGTCTTTCTCTCCAAAATCTGAAGTTAATGTGACAATTGGCATGCGTTAATTGTTGATATTTTGTTTAAATAACTACTGCGAAAATACGGTACTTTTGTGACTAGAAAAACTATATTTACCTTAGTTTTTAACATTATAAACTCAATCGCTTTTGAACGAATTAATTATCGAGCTCACCGAAATAAGTCCACGCGAATTTTTTGGATTACAAAATTCTAACATTGATTTACTAAAGAAATATTTCCCCAAACTAAAAATTGTGGCTAGGGGAAGTAAAATTAAAGCCTACGGAGACGAGGAAGTGCTCGAGGAGTTTGATAAACGCCTTACCATGTTGTTGGAGCATTTCGCCAATTACAACAAACTAGACGAGAACAGCATTGAACGTGTGTTGCAGAGTGAAAGCGCTGCCGACTATGAAACTTCTGCGAAAAGTGGTGAAGTGTTGGTACATGGAGTGAGTGGTAAACTTATTAAGGCTCAAACTGCCAATCAGCGTAAATTGGTCAGCTTGATGGAGAAAAATGATATGGTGTTCGCCGTAGGACCTGCGGGAACGGGAAAAACCTATACGGGTGTTGCACTAGCCGTGAAAGCTTTGAAAGAAAAACAAGTGAAGCGAATTATTCTCACACGACCTGCCGTCGAAGCAGGGGAGAACCTTGGTTTTTTGCCTGGCGACTTAAAAGAAAAATTAGATCCGTATATGCAGCCTTTGTACGATGCGCTTCGGGATATGATACCGCACGAAAAATTGGATTCATTTATCGAGAAAGGAGTGATTCAAATTGCTCCACTCGCATTTATGAGGGGACGAACCTTGGACAACGCTTTCGTTATTTTAGATGAAGCGCAAAACACCACACATGCTCAAATGAAAATGTTTTTGACGCGTATGGGTAAAAGTGCCAAGTTTATGATTACCGGTGATCCAGGACAGATTGACTTGCCGCGTAGAGTTATTTCAGGATTAAAAGAAGCATTGTTAGTATTGAAGGATGTGAGTGGGGTTGGTATCGTCTTTTTAGACGATAAAGACGTGATTCGACATGCATTAGTAAAGAAAGTGATTGCCGCCTATAAACATATTGAAAACGTAGATTAAGCATGAGTAATACGATTATTGCAACCGATTTTAACTTTCCAGGACAGAAAAGTGTCTACCACGGAAAAGTACGCGAAGTCTATACCCTAGCCAATGATACACTTTTGATGGTTGCCACAGATCGACTGAGTGCTTTTGATGTGGTGATGCCAAAGGGAATTCCTTATAAAGGTCAAATCCTAAATCAAATCGCAACCAAAATGATGCGGGATACCGAAGATTTGGTGCCCAATTGGCTGACGGCCATACCAGACCCAAATGTGGCGGTGGGAGAGGCCTGTGAACCCTATAAGGTTGAAATGGTGATTCGTGGCTATATGAGTGGTCATGCGGCTCGTGAGTACAAAGCTGGAAAGCGAATGATTTGTGGGGTGCCCATGCCTGATGGGATGAAAGAAAACGATAAATTCCCACAACCTATCATTACACCTGCTACCAAAGCAGAGATGGGAGATCATGACGAAGATATTTCCAGAGAAGATATTTTAGCACGAGCTATTGTCTCTGAAGAAGACTATTTGGTGTTAGAGGATTATACCCGTAAGTTGTTTCAACGCGGTACTGAAATCGCCGCTTCCAGAGGACTTATTTTGGTAGATACGAAATACGAATTCGGAAAAACAAAAGACGGAACCATTGTCTTGATCGATGAAATCCACACCCCAGATTCTTCTCGTTATTTTTATGCCGAAGGCTATGAGGAACGACAAAAAAGGGGGGAGAATCAAAAACAACTTTCCAAAGAGTTTGTGCGCCAATGGCTCATTTCAAATGGTTTTCAAGGCTTGGAAGGACAGGAAGTTCCGTTTATGAGTGACGCTTATATTGAGACGGTTTCAGAGCGTTATATAGAGCTATACGAAAATATTACAGGAGAAACCTTTGTGAAAGCAGATGTTTCAAATATTAATAATCGTATTGAAAAGAATGTGCTTGAATTTCTTCAGAAATAAATCAACCCTCCTTAAAATTAAAACTGTAGACATAGGCTAAGCTAAATTCGGTGAAGTCGGCTTGACCAAAATTCGAGTTGATATGAAAGGCCCCATAAATATTGTGTTTGGGAGCTTTTCGAGTGCCAATGAGGTAGTATTTGAGTCCCAAGCGAGTGGAGATTAATCGCTTCTTTTTATAGCTTGAATCCAGTTCACCCAATAACCAATTGGGAGGAATTTCTCTCGGTGTATTGTCCCAGCCTTCGTTCATTTGCCAATCAATTTGATAGGCTGGTTTGTGCAAATTAGCACCAATATAGGCTTCTATACCTATATGATTTAATAATACCTCCCCGGTGGCAAAAAGCCCAAGAGCACTGGCGTTAAAGAATGCGTTATCTTTCAACTTAGCTAACTCTTGCCCGCCCTGTACTAACGATTCATTGCCTTTGATATAGTCGTAATAGTGCTCATAGTGACGGTAATAAAACCCGAGCCCGAGTCGGAAGGTATTATTGATTACTTTACCGTATTCCCCAGCAATGGTATACACGCCTTTGTTCTCATTAAAAACTTCAGCCTCCCCTAAAACATTCATCCCGAGTCCCGTGCGAAGCGAAACATAATCATAGATACTTCGGTTAAATTCCGGCTGTACAAATTCATCTTTCGCCCTTTGCGTTTTGACAGGATCTTTTATGTCTGCCGAAACACTCAAAAGAAACGAGTTGAGCCCTTGATTGGGAAGGCGGGTGTGACCATTGGAGTGATGAAAATAGCCAACGCCAGCGCGCCAATCTATTTTTTGACCTGAAAGAATCTGGTAATTCATAAAAATTCGGAAGGACCAAGCCAAGTCGGTGGTAATTCCCTTGTTATTTGGATTGGTAATGGGGTCATATATTTTATTGAAATACGACACTCCCATAGCCGAATGTACTTTAAGCCGTTTACTTCGGAAGGCATTGAATTCAATAAAAGGCATGACGGAGAGGCCTACTCCTAAGCTATCTAGGTTTCCGAAGTTAGATAGTGCGAGACTCACTCCTGTTTTTGGACCTTTCAATCGCTGCGCCCATTCTTGAGGGTTGTAATCTTGTTCCCAGCCAAAATTCACAAAAAGGCCCGTTTGCAAGCCATGTTCCACGAAATTCTCATTGGCTTCGGCTAAAACGCCAACCACTACTTCCGGAGTAATAACAAGGGTTCCATGTTGCCCGGTATTGGTATCCTGAGCATGGATCGAAAAAAGTATAAACAAGCAGAAATAGGGTAGTAGTTGCCTCATAGTGACTGCAAATAAAATCAATTGAATTGAATTTCAAAATTTAATTTACTTTAGAGTCCTCTAATGATTGCCTTTGGAAGCCATTGAATCCTATATTTCGAAATTGTCGAGCCTCGCTTGGGGCCTCCCGCTGTTAATTCTTTTAATTGGTGGAGGATTGTACCTTCTCATCCGAATACGTTTTTTGCCGTTTCGTTATTTATTCCATGCGATTGCCGTGCTCCGCGGAAAGTATGACGATGAAGACGATGTAGGCGAATTAAGCCATTTTCAGGCGTTAACGACGGCTTTGTCGGCTACGGTGGGAATGGGGAATATAGCGGGAGTAGCGGTAGCGATTGCGCTGGGCGGACCTGGGGCTGTATTTTGGATGTGGGTGAGTGCCGTTATTGGAATGTCCACTAAGTATTTTACTGCCACGCTCGCGATATTATTCCGAGGAAAAGATAGCGAAGGGAATGTCCAAGGCGGTCCCATGTACTTTATTATGGAGGGCTTGGGAAAGAAATGGAAGCCGTTGGCTGTGTTCTTCAGTTTTTGTGGCCTCGTTGGGGCTTTACCTGTATTTAATGTAAATCAGCTTACGCAGGCGATTAACGACATACTGTTGAAGCCAAATGGATGGTATTCTGAATTTCAGAGCGATCTTACCATTGGGATCATGCTGTCGGCTATAACGGCTGTGGTGATTTTGGGCGGACTCTCACGCATTAGTAAGACCGCGGAAAAATTAGTACCATCTATGGTAGGATTGTACTTTGTGATGGTACTCGTGATTCTTGGGATGTATATGGACGTCGTACCCTATTATTTTAAATTAATTTTTACAGATGCCTTCTCCGCTTCTTTTTATGAAGGAGATGCCTTTTTAGGAGGCGTCATTGGCGGACTTATTTTATTGGGTATTAAACGAGGCGCATTTTCCAACGAAGCGGGTATAGGAACCGCACCCATGGCTCATGGCGCTGCTAAAACCAATGAACCCGTTCGAGAAGGGTTGGTGGCCATGTTGGGACCTGCCATTGACACCTTAATTGTTTGTACATTAACGGCCTTAGCAATTTTGGTTACAGGCGTTTGGGAAAGTAGTGGCTCCAATGGGGTTACTTTAACGGCGACAGCTTTTGAAACGGCTTTACCTACCTATGGGAAATATGGATTGATGCTCTGTATAGCGGTATTTAGTATCTCTTCTTTGTTCTCCTATTCTTACTACGGAACCAAATGCATGTCGTTTTTGTTTGGTGCAAAGCTCAAAGGAATTTACAATTACTTCTATATTGCGAGTATCATTTTGGGAGCCACGGCTTCATTGGACGTGATTATCAATCTTATTGATTCTTTCTTTGCCTTTATGGCAATTCCTACGATGATTGCCACCATTTTATTGGCGCCAAAAGTGATTAAAGAAACAAGAAGATACTTCGACAAGCTAAAAAAGCAAAAGGCTACTTCAAATCGTTAAGAAAAGTATTTAGTGAGGCGGTAAATTTTTTGGCTCCCTTCGGATTTAAATGACTCTGGTTCCAATAATCTTTCACAACGTAATTGATGGTGTCATTTTCTGCATTCAATAAGTGTACATTGTTATAGTTGCGCAGCACAGCGCTAACAGTGCTATCTCTTCGGTATAAAATAGCGGGTGTTTTCTTAGCGTGGTAGGTTTTATACATGGGTGCCTGAACAAGAATCACCTGAAGATTCTTTGCCTTTAAATACGCCAGCATTTCTTCAAACAGTGCCGTATTGTATTTAAATAGTTGCAAGTTGGGTTCTCTGTTTATTTTGAAGTTAGGCATGTCGGCAATGCGCTGCTCATCGTACCCTAAGGTCTTGAATTGCCCTTCATAATTATTCAAATTAAAAGCATAATCATTAAAGTTTGTGGTCTTCTCTGTATTCAAATAGTCCTCGTGCAATCGTTGGGAAAAGAACTTGGGATTAGCTAAATAAAGTAAGCGATCTTTAAAGTACGTAGTGCGCTCAAAACAGTTCACTTCGAAATAATTCAGGTAGAGCGCATTTTTCCAAAAGTCCTTACTGTTATGAGGCAATTCAAAATGGCTGTATGACACTTCCAACACCACTGTTTTTAATTGGGGAAAGCGGTCGATCATTCCTTGGAGTAACTTGAAGTCCGTATTGTGGTGCTGATCACCAGAAGCCATATTGACCGTCGGGCTGTCCAACCATTCGGGGTTGATGGCTCCTTGTATTTGCGAGGACCCAAGGACTAGGGTTTCTATGGTGGGTGCCGTTTCGTTGATATAACGCTGATTTTCTTTAAAAACAGAAGGAAGTTGTCTGCTCGCATATTCCAATGCCAAATAGCCCGCAACTACAGGTAGGAAAAACAATAGGCTATATGTTAGAAATTTACGTTGCATTAGAATTGAAAATAGATAAACGCCTCTTTTGGTTCGGCGTATTGGATGATGATGATAATCAATGCGTAGTACACCAGCCATCGGATGGGCTTGCCTAGCTTTAGCTCTAAGTTCTCTAAAGGGAAGCTTAGGTTGCGTGTTGCTAATTCGGCGACAAGAACAAAAGCCAAGTAACCTAGTTTATAACCAATCAATGTGGTCAAAGCACCATCCATGGCGAAACTTCCTATTCGTTTTAGAAAAAATAATGCCTGATTCATATCATGGGACCGAAATAACACCGCGGAAATCGTAAATACCATAAATACGTAGCCAAGTGAGAAGAAGGAGGGTAAGGAGGCCAGTTGCTGTTGCAAGTTCTTTTTATTTCTGAAGATAGGTGCTCGCTCAGCTAGCAAAAACAAGGCGTTTACAACTCCGAATAGAATGAATGTCCAGTTGGCGCCATGCCAAAACCCCACCAAAACGAAGGTGAGAAATAATGCAATTGATTTGCGAAAGTTAGACCGTTTACCAGATCTAGCCAATGGAAGGTATACATAATCTGTAAACCATTTGGTCAGGGTAATGTGCCATCGTTTCCAAAAATCAGATACATTTTTTGCCAAGTAAGGAAGATTGAAATTCCTACTTAATTTGAAACCAAAAAGTTTGGCAGTACCTATAGCGATATCGGTATAGCCAGAAAAATCACAATACACTTGATAGCAGAACAATACCGCTGCAAAAACCAAAGTGATACTGTTGTAAGCCTCGGGATTATCAAAGGCCATAGTGACGGCAACACCCAATTTTTCAGCAACAATGATCTTTTTGAAGAGGCCCCATAAAATTTGTCGTAAACCACTCTTAGCATTGCCGAGATCGAAGCTCCGGTTTCTCTCAAATTGTGGTAGCAACTGACTCGCTTTTTCGATGGGCCCTGCAACCAACTGTGGAAAGAAGCTGACGAAACATAGGAAATTCAAGAGGCTACGAGTAGGTTTTATTTTCTTCTGAAATACATCAATGCTGTAGCTCATGGTTTGAAAAGTATAGAAGCTCAATCCTAAAGGGATGGCGACATTCCAAAAAGTATACCCTTGACCGGATTCCATTCCGAAGAGATCCTGAAAACTGTCAACAAAAAAGTTGAAATATTTAAAGGTAAACAGCACTCCCAAGTTCCAAAGAATGCTCAACCATAAATAACGTCTTTGGGTACTTCGCTTGGTCGATTTAGAGATGGCTATTCCTGCTACATAATCGATTAGGGAGCTAAGCAGTAGTAATCCTAAAAACCGCCAATCCCAAAGACCGTAAAAAAGATAGCTGGCTAGTAATATCAGGACGTTCTGCGCCTTTCGTCTTTGGGTGCCAATCGCCCAATAGACCAAGTAAACCACTACCAAAAACAATCCAAAATCGAAGGAGTTAAAAAGCACGAAAGGGGGATTTTGAGTCTAAAGATAAAAAAAGCTGCCATTTGGCAGCTTTTGATTCAGTTATTCTATCGCTTTAGTCAAAATAGCTAAAGGTTTCTCCCGCTTTAATTTTGAGCAACGACTCGTAAATTAGTTTGATTACATTTTCTACGTCATCCCGATGTACCATTTCCACTGTCGTATGCATATAGCGAAGCGGCAGTGAAATCAGCGCACTCGCAACCCCCATACCGCTATAGGCAAAAGCATCGGTGTCTGTTCCAGTCGCTCTAGACAAAGCAGCACGTTGGAATGGAATGTCTTTTTCTTCCGCAGTTTCCGTTATAAGGTCTCGAAGTTTTTGTTGAACGGCAGGCGCATAGGCAACCACAGGGCCGTCGCCAATTTTAGCAAAACCTTGTTTCTTCTTATCAATCATCGGGGTGGTAGTATCGTGAGTGACATCGGTAACAATCGCGACATTGGGTTGTATTCGCTCGGCTATCATTTGAGCGCCTCTCAATCCAATTTCCTCTTGTACAGAGTTAGTGATGTACAATCCGAATGGCAATTTATCGCCATTTTCGTGCAGCAGGCGAGCCACTTCAGCAATCATAAATCCCCCCATTCTATTATCCAATGCTCTACAAACAAACTTGTCTTTATTCAGTATGTGGAATTCGTCTGGGTAGGTAATCACACAGCCTACGTGGACTCCCATTTTCTCCACTTCCTTTTTATCTTTTGCACCAACGTCAATGAAAATATTCTCTGGTTTAGGTGGTTCCTCCTTAGCTCGGCTGCGGGTATGAATAGCCGGCCAGCCAAAGACTCCTTTTACAATACCATTTTTGGTATGGATGTTTACGATTTTAGAAGGTGCAATTTGATGATCACTGCCACCATTTCTAATGACATAGATGAGGCCATTGTCTGCAATGTAATTGACGTACCAAGAAATTTCATCAGCATGACCTTCAATAACCACCTTGTACTTAGCCTTGGGATTAATGACTGCTACTGCGGTACCATAGGTGTCCGTTATGAATTCATCTACATATGGTTTGAGATATTCCATCCACAGCTTTTGCCCGTCCCATTCGTATCCTGTAGGAGCCGCATTATTGAGGTATTTTTCTAAAAAGTTGATTGATTTTTTGGGTAATATCGATTTTGCCATGTGTCTATTTATTGAGAAAATCAAAATTAGTAATTTATTAGTAACAACCCCATGCCAAATTTTTTATTTTTGGAACGATTTTGGCGTTAGCTGATGTTCAAATCTATATGACCTATAAATTATACATAGCTGTTTGTTGCATGATGCTCTCTGGAGCCCTAGTCTCTGCGCAGAAAACATTGGAGGAAATCAAAAATGACAGCACCCAATCGTTTTACTACATTATTGAGGGAGATACTATTCCTAGAGAGTTTATTGATTTGGAAGAGGTGGTGCTGCTCAATAAGTTAGAGTTTACAACAAAAAAGGATCGAAGACGTTATTTGATTCTGAGACGTAAAACCAGAAAGGTATATCCTTATGCGAAATTGGCAGCAGAACGATTAACCACGATGACGGAGCGCTTGCGATCTATTGATAAAAAACATCTTAGAAGACGCTATACCAAACGTATTCAGAAATATATTGAAGAGGAGTTTTCTGAAAAGTTAAAAAAGCTCACTCGTACTGAAGGGCAAATATTGGTCAAGTTAATTCACAGGCAGACAGGTCGCACGGCATTTGCCTTGGTAAAGGAGTTACGAACAGGGTGGAGGGCATTTTGGTATAATACCACGGCCAGTATGTTTGATATTTCACTAAAGGAAGAATACCTCCCATTTCAAGAGAAGGAAGATTATCTCATCGAGGATATTCTAGAAAGATCGTTTCAGGCCAACTTATTGGAGCGTCAAAAGCCTGCCTTCGAGATCGATTATTTCGAACTGACGTCCCATTGGAATGATGCTGCTCCAAAGAAGTAATTATTTTTTGTAGTTTATTTCAAATATCGTATCTTTAAAGTTCGCTCTTTTTTTTTAACGAACACGTTCAGTAATGTGGGTGTTTCTTCCTCTTAAACGGGGTATTTATTTGACATTTATGTGATAGATAATCAATTACAGATAGAGGCATTTATTTTGCCTGAGAGGAACACCGGGCTATTCGCTGTATCTCTCCTAAGCCTTCAGACTTTGGAGAGGATGTCGCTGCTATCCCTAACACATTTTTTTAGGAGCTAAAGAACCGTTTTCCAAATGGTTATAAGTGAATAAGAAAAAAGATTTAAAAAATCTTGAATTAGGTTTGGTGGAATAAAAAAAGGGGTTGTATATTTGCACCCGCCAAACGGATGAGTGAATATAGAAACACGAGTTTCGGAGTAGCGAGGAAAAGCATAACAAGTTATTTGACA